>Ga0100388_10005761_pt1 | contig 10076 bp, 15 predicted proteins | sample CryGeymeta201512_FD_81536 | JGI IMG/M metagenome (GOLD analysis project Ga0100388, IMG submission 81536) | Groundwater microbial communities from Crystal Geyser aquifers in Utah, USA - Crystal Geyser metaG 2015-12 | ecosystem: Environmental > Aquatic > Deep subsurface > Groundwater | place... | reverse complement strand
GGCCACAGTCCCCGCGACCAGTCGCCAGGAAGATGCGTTTAGACCTGGTACGGGTTATCCTTATCGGCTGGTGGGTGTCTACCTCAACGTCACGGTCGCCGCGGCGGCCGGCGTGACATTGACCCTGCGCGATGCGACCGGCGGCCTGGGTAATCCGCTGTCTGGAGCGATCACAGTGGATACGACCGGCGCTAAATACTTCCCGATCACCGGACATCGCGTGATTGCCAACAGCGCCTATGTGTATGCCTGGCTGTCAGCGACAGACGCGACGCTGGCATACACCGTTTATTACGCATACGAGAAGTGCTTTACAACCTGCTACGGCCTCTATCAGGACAGTGATGCAGCTTGTCGGATTGCGCAACTGATAGCCGTGAGTAACGCGGCCAGCGCGGCCGTGTATGTCACCGCCAACGGAGTTAATCTCACTGTATTCGAGGGCGGTGTGGCGCGCAGTGGATTGAATTCGGGTGTCCGAGAGAAAGCGCTGAGTTGTGCGGTGGCCTGGAATCCGGGCCAGGTGTACAACATGGTACTGGAAGGTGGCAGTACCAACTTGACGGCGGCAGCAGGGACCGCCAATGGTACCAACGTGGAGCTTTAAGAGCCTGGAGGAACTTTATGCGACTATTGATCATCGTACCACAGCCAGATGGCGCAATCAGCCAGGCGGAAGTGCATGACGTAGCCAACGAGGCTACCTGGGTGGCGGACGGTGGCCTGTTGTTGGAAGATGGCCGGCTACATGTCTATCCAGCCGAGACGTTGCTGTTCAGCCCGGAATTCCCGGTCATCGCGGATGTACTGGCCTGGGCCACAGTGGGTAAGTATGTCATCGCGGCTGGCGGCCTGGTCGCGGTGGATGGTTGGCAACCGCCAGCGGCGGCGCCACCCCCGGAGCCACCCCCGGAGCCTGAGGTGTAACGATGCCAAAGAAAGTTACCGTAGTGCAAAGCCCGCGGCCGAAGGACAAGCCGACTGCTAAAGCCGCGTTGGCCGATCTGAAAACCGCCACAACCATCGCGCAGCTGAAAGCGGCATTGCTGGCGCTGCTGGAGTAGGAAAAATGAGCAATCTGACCACACAACCCGTCGATTTATATGCCCTACGCCCGGCCGGTAGCGAAACCGATCAGGCGCTGACCGTGGACGCGACCGCCGGCGGCGTGCAGTTTGCTGCCTGGGGTCCACGGGCTACTCACATTTTCTACACAGTTGCGGATGGGCCGTGCCGCTTCACCCTCGACGACAGCGCGCCGACCGCGACCAATGGGCATCTGCTGTATGACAAAGACAGCGGGGTCTTTCCCCGTTCATGGTTCGCGGCCGCCAAGTTCATCCGCACAGCAGCCACTGACGCGGTCATTCACGCGTCACCGCTGACGGAGAGTGGATCATGAGCCAGGGATTCTTTTTGACGCGCGGCGGCGGCGACACGGAAAGCGCCGCCCTGGCAGCGGCATTGCGTATGACGTATAGTATCTCAGCGAGTAATGCCGCCAATCCGCTAACCACGCCCACGTATGACGGCAGTGGTCAGGCCGTGCACCCCGCGGTCGTCTATGTCCCTGGCGGGTGGAACGGCTACGCCTATTGGATGGCGATGACTCCCTACCCCAATAACTCAGCCGAATGGGAAGACCCCTCTATCTTGGCCTCAGCGGACGGAACTACCTGGGTTGTGCCGCCCGGGTTGACCAATCCCATCGACCCCAACGGCAACTTACCGGCCCACAATGCCGATGTATCCTTGATTTTGGGGCAAGACAATCTGTTGTATTGCTACTGGACCTACTGGAACGGGAGCAGTAGTTTCTGGTATGTAAAATCGTCAGCCGACGGGGTCAACTGGTCCGTAAAAACTGAGCTATTGACCGCAGTGGGCTACAACGATACGGTCTCCGCGACCGTCTTGTGGGACGGCGTTCAGTACGTCATGTGGGGGACGCAGATCTCGGATAATCCGAACACGCTGCACCGCCGGACCTGTCCTACGCCGGATGGTACCTGGAGCTCCCCCATCGTCTGCTCGATGCCCAGCGTCCGGGACGTTTGGCACCTATCGGTGGTAAAGAACGTAGCCTTTCGAGAGTATCACGCCTTTGTAGTCCTGTGTAATCGCGATGTCAGCGGGGTGGGAGCCAAGTTGGCGTTCTCCCGTTCTTTCGATGGGATCGTTTGGTCAGAACCCAAGCTACTTCTGGATGCTTCCGCTCCCGGCGGGTGGGATGATTATTGGATTTACCAGGCTTCAGGGATCGAAACCAGCGTTGGTTATGATTTGTGGTATGCGGCCTACAATACAGCACTCGTCAACCATATCGGCCGCACCGTAGTCAATCTATCCGTCTGAGGTTCCGGTGACCAGATTCAACAGTGATCCAGATGATCTATTCATCTTCGGCGAACACACCATCTACGCCAGCGCGCGGTCTACCGGCAACAACAGCAACGACGGGGATGCTCTGTTTGCGGGGCAGAATTACTATTCAGGCTGGTACTCAGTCCGCAAGGGGTTTCTGCGTTTTGACACGTCGGCAATCCCGGACGCAGATACCGTAACCGCAGTTAGTCTGGGGCTGACCTGCTCACAGGATAGCTCCGACACTGACTTCTCGGTCTACCTGTACAAGTACGATTGGAAAGAGGTCCCGGATGGCTCCGGCGCGGATGGCAATGAAGTGCTCCGGGACGATGTTTTTGACATGGGGGTCGCTGGATCCCGATCGGGCGTGGCGGCCGTCAAAGAGACAGCCGAAGTCGGGACAGCCGGGAAGAGTCAATACAGCGTTTACGAATTTACAGCCTTAGACACGACCTGGGTAGCCAAGACTGGCTGGACCTACTATGCGATCCGTTCCAGTCGGGACGTGGACAACATTGCTCCCACGGGCGCAGAGTACGTCGCGTTTTACGTGGGCGAGACGACGATCGAGGCTTATCGTCCGTATCTGGACGTCACCTATTCAACGGCCAGTGGCAGTCAGTCCGCCCGCTTTTACGCAGATGGCGTGATCAGCCCTGTGCCATTCAACGGGTAGGCTAGTCGGGCGCCATGCGGGGGGGCAGGATCGGAGCGCAGGCCGATGCTGTCTCATTGCTGTTGCGGGGGTCTGGTCTTGGGCGGCCCGGCCCCCGCGCAGGGCGCTGTCAGGAGCATGGACAATGCAAATCAAGCAAGGGACAACGGCCTTTGTGTACGTGTACATGGTGGATAGCACCGATGGCTATACACCGGAAACTGGCGTTGTCTCACCGACGATCTACATTACGAAGAACGGCGGGACGCCCGCCTTGCCCAGCAACGGCGCCTGGAGCGAGCTATCGGCCGCCAATATGCCTGGCTTATACAAGGTGGCGTTCAATGCCACCGACACGGACACGGTTGGCCCTCTCGCCATCGACGTTGTCAAGGCGGGTGTCTCGCGTCATTTCGCGGCGGCTTGCTACATCTCGGCTGCGCTGACGGACGACGTCAAAACCGACACCGCGGACATTCTGACCGATACCGGCACGGCCGGCGTGCTGTTGGCGGCGACGGCCAACTCAGCGGCCCTGGTGGACGCCGTCTGGGATGAGCCGACCGCGGGGCACACCGGGGCGGGGACCACCGGCAAGGCGCTGACCGACGCTCAGGGCGCGGGGGACCCCTGGAGCACCAACTTACCTGGCGCCTATACCGGCAGTCAGGCCGGCCGTGTGATCGGCCGCATCACCCAAGGCTCTGGGGCAAATATCACGACGATTACCGTCCAGAACGAGGACGATGTAGCCCTAGAAGGTGTTACAGTGGATATTTTTGATTCGTCCGCACCTTCCGATAGCGCCTTCATCACAACTGGCACGACCGACACCGCTGGCGAAATTTCGTTTTACCTGCCGACAGGAACCTACTATGCATTTCGATACCTGCGGGGATACTCGTTCTCCGCTGATCCCATTACGGTGGTGGTGAGTTAGGGGGCCAGACATGGCAAAGAAAACGAAAAAGAAAACGAAAAAGCATTGGGTCAAGGGAGCCATTAAGCACAAAGGCGTTTTTTCGGCCGCCGCCAAGCGCGCCGGCATGAGTACAGCCGCGTACGCCCAGGCCAAAAAGAACGCGCCGGGTGTGCTGGGCAAGCGCGCCCGCCTCGCGATTACGCTGGGGAAGCTGCGCCGCCGGCGCGGCAAGCGTAAGACGACGCCGTAACCATGCCTACCTTTACCGGGACTGGCGCGCACTGGCGCTATCCGAGCGGGCACACCCGTAAAGCCTTGCGCGATGAGATCGCAGAGGTTTTCGGCCACCACTCAGGCACGGCGACCGGCGGAACAGCGGTGACCGTGGTGGACTCTGCCCTGACGCGCTTCAAGGACACCCACTGGGTGGGGGCGCAGGTCTGGATCGCGCAGGCCGCCGGCGCAGCTCCCGAATTCGAGACTGCATTTGTGACTGGCTTCACGGCGGCAACCGGTGAGCTGACCATCGCGCCGACTCTGACCGCGCCGGTGGCAGTGGGGGACAGGTACGAGCTGTTCCAGGTAGTGACGAAAGACCTGCTAGACCTGTGCTTGAATCGGGTTTGCCAGGGCGCCATCGCCATCCATTCTCTGACCGTAGTCACTGATACGCTGGACTATGCTCTCGCCCGCATAGACGGCCTGTTCCGACCCTCTCAAGTGCAGGCCGTGGTGATCCGCAACCAGGGCAACGTCTTGCGTCAGCCGGTAGAACTGACCGGCTGGCAAATCGAGGACGACCGGGGGGTCATGACGCTCCGCCTCCGGGAAACGCCATTTGCGAGTGATGAACTGTGGCTGACCTATGTCATCACTGAGGATGGTCTGCTGTCCGACGACTCGGTAGTCAATCTACCAGTGCAGACTGTCCGCGCGCGGGGGATGGTGTGGCTACTCCAGAATCTGCTCGCAAAGCAGTCGGGGACCGCTTTCGACATGTGGGGACAGCAGTTGCAGTACTGGGAGCGAGTCGCTGTCGAAGCGGAACACAGCGCCCGGCCGCGGCTCAGACGAACGCGGGCCTGGCCATGGAATCAATCAGCAAATCCCAGTTCAGCGCTGGCCGCCCTGGGACTCACACCGAAGTACTACTGAGGAGGCGCATTGTGAAATGGATTTACAATCTGCCCGGGCCGATCATCATCGCGGGACTGGTGATGATTGCCAATTTCATGACGACCTGGTTCGATGGCCGCGCCTGGCTGCCGTTTGTCATCCTGGGCATCGACACGCTGGTGAAACTGGGCCAACTGATTTGGGTCCCGGCTGAGCGGGTCCGAGCGCTGGGCGGCCGGGCTAACCCAACCTGGTTTCGCTTGCTCTTTTGGGGGTAATTTATATGACTGGCCCTCGCGTCCGAGACGAGAGCTTTGAACTCGGCGACGTGGAGTACTGGTTTGAGTTGGCGGAAAAAGGGGGCCAGGGCTTTTCCTCAGCCGACCCCTGGCCGGCCAAATCTTCGACCGGCTCCCGCGTCTATGCCGACTACGACCCCCTGTCCGCAGTTGCCTTCGTGGATCTTTCCGGGGGGATGGGCCAGTAGAAAGCCACTGATCCTACACGCTATTTTGATGCCGAGAATGTAGACGCGCGCGGCGGTCGGCTGATTCTCGGTCCAGCTTCTCATCTGATCCCGGTCACCCCGGCGGGCCTGGAAAGCCACGCGACCGATCTGCTGAGTGATACATTTACCTACGATGCGCTGGACTGGAAGAGCGTTGACTCCTCGGGTGCTCCGAAAGTCGCTGGCTCGTTTGTGGCTTATACCGGGATGACCAGCCTGGAGCGCATTTGGCTGCCCATCCGGGCAACCGTCGCGGCCACCACCATCACCATTGGCCTCTACAACGATGGCGGCGGCGGGACGGGTCCTGGCACGCAAATCACCACTACCACCCTGAGTCGTGACGCGTTGCGCTATCATGGCGCCTGGGTGGAGGCGATCCTCTCTGCTCCCGTTACCCTGATAGCGGGATCTCTTTATTGGGTGAGCGTGGAGCACTCCGGCCCTGCTGACTCGCTGGCGTGGGCGGGGGGCTATGTCCACCCTAACTCGGCCGCCAACGCCTTCACGTACAACGGGGCAGCCTGGGTGGCAGACTCCGACTGGTACATGTTACTCTGGATCGAGGACCCGCTGCTGACGCCGGACGGCCCGCTCCACTATCTGTTGGGCGCCGGCGAGGACGCGATTGTACGGCTGTGGGCCTTCTCTGGCCGCCGACTCTACTACTTCGCCGCCGATTCGACCCCCACCGGAGCTGAGGATGGCGGCGGCAACATCTACAAGACCACGGCTGACATCTGCGCTGCGACCTGGTTTCGCGCGGTCAGTGACAGCCACGCGTATCTGTACCTGGCGCTGGGCGATGCCACTGATCTGCTGAAATTCGACGCCAACATCGGCGCCGAACAGTGGGCCGTGGTCACGGACATTCAGGCCCGCGCGCTGGCCGTCCACGATAACATGCTCTGGCGCGCCGACGAGCGCAATCAGATCAGCGGTTCGCTCGACGGCGCGGCCTTCGGCTCCGCCATCGGCGCAGGTGACCGGACTTACCCCGTAGTCAAGATGCTGTCATGGAATGGCGCTCTGTACATTGGCAAGGCCGATGGGCTGTATAAGGTCACCTATCCTGATGGCTATCCCACGACCGGCACGCCCGTGGCCGCGAAAATCATAGATTTTGCGGCTCAGGCTGATCATAACAACTTTTCGCTGATGCTGGAACACCAGGGCGACCTGGTCTTCTCGATAGGCCAAGGCATTCTGAAATATACGGGGAGCGCAGTCCTGACGCCGATCTCCCCCGACACTGGGCTGGACCTGGCCGCCGGCGCGCGCTCCCTGTATCGCGCCGGCTTCTCCTCGCTCAATGCCTTGTGGGTAGTCGCCGAAGCCCCCCCCGGCGAGCACTCCAGCTTGCTGACCTACGTGGACTATCATTGGCATCCACTGATCACGGTCCCTCGCACAGGTGACATCATCCGGTCGGTCTGGGTCGAGCCCGGGCTCTATGGCGCCGCGCCGCGCGTGTGGTTTGGCGCTGGATTGCAGGCCGCCTACGCGCTCATGCCAACGACCACCCAACGCCGCTGGCTGTGGTCTGACATGGACTACGCCTATAACGGTACAATCGACCTGCCCTGGGTGGACGGCAATCTGCGCACCATTGACAAGGACTGGGTCCAGGTCGAGTTGGACGTTGATAGCGTCAGTCTACCGCTGGCTTACGTAGTGGTCTACTGGCGTCCGGATGAAGACACCGAGTGGGAGCAGTTAGGCGCGCCGATTCAGACCACTGGCATTTCCATCCGCGCGTTTCCGGCCGCATCATTCGGAGCCAAAGCTCAACTGCGCATCTTGCTCTCGCGGGGGCCATTTGGCACAAGCGCCGCGACCCCGCACGTGCACGCGGTGGTCCTCAAGTACCTTGAGCGCCCCAGTCCATATCAGATTTTCACGCGTTCCTACCTGCTGCAATCTGATGCCACAACGCGCGCTGGCCTGCCGGTACCATTATCGCTGGAGCAGCAGATTCAACAGCTCGAGACATTGCGCGCCAGCAAGGAGCCGCTGACCTGGCTGCCCTGGTGGTCGAATGCCACGACCTATCAGGTCCACATCGTGCAGTACAATGCGTCAGAGCAACGCACCCTGACGCGCCCAGGGTCTGACGCGGGCAGTGTGGTGGTCTCGTTGCGCCTGCTGGTGGTAGGCTAAATGCTATGCTGGCCCAGCGCGGTCTCGGGCGTCTGAGGCAGTTGCCAGCGTTCGGCAAGCTGCCGGTTGCCAGGCCGGCGACGCCGGTGACCTCTCGAATTCGCACTCGCCTGGCTCCTCGCCGGACCTTAGACTATGCGCGAATTCGGCGGGAGGTACTGGCGGTCATCGCCGAGCTGGGCGCCAGCGAAGCCAGTCGCATCAACCCGGTGGGAACTCTACCTGAGATCATGGTGGCGCTGGCTCTCATCTGGCTGGGTTATTACTTTTGGGGTCAGGTGGCAGAGTTGGGCGGCCGGCTCCACGTTGGCGGGGGGGTCGTCGATTACATCGTCTGGCTAGGGAGACAGGTGATCGTACGCGTACAGGGGGATTATTGGCACTCATTGCCGGGGCGCCAGTTGCAGGACGCCGTGCAATGGGACCGGCTGCACCAGCGTGGTTATCTGGTGGCTGATCTCTGGGAGCATGACATCTACCAGGCCTGGGTGGACGGCCGCCTTAAGGAGTTTGTCGCGGCCGCCTTGTTAGGAGCAAGCTAGATGGACTTTCCCTTACAATTGCCGCTCCAGGTGCTGGGGATTTTTCCCACCCCCTCATCATTGCCGCCACTCAACTGGCTGGCCGAGATCGGCGAGCTGACGGCGCTGTACGGGGTCGAGCTGACTGTCTTGACGGGCAAGTCTGCGACCATCAATGAGATTACTCACCACCTCCGCGCCGCTGCGCACCAGGTGGTGCTGTGGTCCGGACATGGCGCGGCCGGCGCGCTGCTGGACAGTGACAACGTCCTGCTCAGTGGGGCGACCGTGGCGGCGCAGTTGCGGCCCGCCGCCCCTTATTGCGCGGTCATCTCAGCATGTTTTTCGGGCGGCAGAGACGACTTGCTCCAGTCGATAACTGAGGAGATCAGCGCGGTAGGGATTCACGCGGTAGGATTTCTGGCGGAAGTGACCGATCGCACGGTCCTGATTTACCAGCGTGAATTTTTGCGTAGCCTGGTTAGCGGAGCCGGTTTTGCCGGCGCCAACCGCAGCGCGTTACAGGCGCTGCGCCAACAGGCCGGGGACCCGGGCCGAGTGATCATCGTGCCAGCCCTGGTCGATGGTCTGCATATGATCCTCAACCGCTTGGACAGTCACGGCCAACGTTTGACCGCAATCGAGCAGACGTTAGTCGCGATCAATCTGAAGCTTTCCACCTGACACGGGCGCTCTGGTTGCCCGCGCATAGATGGCGATCCCAAAAATCACCTGCGCCGTGCCCCACCCCGGTAAAGCGTAGCGCTCCAGGCTGATCAGTTCCTGGCCGCGCGCCTGCCAGGGGTCCATGACCTGACAATTCGCCGGTTGCGGGTCACACTGCGTCATGCGAACCCAGTGCTGGTTTAAGGCGCCGCCCGGTCGCCAGTCGAGCTTTACGAGGACCGCCCGCCCGGTCGCCAGCGCGGTCGTGATGATTGGCAACGGCGCTGGGGTAGACTCACAACGGATGATGTCGGTCAACTCGACGCCCAATCCTTCGACTGCCTTCCAGATGAGCAGGTTGTCGTTCCAGAACCCGTGATTGCCCGTCAGCCATGCGTTGAGCCGCCCAGGGTCTGTGTCCACCCCCAAGTCCACCAGCGCACTGGCGATCGCGCTGATCAGACAACCCGCCTCGCCGATCGTTGGGCGGCCTGTCCCCAGATGCAGCAGACGCCACGCCGGCGCTTGCTGCGAGAAGGCTGTTATCGGGGCTGCTGTAGTAGCAAGCGGGTGAGAAGTTTTGTCCACGTGATTTTCTCTCTTTCTTTGATCCGCACCAGTTCCTCCCGCAACTTGCGCGGGATGCTGATACTGGCGTAGCTCGATCTGCGGCGCCCAGGCGACTGTCCTGGCGCCACTCGCTCACCAGGTTGCAAGATGACGACTGCCGCAATTGGGCGACCCCCGCAGTCCAGGCCCTCACCGTGGACGCGGCCACAACTGGCGCACGTCAACGCCAGGCGCTGCTCGCAGGGCCACAATCCCAACCGTACTCGCAGGTCGTTGAGCGAGTCCAGTGACACGTGATCCCAGCGCCCCCTTAACAGGTCGCTCAGCATGGCGGCCTTGTGCGGCGGATATGAGAGGACGCTGGCTAACTGGCGCAGACTACCCTTTCTGCGTTCAGAAAGGCTTTTTTGAGTTTCGGCATATACGGAGTCGAGTTTCGCCAATCCTCTTCCCCTTGGCCCTGTAGCACGCTGCTACAAGGCATTGTGGCGTGTGACCTACCCGCGCGGTCGATCGCGGAGCCAGACGGCGCCCAGGCCAATCGCTACCCCCAGGAGCAGCGGCAACAGCAGCCCATCAGCGCTCCGGGTT
>Ga0100388_10005760_pt1 | contig 10077 bp, 10 predicted proteins | sample CryGeymeta201512_FD_81536 | JGI IMG/M metagenome (GOLD analysis project Ga0100388, IMG submission 81536) | Groundwater microbial communities from Crystal Geyser aquifers in Utah, USA - Crystal Geyser metaG 2015-12 | ecosystem: Environmental > Aquatic > Deep subsurface > Groundwater | place... | reverse complement strand
TGGCTCTGGCAAATTTTGGAGGGTGAAATAGAGTGCCCCGCAATATTGCGGGGAGATCAAGGTTCACCTTCTCGTGGGAACGCAAAGGTAGGAGGGTAAGCTACGCTTAATAGTTACCTAAACATATTTTCTATAAAATTGCAAGTCGAATAAAAAATCGCCCCGTCATAGACTGGGGCGATTATTTTTTGCGTTTTACTCCGCAAAATTATCGCAGATAAACGGACACCATTTTTGCGATGCCCAATAATCTGCCAATTGGACGATCAGGGAACAGAGCGCGAAACGGTTGACTTGCTTACCTATCGTCAACGCCGGCGTTGATTTCGGCTTGTTCCAAATCCCCACGTGATCTTTAACCAGCTGGCAGATACCCGGCAGATTTGGATCGTTATCGGCAAATTGCATCAGCCAATTGTAAGCAATCAGTCCGTGCTCGGGATGCATGTGGTTATCCCAAGGATCGCCGCTTTTCTTGATATCATGCAGAACGGCGGCGGCAATGACCATGTCTTTCATCAATCCATCCTCTATGCCAAAAAACCGACAAAGAGCGATTGCGACCCGAACCGCCTTTCTGCTATGGATGACGAGTCCGCCTTCCATATTATCCTCCGGCGGATGATACTTCCCGGAGGAACTGGCAGGCGCTATCCAAAATTCCGGCGGTGCCGCGGCCAAAGCCGTTTTAACGAAATTTCTAATTCCTTCCGATTGTATTAATTCGAGATAATCGTCCAAATCTTTCTTCATTCTCTTTATCCTCCCCAGTTGTCAAAAAACACACTAAATAATAATTACCACGTTCGATAACTATTGTCCATGCCAACATTGCTGTTTGCAAGCGGCGTAAAAAACTATATAATAATAATATGTCTTATTTTGTATAATATATTTCACATAATATGCTATATTCCGCATAATATGCCATATTTTGCTTCGGCCATCCAAAACGCCATAATTCCTTACCATTCCTTGTCTAGCTTTCTGCAGAAAGCAACTTTTAATTACAGCGATTTATTGGATATCCTAATCGTCGCCACGCTTATTTTCTTTCTATTCGAACTTTTTAAAAGCACTCACTCAATGCCAATTTTGTTTGGCATTTTATTCTTGGCCATCCTCTACGGACTCAGCGTCTTTTTCCAGCTTCGCCTCACTCAAACCATTTTTAACGCGTTATTCGGCATCTTCGTAATAATCTTAGTGATTGTTTTTCAGAAAGAACTGCGCCGGTTTTTTGGATTAATCGGCGTTATCGGGCTCAAGCAAAGAAACTTTTCGCCCCAAGAAACCGTTTTGCAAATCCTGGTCAAAACCATCGGCCAACTGGCGGAACATCGGACTGGGGCGCTTTTTGTTTTTCCTGGAAACGAAAATCTTGAGCGACATTTAGAAGGAGGGTTTCTCTTGAACGGAAAAATTTCGAAATCCTTAATTTTAAGCCTTTTTGACGCCTCTTCGCCGGGTCACGACGGGGCAGTAGTTATTGAAGGAGACCAGGTAAAAAGATTCGCTGTGCACCTGCCCTTAGCCGAAAGCGGCGAAACGGCAAGAAAATATGGAACCCGCCATCGCGCCGCCCTGGGTTTATCCGAAAAAACTGACGCGTTGATAGTGGTCGTGTCGGAAGAAAAAGGCACTATTACTTTAGCCCACAATCGAAAAATGACAACCGTAAACAGCGCCGATGAACTTGAAAAAAAACTAAGAAAATTTTTCGACAAAAAATTTCCTCAGGCGCGAATCCATTCTTACGCAAAATCGCTCTTGAGCTACGCGCCAATGGCAATTCTCTCTCTCACGATTGCTTCATGTCTCTGGCTTTTTATAACTTACAGCACCTCCGATATCCAAAGAAAATTTGCCGTATCAATTCAATTCAAAAACCTAGCCCCAGATTTTGTCGCCGACGACTACAACCCCGAAGATATCGTTGTTGTCCTGTCGGGACACGAATCGGACTTTAAACCACTGGATCCCCAAAGCCTCAAAGCCTCAATTGACCTTTCAAAAACCACAACTGGCTGGCACACGGTTCTTGTCAAAAAAGAAAATATAAACCATCCATCAATTTTATCCATAGCCAGCATTGAACCAGAAGTCATCAAGGTGCACATTGCAAAAGTACAAGCCGAGCTGCAAGTCGAACAATAGTTATTTCTTTCGATTAGTTTCAAAAAACCACCCCGTGGGGTGGTTTTTAAAATTTATTGGTTAAGGTAAATATCTCGCTTGACCCCATAAAACATTTGAGGTTCCTGAAATGAATTATTGTTCTCAATGACATATTCAAATGCCTCGCGGACACTTACGTTATCCGCTGTTTTTCGGTAAAAAGCGCTGAAAAAAAGCTTGGAGAAAGCACGGCTATCGCATGTTGCGTATTTCTCATTGGCAGAAATTGTTATACGATTTTTCCCGGCCAGCCTTTCCGCAAAACTCCCGCCATAGCACTGCGTGAAAATAAAAACTCCGATACCAGGCTTGATCTTGTCAACGCAAGCGGCAAAATCTATTTCATCTAAAAATCTGCCGAATAAACCGATTTCGGCGATTTTTTGTTTTTTTTGATACTGCGATAAAATTGTTCCACGGGTATCCGGTATTAACAATCTTTCGTCGAGACGGCCATGATCAGTAACATAAATAAACAAAAGATCATTTGGGCCGATCTGATTCGCGAGATATCTTAAACAAAGCCTGATTGATTTGGCGTCAGCCGGGGCATTTACCGGATAGGGCCTATTTTGATTTCCCGTAGCATCAAAAATAATAATATTCTTCCGAAGAAATCCGCTCTTCAACAAAACCCCGAACGCGGCTTCTATATTCTTTATGTGCTTTCCCTCTATCTGTCCGCTGATTAAAATCGCGTATTTTTGTCCGGCTGTTTCCGGGGCTTCGGCGAAGTATTGATTCGGAATGGGACACGCCGTCGCGCAACCCATTAAAAAAACAGCTAAGGCCATTAAAATTGTCAACCGTTTCACTCTTCTCGCTCCTCCTTGATAACATTAATATGGGATATGTCCCAGCACCCCGCTTATAAAAGCCAGCAGCCAAAAAGAATAAACTGTCAGACTGAAATAATGAAAAAATCTGTCAACTTTCTGCTTGTTCTGCTCGGTTGTCGATAGATAAAGAATAATGGCCACAAGAGTATGAATTCCCATTCCGACAAGTCCGGCAATGCCACAAAGACCATGAAAGTTTAAAATCAAACCGTTGCCTACGAAAAACATCTTACTTGTTCCGATGTAGTCAAAAGCAAAACCAGCGACAAAAAATGACAAGTTTATTTTTTTCAGGCCGCTACGGAATGAATGAGCAACCGCGAAACTATAAAAACAACACGACAGGATTATGGCGATGACCATAAATTTCATTCTTACTGGACTCCTTTTTGTCAAAGAACCCTACGCTAGTATGTCCACGATAAACAAATTACTCACTCGCGTCAACCCAAAGCCACTACTTACAAATGAGAAAAATTACTGCTTCACCCAGTTAGAAATTTTCTTTTTCTGTTTTGGCATATTCACAACAAATTACCAAATTATCACGAGAATAGTTCTTGTGGCTGAAGTTTACTTAATTTCTAGCGGGGCTCGCGCATTGATTAAAAAGACTGACCTGGAGATTATATTCGGCGACCAAGACCTTGGTCGCCGCGACTAAATTGTTATATTGATTCACAAGACTATTGTATTCTTCAATTCGCGCCTCATACTCTTCCCTGTTTTGCGGCTTGAGGATCTTTATTTCTTCTTGCTTAGCGGCAACCGCGTTGTCCAGAGCCGTGATTTCGCTTTTATAACCATTAATTTTGGCGGCGAGGGACATATCAACCCGTGGGCAATCGGCCAATGGCCGCCCGAACTCTTGAACGGCAATCCAAGTTACCTGGTTTTCGAACGTTCCCCGAATAACCGCTACGCCAATTTCCTCGTAACCGCCGAATAAAATATTGGCACGGTGGCCGGGACTTTCCATCCATGCCTCAACAAGCGCCTTATCGCCATCAAAATTACCCAATGCTAAGTTTTCCCCAATAGCGATATAATCGTAACCAACTTCGTTAGCCAACTCGTCCGGACCGCGTCCATCGGGAGAATTGTGGGCAAAATATTGTTTTTCAAACATATCCCGCGCCTTTGCCGCCGCCGCCAAATTAAGCAAATAATTTTCTTCAAGAGACGCCAGACCGGCTCCGACGCGTTGCTGGTTAGTCCAATCAACAACCCCTGTTATCGTCAAATCAACGGCCGCCTTCTTCCATGTTGTCCGCAAAGGTGGCGGCGTTAAGATTTGTTTTTCCACGTTTTCAATCGACATCACCTCAGACAAACTGCCAGATTTAAACCACCCCGCTTTTTGAACCGCCGCGCGATACCCGCTCATTAAATCTCCGCGAAAGCAAAACGCGACGACGCCGACAGCCAGGACTATAAACAAAATAACTATCGACAATTTGCCTTTCTGAAAAATTTTCGACCGAGTTGAGGGCGCCTTTCCTTCGTTGCTCCTGTAAAACAACAAAACCTTAGAAGTAATGCCGAACTCGGCCAACACGATGAATAGCGCGAAAACAGCAGTCAGCAAAAGGGCAATATCCTTAACATAATGCCTAAGCAGAGTAAATCCGTGGCCAAGAAAAAAACCAAGCAGCAACATCAATGTGCCCCATAAAAAAATGGTTACGCTCTCGATTTTCAGAAACTTCCAAAAATTAAATTTTGTCGCGCCCACGGCCATAATCGTAATGTGATTCAGGCCGTAAAGAAATTTTGCGAAGAAAATCGTCTTCCGGCCGCCATTTTTCAAACGCGCTTCCAGTTTGGCTAGCTGCGCCGGGGTAATAAACAAAAACCGGCCGAATTTAGCTACCAAATTCTCTCCGTATCGCGCGCCCAGCTTGTATAAAATTATATCGCGTAGAAGAGCGGTCAAAAGCGCCAGCGGATAAACAATGAAAAAATTTAAAAAACCCAGTCGAACCAAAAATCCGGAGGCTAATAAGGTTCCATCGCCACCCTCAATGAACATCAAACTAAATATGATCGGGTAGGCAAAACTAATATGGTCAAAAATGATTTTCAGCATCGTCATAGTTTTTGAAAAACACAAACATTCCCAAAGAAAAAATCTCGGTTATCAAAGTAAATAATAACACGCTCAAAACAACGCGGCAAACAAACAAAAAACCCCCGACACAATGTCGGAGCAAACTTATAAAACATCTAACACGCTCTCGCCCTGAACGCCGACGGAATTTGTGCGGCAGAGATTCATTTTGAGGCGATGAGTTGAGGAAAAAGGTATCTAACGCCTTTTTCTGCCCAATACGCCACCCGCTTGGCGTATTCGTATCCACAAACACTCTGACATTCTGCAGAATGTCAGAGTGTTATTTTACGCGGTAGGTGACGGCGTGGCCGACCTTGCCGACCTGCTCTATTTTGCCTTCTTTTTCCAGTTCGTCCATATAGCGAACGGCGGTGCGGCTGGATACTCCCAGCGCCTCGCGAATTTCGGCATTGGAGAGCTCGCGTCCGCCTTCAAACATAGCCAGCACCTTTTGTTTGCGAGATTCTTTATGCGAAGCCGTCTCAACCGCCGATTTGCAGATGCCAACAAATTCTTCCTTGGTACTCGTGCCGTGCCTCCCCGCCTCCCGGCGCGATATCACCAACACAAAAATAAAAATACCAACAACTGACGCGATTATAAATAAAGATATTTGTCCCATAGAATTATTTTACAACATTCTGACATTCTGCAGAATGTTAGAATGATTATTTAAATGATTTGGCCTGCCCTGAGTTTATTTATAGTGAGCCCGTCGAACCTATCGAATGGGATAGGATGGATTGCTCCAAGAAAACAACGGGAAAAAAGTACCCGACACCTTTTTCTGTCAAACTCCATATTAATCAAAACTTATACCAGTTTTCTTTAGTTCGCTTTTTATTTTTAAATAATCGGGCACGGTCTTGGCGACCAGATTCCAAAATTTTCGGGAATGATTAAATTCTCCAAGATGGCACAACTCATGCACAATAATATAGTCAGAAAGTCCTTGTGACAAGAACAAAATTTTATAATTAAAAATTAAGATTCCCCCTCTTCGAACAACTGCCCCAACGAGTTTTCTGATTTTTGATATTGATCTTGTTGAATTTATATCCGTAAAATCCATTAAAATGGCCAATCCTTTCCTTTGCCAAACTAAAGGCTCTATCCCTATGCGTCAAATAATCTTTCCGACTATACTGCGCAATCGGCCTACCCTCAAATTGCTTAAAGAATTTGATTTTTGTGAACAGCCACTGCGCTTTTCCGATAGCATCCAGGTGGAGAGCCATTCTAAACCATTTCGTTAGCATCAACGAAATGGTTGTGGATAAGTTAATAATTTAATTCTCTTATAAATTTGCCGGCTTTTTATCTATTTTTTTCTTTTTTATCCCCCTCAATAATTTCTTATCTTCGCTCTGAATTTTTCTTCTTATTTTTTGCGCGTCTTCTTCGGCCGGCAAGCTTTCGGGCCTAATCCCCTTTCGTAACAATAAATTTCTTACATCATAATTATTTTTCATATGCTCGTTCGAAATCCCGTTCAAGCCGGACAAGGTAGTATCTTTTTTTAGATTAAAAACAGTTATTTCATTTGCAAAATCTTTTGCTTTGATGGTAATAGTAGGCAAAAAATCGGCCAGGGGCCTATTGTTCGGAATGCCCATTCGCTGTTTCATGTCATTTGTACTAAACCCGCCGAAAAGAGCAGTGTCGCCCTTGCTCCTAATCAGCGCGAAACCGGCACCATCAACGCCTCTTTCGTAGACAACTCCCGACAGTTTCTTTTCCGACACGCTTAATTTGTCTCTGGCCTGAATTCTTTCAAAATCACCAATCCTTTTCTCTATCATTTCCTGCCTCCTTGTCTGAAAGGCAAAATAACTCATAGCAAAGGCGATTTGCTCCTTCGCCGGGTCGCCATTTTGCGCAATAAGATAGCAGGCGTAACGAGTTAAAAACATATCATCCGCCTCCTTAATACCTCCGTTCGGCATATTCACCGCCCTGACCGTATCAGCAAAATTATCCTCAATCTTGCCGCCAGAATTCCGACAAGCTTCCTTCGCTTTCTCAATAACATTTAAAAAATTCTCCCATTTTGCATAGCCTAACAAAACCTGTAAATCCCGAGCAAACCAAAACTCTAAACTATCGACTTCATAAATATGTTTATTAAAATTCTCAAAATACACATTAATTAGCTCTAATTTCATAATTTTCCCTAATCTTAGCCACTTTTTATGTCCTCCCGACGTCGGGAAGACATCTGTGGATAACTTAATATTTTAGCTCCTTTAAATAATTTTTGATTTGGCGGATGTTTAGGTTGAATTCGTTTTTTCGATTTCTTTGACGCCGACGACACGGCAGTATTTGGCTATGTCCTTGTAATTGTCATGGGCATTGATGATTTTTTCGATATCTTTTTGGCAAAAGGTTATTACGCTTTTTGCCCGCTCTCGCCCTGAACGCCGACGGAATTTGTGCCAGCGTCAACCGGCGCGCCGCTCAAAATTTTTCAAATAGCTTTTAATTCTGTCACGATCCTCGTTTTCTTTTTCACCCTTAAAATATATTTCAATAAAATCAATTTTACAACTTTGACAATGAAAAGCGTAAATCACCCTAATCCCGCTTTTTGAACCCCGTCCTTTTAACGCTTTGCAGGCAAATTTTTTAATTTTACAAACTTGAATTTCTTCCGTGCAAAAACCCTGTATCGGGAAAACGCTTAAATTATTTATTTTTTGGACATGGAAAAACTCAATTGCCGCAATTTTTACTAACCTTAAATCTTCCTCAAGTGATTTGAATTTTTTGAGTAGTTTTTTGAAATCTTTTTGAAATTCCGGCGTTTCGCCATAGTTAATCTTGCTCGTCATAGTTTCTTACGGAAGTTTTAGGAGTGCGGTAGAATACGGCCTCGTAATCAAGCGGTTGATTTTCTTTCGCAACGAGCCAAGGGGTGTCCTCGTGAGAATATTCACTTAATTCTGTGGCGTTTTTATCGCCCAACCTTGCTATCACTTCGTCAATATGACGCAATTCGCGCGCGTCTTTTAGTTTTGTTAAATCCGGTTCGCGAATCGGCAAGTATTTTCTTTGCGGATAATTAAAATATTTTCCCTCTATTTTTACAACTTCGCCATTTTTGATCATATCGTCAACAATAGTTTTGAACTCAACCGGCGTCGGCCCATAATGATTTTTAATATATGTCGCGCCGATAAGCTGTTCCTCAAATTTTTCATAAAAATCAAAATCAATAAAATAAAGCAGTTTGTAAACCACTGCTTCGCCGACATTCGGTTTGCCCCCTACTTTTGATAAAACGTAAAGCAAAACCTCTTTGAATTTCTCAAGATTTTTTTGCGGAACACTTACCCTCATTTTTTGCTTGTCCTCCTTTGTTTTTTTAACGCTCTTTTTAACTTTTACGATAGCAGAAGTGTCTTTGCCTTGAACAAAATCATCAAAAACAATACCAAAAATATCCGACAGCTTCCTTGCTTCGGTGATAGTCAAATCCCGTTCGCCCTGTTCTATCTGGACATAAGTCGGGCGAGAAACGCCAATCTCGGACGCCAAAAACTCCTGCGTCAAATTATTTTTCTTTCGTAGTCGTTGAATAAATTTTGAAAGCATAGTTATATTTTACCTCGTCGTTTTCTGTTGGCGTGTATTTTTTGATGCTTTCCCATGGGAATAACCCTGATATTTTTCTTTGTGGTTTTGCCACCACTTGCGATTGGTTTTACATGATGGGCAACTTTGCCTTTTGGCACCTTACCTTTCCGATATCCTTTTTGTTTCAAAACTCTTTTAAGTTTTGCCCGTGAGCGTTCTCTTTTGACCATAGTTTTAGCGATTAAATAGTTAATTATTACGACCTAATTCCAGTATAAATGATGTAAAATAAATTGTCAAGAGCAATGTAAAAAAGTTATACACAGCCATTTTTACGCTAAAATCATTCGTGCCAGCGTCAACCGGCGCGCCGCCTAAAATTTTAAGCTTGTCTTGTACCTCGACAATATGGAAATTTTGAACAGCCGTAAAATTTCCCGTATCTGCCTTTGCGCAAAATCATTTTTGATCCGCACTTAGGACAAGTTTTATCACTCAAAACTGCAGGGCTATCTTTAACATTATCACTTGCAGGCTTTTCAACCAAAGTATAGCCCTTGCAATGGCAACAAAATCGCCCATATCCAGTTATTAAATCTGGGTCTCTGAAATCTTTGTATTCCCTTATTTCTTTGCATTTCGGACATTCTTTCATCTCGCCATTCTGCAAACCCTCAATCGTTTCATGAATGTGGCTAATGACATTATTTTTTACAACACCATTTTTAATCAAGTTGCCGATTCTTTCATTAAGAATTAAAATCGGATCATTGCCAATATTGAATTTATTTATTCGTAAAAATTTGTAACCGTAACTTTCCAACACCTTTTGTCTATAAACATCACCGTCAGTGTAATAATCTTGATAATTAAACTCGTTTATTTCATCAATATCTTTGAAATGCTCTCTAAAGCCGTCATATTCAATAATAATTTTGTGTTCTTGGTGGGTTTCGTCTTTATAGACTAACAAAAAATCAACTTTATAATTTGGGTGGTTATAGGTTTTATCAAGCTGTTTTAAATATTTACCAAGCTCAAATTGTGGAATAAATTCAATATTGTCTTTATTTTTCTTCCAAAATTCAGTTTGATAAAACCAGTTCATAACCTCTGGTTCCATTTTTGATTTTTCGTCGGCTTCGCTAACGCTTCGTTCCTTTTTCGCCTCGTTCAGAATAAAATAATAATGTCTTAATGCCTCGCCGATTGAGCCATTGTATTTATCAATCGGCTTGCTCAAAACAAAGTTCATTGTTTCCTTGGCACGACTTAAACCAACATTTAACCTCTGAGCTTTTATTTTCCCGTCTTCTTCAACATCAACATCATTCAAATCTTTAATGAAAACACCCCACAAGTGATCGT
>Ga0100388_10005755_pt1 | contig 10081 bp, 7 predicted proteins | sample CryGeymeta201512_FD_81536 | JGI IMG/M metagenome (GOLD analysis project Ga0100388, IMG submission 81536) | Groundwater microbial communities from Crystal Geyser aquifers in Utah, USA - Crystal Geyser metaG 2015-12 | ecosystem: Environmental > Aquatic > Deep subsurface > Groundwater | place: USA... | reverse complement strand
TATTGCGGATACCCTGAGCGAATCCTGAGCTTGTCGAAGGAGAGTCGAAGGGTAATGCTTCGGCGGATTTCGCTCGCCGAAGAATTTGAGGATACCACGGGCGTAAGCCCGTGGAGCTTCATAATAATAGTGGTTAAGATATTCGGAGTCTATACCCATCTTACTCAGGTTTGCCCTTTCAGGGTAAACAACTGGATAAGTAGCAATAGCTGATGAGACCTCCGATTCGGAGGTTTAGATGGGTATATGCTGGAAAAATATATTTCAAACCTGAGTTTTTTCAGTATATTACACTTTGCTCCCATATACATCTACATTCTGTAACCTTCAAAATGATAAAGTAAGGCTGTAGTAGAACAACGGACATACCTAAACATACCCATGATATAATTATCCTAATTATTCCATGGTTCGAGAAAGAAAATTTAAAGATCATCGGGTTTCCAGACCGGAAGCTTTTGAAGCTTCTCCCCCTGATTTATTTCCGGATGGAGATCCGCAAGTGCTTCCAAGTGATTGCGAGCCAGTTATATATCAGGCCACCTTAATTGGAGCAGTACGAGAATATGTACTTCAATCTCTTACTCGCGGTGGAGCGTTTTCAGGACTTGCCAGGCAGCCAAGAAGGAGAGAGCTGGTTGTAGTTTTTGATGAACGAACAGGTGATCTTGGTGTTTATCCGCGAAGAGAAGACGGACTACCAAAAAGATTAATAGAAAATCCAAGACCTCATGCCCAGGATTTTCCTGAATTTCCATTAGACACAGAAGGACTTGCTTTGGTGCTTGACCACCCGATTTCCGGAGCGTCGCAAGGATTGGAAACTGCTCTTCACCAAAAAGCCACTTCAGCTCACTGGGGATAGATTATTAGAATAGATTAATTAGCTAGACTAGCATTTAAAAGTAAAGTTATTATCAAATAACCCTGAACATTTTAAGAAACAGGAAAGAGAGGAAATAGAAGATAATGATCTGAAAGAAGGGGAAGTAAATGGTAAGAGCCAGACTGGTAAGGAAAGTTATAAGAAGCGGGGAATCATGAGTGGTAGGGATAAATCCTTTGACTATGAATGTAAGCAGGGTGAGAGCAAGTAGATAATCGGTTTTGAAGTACGGCAAGGAATAACCGCTCTTAAGCATAACAATAAGAGCAATACCGGCTATAAGCAGGAATAATTCCTTTTTACTGAAATAAAATCTGCCTAAATAAAACATAGTTTTATCAAAAAAGCTGCGGTGGGGGAGGATTTGTACCTTTGGGAATCCTGATTGTTTCCGTGGTTCCGCTTTTCCGGAGGTAATTTACCTCTTCCCACTCAATTTCATTATAATGTATCTCCGTCTGTTTGATATTGTTTGTTTCTTTGACGTATATGCCTTTCTGTATTTCAGATTTCGGAGCTGAAGTTAATTCATTTTTCACCTCATTGGGAATTTGAGAGGAGAACTTTTTTTGAAAAGGAATAAGACTTAATAATTTATCAGGGTTAAAAAATCCTGCCAGGTAGTTTGTTTTATTCCATATATTTTTAGCAACATCCTGTCTGATAGTTGGGGAGTAGTTTAAAAAGATGTTGTCAGTGAGAAATTTGGAGACAAAAAAAGACAATACCAAAGCCAGAATAATTCTGCCAAAAAATTTAATTTTCAGGATACGGTGATGTTTTTTTATTGACATATTGGTACGATTTCATTCAATTTGTAAATTTGAAAAGCAGTAAGCGGTATGATTTCCAGTTTACCGTCTGTACCTCTCCTGGACAGCCATTGGTTGGCAATTACTTTAAACTGGCTTGGGCAGTAAGAAGTATTTACAACAATTTGCCCAGATGTGCCTTGATCTTCCGATTGTACGATTTTTGGGATGGTGAAATCAAAATTCCTTATATTCTCAACCTCAGTAAATGTAATTGTTGTTTTATCAGTTGATGCAAGTATGTTCAGGCGAGGATCAAGTAAAAATACTCTATACACATAGGTATTACCAGATAAAAAATATTCACCATAATCAGTCAGATAATCCAAGTTAATATTAGCTTGGTCAACAGAATCATCAACTTCGAAAGAATTAATACCGCCATCATCGGAGGATCGACTGTTCGGTTTGTTCATGATTATGACTGCTTCATGTACAGGAGTATCCGGATTCTGGTTGACGATATGTATGGTTCCTTTCATGGATGCCGGTTTTCTTTCAGGATTGTGGGAAGTGGTATCGTCTTTGTTGATGGTAAAATCAAAATTCTGGATGTTTTCTCCAGTTTGAAGTGTGATAGTTTGGTCTTCAGAGTTAAAGGGTTTATCTTCCTGGTCAAAGACGACGTTTGCGTGCATGGTATAGGTGTTTCCTGCAGACATCTTTATGTTTGAATTGGATACAGAACCAGTACTTTGATATTGGATTGATATAAACACAGTATATGCAGGAATCTTTTCAGAATTCTGAAATATAGGAAATTCGGCGCCTCCTGCAGGCTTAGCTAATATATTAACTTCTTTTATTTTCTTTCCCGACTTATTATCTATGCCTATCCTGCCGCTTAAATGAGTATCTTCCTGCGATTCGGGTTTATCTTTCTCTAAATCTGGTTGATTGATGGTAATGTCGAAATTTAGAATATTGTTTCCGGGTTGAAGAGTGATAGATTGATAGGCAGATGAAAAAGTGGAAGTTGTACCGGAAAAACTAACAGACGCATTGATTTCATGCGTCTCTCTAGGATTTAATCTCTTCTGGTTACTGTTGGTAAAGTCAATTGATTTTGTTGAATTTGTAATCTCACTGTCGAATACATAACCGACTCGTTTAGAAAATAAGTATACATGCTTGACAGTATAGGTTGAATTATTAGTAATTATTATTTTACCGGATAATTTTGTTTCTACTTGTGGACTTGGTGCCACTTCTATTTCTTCAGGAGGCTCTTTGGATATCGGTTTATCTTCTTCGATCACGATTGGTTCAAAATCAAATTGATAGTTTTTTTTATCGACCTTGATTTGGTAATCTTTGGTGCCTATGGGATTTGTTACACCGTTTAACATGACATAAACTGCAAGAGTGATCTCATCTCCGATTTTAACGGGTTGATTATTTATTTTATCGAAATGATATGCTATTACCCTTTCCTTATCGTTTGAATTTAAAGAAATTTCAAAGACAGGGGAATAGGTTGAGGCATCAACTTTATAAGCGACAGCCACTTTTTCTATTAGCTTTCCGGGTTTATTGGTGATGTTGATAAATCCGCTTAGAAATGCGTTTTTCACAGCTATATCAGGTGGTATCTGTGTCGCTTTACAATCCTCATTATTCCCGCATGTCTTATTTGTATCCTGTCCCGGTTTTTCCTTTATCTTGCCGTCTTCACAATATTGTTCAATCTTAATGCAATGTCCGGGTTTGAAATTCACAGTATCACAGTCTTGTCTGAGTTCATAGTTTACGATGGTGCCATTTGTCTGTTCACAATCCGTTGGTGCAGCCGGCGGGACAGATGCCTTACATTTATCCGTACATTCACCGTAATTATTCATGTTGTGCCATTTTTCCCCATCACACCAGTATGGAACTCCAACAGCATTTCCGTTAACGCAAGCTGTATTCGTGCATTTAAATTCCCAGCTTCCCCACAAACTGCTGTTGCATTTTTTTCCATTTAGCTCTGTTAAAACATCATCACATTTCCGATTAGGGTATTGGGTTAAAGATTCACAGGTGACGGAGGCGGCGTAAGGGTTCAGTTTGGGACCGGTCCGGGATAATCTAGTACTGGCAAAAGTACCAAGAGTGATAATAACCATACTTAAAACAAATAAAGCTGTGGTTATTTCTCCCCTGTTATTATTATCAGGATATAAACTTAATGTTTTCAATTCTGATCTTCTATGATTAACAATAAGATATAATAATTTGAAAATCAATATTCTAGATATTTTTATTTCATTATTTCCCCGGTTGATTTAGGTTTTTCTTGAGGTTTATCAGGGATTGGAGTTTGGTCTCGAGAAAAAATTTTATCAGGTGCCTTGGTATATTTTTCTATTGACAGTCTTAAAATTTTTTCCCTGTTTTTATTGACGGATTTGGGAAGAGGTAGAGTAACTGCATGAAATGGCAGGGAAGTAAGATTGTCAATTGCCAGTTTTATGACTATTTGATATGCACCCAGACTTACCAAATCTTCTTCTTTGTACCACTGGCCAAATTCTTTTGACAGGTGATTGGCGTCTTGGGCTCCGATAATGAACGATATCAGTGTTCCGGCATTGCCGAAAATAGCTTTCTGCACATTTTCTTCCACTTGGGCGACGTATTGGTTGGCAAGAATCAGATCCAGCCTGTATTTTCTTGCTTCAGAAAGAATTTTGATGAATGATAAAGTAGCAAAATTTTGAAACTCGTCGACGTACATATAAAAATCACGCCGCTGTGCTTCCGGTATATTTACCCTGTTCATAGCTGCCAGTTGCATTTTTGTAATAAACATAGCCCCCAGCAGAGCTGCATTATCCTCGCCCAATTTCCCCTGCGAAAGGTTCAGAATAAGTATTTTCCCGTTATTCATGATATCCTCCAGGTCAATAGTAGAGGTCGGATGGCCTATTATCTGTCTTATGGTGGGGGAAGTGACAAATTGTCCGACTTTGTTTTGGATAGGGGCTATAGCCTCACTTTTCAGCCTGGGATGCATTTTGTCAAACTCATTGACCCAGAAATTATACAGAACCTTATCTTTTAAAGAATGGACAATCTTCTGACGGAAATTAAAGTCTGCCAGTAGGTCCGGTACCATGACCAATGTTGAATTGGGAACTTCAAGAAGTGTCAGTATCGTATTTCTTAGGATATATTCCAGTCTTGGTCCCCACGAATAGGCATATAATTTACTGAATATTGATACTATACTTGAGGCTACCAGCTCTTTATGCACGGGGTTTTTTACTTCCAAAGTGTTCATCCAGAAAGGATGCTCCGTGTCAAAAGGTTCAAGATAAACTACGTCGTTTAACCTATACGAGGGTATGTAATTTAGAAGTATTTCAGAAAGATCACCATGCGGATCGATAACTGCCAACCCCTCCCGGTTTCTGGCGTCATTTATGGCCATGTTAGCGATAAGCGTGGATTTTCCGGTACCGGTTTTTCCGATGACATAGACATGTTTTCGTCTGTCATATTTCTTTAAACCGAAAGTGGTCATCTGGTTTTTAAACTCAGCTTTAGCAAAAAAATTAATCTGGGATTTTTCTTCATCCGACGCATCCAGAGCTACGGGTAAATTGGGTGGGGGTTCACCGACAAGCGATCTTCCCCAGGCGATATTTTTTATTCCGGCAAGAAGGCTGGTAGGCGGGTGCCATAATGTAGCCAGTTCCATGGTGTTTAGGATCTGATGCCGTGGGAAATGATTTTTCTCCCTTTTAATAAGCCTTTTGAAAGCAATTTTCTTATTGAAAAATCTGGGACGACGAAGTACGAGCCGATTTCCTTCACCCATGGCAAACGCTCCGAAGGAACCTGCCAGATTGTAAAGAAGACTCATGGCATTTTTTTGGTTATCAGAACCTATAAGAAGTCTTATATATGCCCGGTAGCCGGAATGGTTTGCTTTTTCCTCGATAAGACTTGCCTGCGGCATAGGTCTTACCCTGTCCGGCGCAGTAGACGAGGGATCAGGTATGCCTTTTCTTAGCATGTTTTGGATAGTACCTTGCCAGTTGAAATGAGGCGGTTCGATGATAATCTGAACAAGCCCGCTTTCTTCAATTTTCAATTTTGACAGGACACCGATTATGGAAGAAAGGGGATCAAGTTCCTTAAATTCGGAATAAGTTTTAATAGGATAACAGAAGGAGTTAGCTAAGTTCAGGTTACCGATAGCCAAATAAGGTTTTTTTGAGATGTTCCCCAAGTAATCAGGTACGTGAGTTATCAGGATTTTCGGATATTGGCTGGTGAGCTGGCTTTCCAGGAAGGTTCTGTAAGATTTCGGCAGCACAGTATAAAAATGAATTTGTTGATTTATACTGGCAATTTCAAAAGATAGAGTTCGTACCTTAATCCACAACCTTTTCCAATGCGGAATGTATCCTCCGGGAAAAAGAGCAGAAAAAACTTGAGCCATCGATTCCGGTGTTTCCTCCATGGTTTTTGGAGTCCTGATCTCTAAGATAACTTTCTCTTCAGATGACATAGTACTAATTATATAGTATCAATAAATAAGCACAAAATTAAATGGGTAAAATATTCTAGATTTGTCAATCCTTATTGACTCTACCTGGGATCTTGCCAAATAAGTTATTTCTTGATATTCTTGTAAGTGATGGATGCGCAGTTCTCAAGCGAACTCAAAATGAAGATGCAGAAAGCGATTTCTGTGATCCGCGAAGATCTGGGTACTATCCGGACAGGGCGGGCCACTCCGGCACTGGTAGAAAATGTAATTATTTCAGCCTATGAGAATACCCAGAAACTGAAAGTAAAGGAGCTGGCTACTATTAGTACTGATGGCCCCAGGATGATAATTATTGCTCCTTTCGATCCGTCCGTAATTCGTGACGTGGAAAGAGGAATAAATTCTGCAAATTTAGGTTTCACGGGAGCTGTTGATGGGAATATCATAAGAATAAATATCCCGCCTCTCACTGCAGACAGAAGAGATGAATATATTAAACTGGCCCATACGAAGATAGAGGGTGGAAGGGTGATGATCAGGCAAATCAGGCATGACGTGATGAGCGATGTCAAAAGACAATCTGAAGATAAACTAATTTCCGAGGATGACAGGAAGAGGATAGAGAAAGAAATCCAGCTCTTGACTGATGAAATGATGGCCGAAATAGACGCACTTAAGTCCAAAAAAGAGAACGAACTTTCTCAAGTTTAATATTAATACACTTCTTACAGATATCTGGTTTCCCTTTCGATAATCATTTTTATTATCGCCAGGGAAATGGCATAAGTGGGTTCTACTCCCTCATAAGATAGATTTCTGACTCCCAAATTTTTTGCTTTGCTGTATGGTGTATCTGAAGCGTAGTGGGCGATACCCAGTTCAAAAGGGCTATTTGTCAGATTGATAAACTGGTTTTCCACATACCGGTTATAATATACGAATTCATAAGCGGAATTTAGGTATGGGCCGCTTTCCATTTCTATAGTGTTATATCCTTCCTTAAACCAATAATCAATTATATTTTTATTTTCGAAAAAAGTACCTTTGACCGAAACGGTTTTTTGCATGTCCAAGACTGAACCGGTCCTGAATATTTTATTAAAAACCTGAGGGTTGAATACATTATTTATGGCGTAGACGTTTTTGGTATGCTGGTCAAAGACTGTTGTAGGAAGAAGAATATCACCGACGTTTCCCGTCAGTGTTGCCGCTTTACCCATAATATAGATCCCTCTAATCTCATCTACGTTTTGGCCGATTTCCGTGAGTACCTGATATGCAGCCCAGCCTAAGGGATAGTCGATGTTTACTATAAGCGCCTTACTTTTATTAAGGTGTTTAGTACCAATGGAAAGTCTGCTGTCTAAGTCTATTCCGGCCAGCTTACTTAACTCAATTACTTGGGTATCGATGTCGAGATATTTGGAGGCTTTTATATAATGTATTCCCAGTTTACGATCGAGCTTTTCTCTGCGTTTAAGGATCTCTTGGTTAATTCGGGCATATTTTTTGGCGATATAATAAAGAAAATTTTCTCTGCTTGCCAGAAAATCACCCGAAGAAATCCCTTCCCAAAGCCTGATCAGGTTTTTATCCTCAAGCCTGTATAGGAAGTCAATCAGAGTTTTTTCTTCCGCGAGGACGAACCTGGAGAGAAGATTGGTGATGGAATGAGTGTTGCTGGAGACAAAGTATATCGGTCTTTCCTGAAGATTTAGATTTTTGTGTTCGCTTTCCACAATGTTCCACCAATGTTGAGTCGCTTTGGTATATTCATTGTAGGATCCGGAAAGAAGCCGGATGGTGAAATCAACCCTCCGAAATTTGATGGCGGTTAAGAATTTATGATAGTCGTCACCCCAAATATTCTTTATTCTTTTAACATCTTCGCTGTCAAGAAGTTCTATTGCCTTTTGTTCTACATTTTTAGTATCCTGCAGCTTGTCATGAAATTTATTCCATTCTATTTGAAAAGCTGTAGCCAGGGTAATCACGTCATCTACATCAGTAACTGAGGCGATATATATTCCTAAAGTCTCTTTTCCGTCAAAATGCATTTTTCTTCGCCGCCCGGGTGCAGCTACTTCTTGCCATTTCTCAATTGTTCCGAAACCATTCTTTTCAAAGACGCTGTAAGATTGTCCTAAAATTATTTTTTTCACGTTTGACATAGGGGAGGGCAGTCTAAGCAAACAATAAATAAAAGCGGCAATATCCACTTCGGTACCGGCTCCCTTTTCCTGCAGGATGGAATTCATGGTAAGATGGGAATCTATCAAATTGAGAATCCTTACTTCTCCGGCGGATTTCAACAGCGAGCGGTAGGTGCGGATATGGACTTCTATTTCTTCGATATTTAATGTCAAATTTCCCTGGTACATAGTATTAAGAAAAATTAAAAAATCAAAATGAAAAATTCAAAATGACAACACTACTTAATGCAATATCTTCAATATAATTTATTTTTTTTCATTTTGAACTTCAATTATATACTGAATGCACTTGAAATTACACCCAACAGACCTTTTTCACGCATTGAATAACATATGGATGTAAGATAAAATGTTATGAAGAGTTTTGTCTATGCTGATTACAACTGTATTAGTTTTTCTGTTGATTCTGTCAATTCTTGTCCTAATACACGAGTTGGGACATTTTGTGGCTGCCAAGAAACTGGGTATCAAAGTCGAAGAATTCGGGTTCGGTCTTCCGCCCAGGATTTGGGGTGTTAAAAAGGGTGAAACTACTTATTCAGTAAACTGGTTGCCTATAGGAGGCTTTGTAAAACTTTTCGGAGAGGAGGGGGAAGATGGAGACGGAGAGGTAATTCAAAATTCAAAATTAAAAAATGATAATAGGGCTTTTTATGGTAGACCTATTTGGCAGAGAGTCGTAGTTCTTACAGCAGGTGTGGTTATGAATTTCCTGCTGGGTGTTTTTATCCTCTCCTTTCTTTTTACCCAAGGAGTGATGGTCCCTACCAAAAGAGTCCATATAGAGAAAGTGGTATCAGGTTCTCCTGCAGAAATGGTGGGACTCAAAAATGGTGATGTGATAAAAACCATCCTTATTGAGGAAGATATTGATAAATTCAGGGAAATCGAAATAGACAGTCTCACTAAACTTTCAGAAACAACCAGGGAATTTTTGGGAAAGACTATAACACTTGTGGTTTTAAGGGGTCAGGAACAGATGTCTATTGATATTATGCCTAGAGTGGATTATTCCAAAGATGAAGGCCCTATGGGAATTGTTATATCAAATTATGAAGAAAAAAAGTATTCTCTTTGGGAAGCACCGATTTACGGGACCAAAGAAGCGATGCTTCTGACTTATGAGTTGGTAAAGGGTATAGGAACGACCTTGTGGAAACTTATTTCTTTCCAGCCGGTTGCCAAAGATGTAGCAGGACCAATAGGAATAGCACAACTTACCGGTGAGGCGGTAAAATTTGGCAGGATGGCCGTACTGGAACTTCTGGGCATACTTTCGTTAAATTTAGCAATTGTGAACATCTTACCGTTTCCCGCTCTTGACGGGGGCAGGTTACTTTTTGTCGTGATTGAGGGGACGACGGGCAGAAAAATTAAGGCTGCCTGGGAAAGACTGGTACATCAGATAGGTATGGTTATATTGCTGTCTTTGCTGGTTTTAGTAACCATAAATGATCTCGTAAGGATTCTCTCTAAATAATCTGTTCTTCTCAAACCTTATTTCAACTTTCTTTCTTATAAGTAATAAATATGCATCATTATGATGTCTTGACTTAAATAATACATTTTGATAATTATTATCCAGATAAAAATAAAAGAAAGGTTAGGATAAAATCCATGAATGAAACAGACAGAATTCAGGCAGAGGGTGCATCTGTAAAAGGTCCGGAGGTTTTAAAAGAAACAC
>Ga0100388_10005752_pt1 | contig 10082 bp, 10 predicted proteins | sample CryGeymeta201512_FD_81536 | JGI IMG/M metagenome (GOLD analysis project Ga0100388, IMG submission 81536) | Groundwater microbial communities from Crystal Geyser aquifers in Utah, USA - Crystal Geyser metaG 2015-12 | ecosystem: Environmental > Aquatic > Deep subsurface > Groundwater | place... | reverse complement strand
CCCGCGAAAAGCATTGCCAGTCCGGGAACTCACCTGGGTTGCGGTTCCACTGGATAGTTACCGTCTTTGTTTACAAAATCGTCATGGGCAACATGGGCTACCGTGATTTCATGCAATACATGCTCGGCTCGTTCGGTATCGCTGGTGAAATTGGTTGCCAGAAAATCGGGGAAAAAGAACAGTTTAACTATGCCAAACAGCACCACAAGTTTGATGACGATGATTCCCCATAGGGTTCTGCCCAGCACCATGGCGCGAAATCCATCCAGATAAAATCGAAAGATTCTCCGCGTAATGCTGAAAATGCATTTTTCCGCCACATCCCCTGCCCTTGGGACGCCCATGTCCATCTCCTTCAAACTTTCTTGTCCTCTGTTTTCCATATACCCACAAATTGGTGCCGTGCCCGTTCCCTTTCAGCCTCCATGCGGATCTTGTAAGCGCAATCCTGCACAACTCCATACAGAAGGCGGCAGCCATCGTCCTGGGCCGCGGCGAGGCCCAAGTCTGACAGGATGATCATGTCGCGGCTCAGTTGCAGGGTTTTTTTGATATGAATGTCGTTCGTGCGCATGACCTTACTCTATACAAGCTCCGTGCCAGGATGGGCAACAGCCAGCATATATTTTAAAATAGATCATGATAACGATATGTTGCCATTTAATATTCTGGCGTAACTATCCAGCGGCACCGCAGCCCGGCAACGCTTCAATGCCGACACAAGCTGGATAGTTACATTTTGGCAAGCAAAGCCGGTGGCGCTGGGGAAGCGGTTGTCTCACCAGTATTGTAGGCGAGACAACCAGGGCGGCGTCAAGTCAATAATGGCAAGGAATCATGCTTGCCTGGTTGTCGCATTTGTTAAAAGACACATATTAACAAAGTGAGACACTTAAGACAGTCTGGCCGCGCGGCTCAGTCGCGCATGGGGTGTTTGCCGAGGAAACGGTAAAGGGTGGCGCGTGAGACACCAAGAAGCCTGGCCGCCTGGAGGCGATTGTTGCCGGTTTGCCGCAGGGCTTGCCGCACTGCGCTTTGCTCAAGTTTTCCCTGTCGCCGCCGGCGGATAACGACCTGCGTGTCCCGGTTTTCGTTATGCCGCAGGTTGGGCGGGAGATGGCAAGGCTGGACCACGTCCTCGCGACAGCGGACCAGCAGAAAGCGGATCACATTCTGAAGCTCGCGGATATTACCTGGCCAGTCATGGACACGCAGCAGTGCCATGGTCTCGGGTGAGATGATGAGCTCATCCCGATGCTCTTCGGCCAAAAATCGTTTCAGAAAATGTCTGGCCAACAGCGGGATGTCGTCGCGTCTTTCCCTGAGGGGCGGCAGAATGACGGGAACAACGCAGATCCGGTAAAAAAGGTCGTGCCGGAAACGGCCAGCGCTAATCTCGGTTTTCAGATTCTTGTGGGTGGCGGAGATTACCCGGACATCGACCTTCCACGTCTTCTCGTCACCCAGCCGTTGGAAGGTGCCGTCCTGCAGCACGCGCAACAGTTTCACCTGCATGGCCAGCGAGATGTCACCGATCTCGTCCAGGAAAATGGTACCATGGTCGGCCAACTCAAAACGGCCCTTCTTGTCGCGCACCGCACCGGTACAGGCCCCCCGGACATGGCCGAAAAGTTCGGATTCCAGCAAATTTTCCGGCAGGGCGCCGCAGTTGACCGGCACAAAAAGATGGTCCCGACGCGGCCCCTGGTTATGGATGGCCGCGGCCACCAGTTCCTTGCCGGTGCCGGATTCGCCCTGGATGAGTACCGATACCTTGCTGGCGGCCAGATCCCGGATAGTCTGATACAACTCCTGCATGCGCGGCTCACGGCCGATGAGGCCGGCGAACTGGTCCTTTTTGTCGAGCCGCGCCGACAGTTCGATTTCCCTGGTCATGTCCCGGAATGAGGCGACTACGCCAACCGGGCTGCCCAGCAGGTTCTTGATGGAAAGCACCGACATCTGCAACCGTTTCTTTTCGTTGCTACGATTGTTGATAGTCAAGGGGTAATGGGTAGATGGATCCTTGAGGCCGCCGGAGCCGTCGCAGAATGAGCATTTGTCCCCGCAGAAGCCTGCGGGGAAAATCGTGTGGCAGTCCTTGCCCAGGATCTCCTGGCGAGAATAACCGGTGATTTCCTCGGCTGCCCGGTTGAAGAAGAAAATCCTGCGGTCCAGATCATGGGCGATGATGCCTTCGTGCAGGGTGTCCATTAGCAGTTCCACATTTTGTCGCGCCTGGGCCAGGGCGTCAAGGTAGCCTTGGTTCAGCAGGGTTGCGACCTGGTCGCGGATATTATTGAGCAGGGTTGCAAATTCCGCCATATTCATTCCGGCATGGCCATCAAGGTTCCAGCACACCAGGGGTGGCGCACCGGGCAGGGTGGGGTAGACGGGCCGTTTGTGGTCAGCGAAAAAAATCACCAGGTCGTAGGCGCGGATGTCCACCGTTGCGAGATCAATAATCTCGGCAGGCCATGAAAGGTGCTGTTGGTTAAAGATGGCTAGCAGGGCTTTTGAGGGTCTGGTCCGTTGCCCGGCTGCTGCATGGGCCTTAATGGCATCGGGACGAAGAGAGCAGGCCAGGGCCGCGGCCATGGCTGGACCCACAACGGAGTTATTGCTGGCGAAAAGAATGGAGTGCATTGCGCCGCAGTATACCCGGAGCGTATGCGAAATTGAAAGAAGGTTTACGCCTGGGACAGGGTTGAGCATGGAAGGTACGGGGACGTTGGGAAGGTACGTTGTTTTACTTATTGATTTAAGAAGGTGGTTGTCGGTGCAAAGGACAAGACACGCGCCCACACCACACTCCTTGCCATCTGGAATATCTTTTTAGGGTTCTTTAGTCTTTTTTGGTAACTATCCAGCTTGCGCACGTAAACCGTGCAGATGCCGGGGCTTGTAACTGTTCAGCAGTGCCGCAGATGCGCGAAACAAGCCTGCGAGCTATAGCCCGCCTATGTGAGCAGGCTTGTGACAAAGCAGATGTGGTGCTGCTGGACAGTTACCTTTTTTGTTCCTTTTCTTCCCCGCGAGAGCGGCGGCTCCGCTCCGTTTCAACCGGCCGACTCCGGCTGCCTTATTTTCTTTCGTGAAACCGACAGGTTGGCAGTCGCCATCCCGGCGGGGGAATTCTTCCGTTCTTTTGGGCCAACTGGCGCGGTTTTTGCATTACCATAAGGTGCCAGGCGAAACGGGACGTCCCGGGTAAGCCCCATTTGCACGGCAACCCGGGAGGCCCATCGCAGGTCGTTTTGCGGAACTTGTGCCCCGCCACTATGGCACGACCTGACTGCGCAGCGCATGGCTTGAGACTGATTTGTTGTGTGGCGTCAGTCATGGAAACCATCTGATTCTTGACAAGTTTCGTTGCCGCAAGTAATTGTTAAATGTCTCAAGGTATTCTTGGACTCATGGGGCAGATTGTTGTGCCGAGCCGGCCAGCTCAATTTTAATTGAGGAGTGGAGCATGGAAAACCAGGGGCCCAGTCTCATAACCTGTATCGTGGAGCGCGGTTGCGCCGACAAGGTGGTGGAAGCGGCCATGGCCGCGGGCGCCGAGGGCGCCACTATTTACTATGGCCGCGGGATGGGGATCCGGCAAAAGTTGGGCTGGCGGGGCATGCTGGTAAGGCCGGAGAAAGAGGTAATCCTCATCGTTACCAAGGAGGAGCAGACCACCACGGTTTTTAATGCGGTGGTGGCGGCAGCCAAGCTTGCAAAGCCGGGGCATGGTTTCGCCTTTCTCCACAAGATCGACCGGGCCGTGGGTTTTCTGTGAGCCAATCCCCTCGGCGCTCTTGGGATGATTTTTTCAGCCAACGCCTTGTAACCCGTGGACGCCTTTGATGGCCAAAAAACTTGGTTTCATAGCCTTTGTTTTCTATATAGGATTCATGGGCGACCTGATTGACGCGGGGACTTACCACACCCTGGTCATATCGTTAAACGACAGGTATATGTTATTTTCAGGCCTTGGTCTGGTCGTGTCCTGTAGCCTGGTGGCGTTTTCACTGGCCTTTGGGACCATGGCATGGTTCACCCTGGTTTACGCCCTGGCGATGTTGGCGTATGAGGCCAGCCAATTTTTGATCTGCCTGATTTCCCTCCTGGCGGTTCTTTTTTACCTGCATTTCCATTTAAACCTGTGGGCTGACCTCCATCCCATACTGACGGGTCTGCCCTTTTTATTGCTTGCCGTTTCCTGCGCCAGCATCCGCATTTTCGACTTCAATTACCCGGTGCGCAACACGGTGACGACCCATCTGACCCTGACGGCGCTCTCCTGGGGTATCATCCTGGCTGTCGAGTTGAGCCGCTTCTGATTAGGGGACATCAGCCCTCAAATATGCATGCCGCGGTCCAGATCCTGTCTGCTGATATTGATGTCGAGTTTCTCCTGGCAAAGTCCGGAGCCGTTGTCCTGGAAAGGTATGAGGAAAAGGGTTATGCCTTGTATCTGGAAGTGGAGGTCGGGTAGCATGGGCAAAACATTTTTCTTGGCCACGGCCGTAGCGGCCAGGATAATTTTAAGGCTTTCGACGGCCTCGCTTTTCGGCAGATTAACGGGATAAGGTGCTTTCGGCATGGCCGTCGCCGCGCCGGCCATGGCGGCCTGGGCCAGGGTCATCTGGCCGGCGAGACGCAGGTAAATCTTGGGCCGGACCTTGAAGGCCGGGCTGATGAAGGTCAGTTCCCGCTTTTCCCATGCGGACGGGATGACCTTGGGCTGATTGGTAAGGCGCATGAAGTCGGCGAAGTTCCGCAACCCATCCCCCGTTGTCGCCACGCCCCAGAAGGGCAGCAGGCGCGTCTTGGCGCCGACAACGTCGGCAAAGAGCGTTTTACAAGGAATCGCTTGGAAGCCAGCCGGGCCGGGTTCCCAGGCCGATTCACAGTTTGGGCAGAACAGGACGACCGAGTCCTGGTCGCCGGCCAGATTAGCACCGCAGCCAGGACACAACGTGGCCAGGAAGATGGGCCGCCAGTCTGGCCGGACAGAGGGAACCAGCGTTTCATCCTGGTCAAGCAAGACGCCCAGGGCGGTATCGGTCACCAGATCATACAGAGCTGCCCCGCGCCTGGCGGTTGGCAGGTAAATGAAACTGCAGGATTCACCGATATGGGCCTGGTGAAAAACACGATTCTGACCGGCCCGTAAGGGGTTGCCGTCGATACGGGCCAACGCCTCTTCCAAAGACAGGCGGCAGGGCAGAAAGTCGCCCGGCAGCTCGGGGCTGATGAATTTCATCTTCATTACCTGGGGGCGGAAACCCAGGGAAACGGGCAGCAGCGGATGGGGAAAACCCAGGTGGGTAACGTCGAGCAGCCGGTGGCCGACCTCCAGCCCCTGGCAGGTATAGACCGCTCCTTTGAACCGGATGAAGGGCACATACAGCGGCTCCTCCCCCGGCCCCTTGGTGGGCAGCACGAAGCGGAAAGGTTCGGTGTTGGAGAGAAAAGAGGACACGGCGCAGTAAGGGCAGCGAAAAAGACGATCCGCCTCGTCCAGGGCGATGGCGCCTCCACACTGTGGGCATTCCTGTTCAAAGGCAAACCCCATCTCAGCCTATCTTCTCGCCGCACTGGTTGCAGAAGGAGGCGTTGGGCAGGTTTACCGCCTTGCAGTGTGGGCAAGCGGTTGGTATTGGTTTTTCAGCAGCGGGATGGCCACACCGCGGGCAGAAACGGGCGAAGGGCAGCAGGTTCTCGCCGCAGTGGGCACATTGGGTGAAAACGAGCTGCTGATGGCCGCAGAAGGCGCAAAACCGGTCCTCGGCGTGCACGGGCCGATTGCAGCCCTGGCAGTGGCCTGCCTGGCTATCAACGGCCGTTGCCGAGTGCGGCCTTAAGGAGTCGGCGAACATGGCGGGCATCATAAAACCCATGCCCATGCCGAGGCCAGCGCCAGCCTCGCCACCGGTCTCCGCGGCCTTTTCCATGGCCGCGGCCGCCTTCAATTTGATGAGGCTGTCCAGGTCCTCGATAACCGACAGGCGGCTGCGGTCGTCAATGGTCTTCTGGACCTCGGGCGGCGGGGTGATAGAGGTTATGTACAACTGACGCAGGCCCAGGCCGAAGTGGCTCAAGTCTTCCCGCAATCGATCCCGCAGGCTGGTGGACAGTTCGTCATACCGGCCGGGGAGGCTGAACAGGGAGTCCAATTGCTCGCCAAGCAGATCATTGAACCGGGACACGATGACCTCTTTGAGGTATTCCTCAATCGCCTCGGTGTCGAACTTGCCGATGGTCCCCACCAGGGTGTTGATCAAGAGCAGGGGCTGGACGACCTGCACGTTGAAGACCCCATGCGCTCTCAATCGGATGAGGCCAAGCTCCGCGTCCTTGAAGGCCACCGGGTCCCTGGTGCCCCATTTCAGGTCGGTGAAGACCTGCATGCCCACGAAATAGACTTCGGCCCGCAGGGGGCTGGTGGCGCCCCACGGCGCGGCAAGAAGTTTGGTGAGCATGGGGATGTTGGCGGTTTTCAGGGTATGGCGGCCAGGGCCGAACACATCACAGGCCCGACCGTTGTAAAAGAAAACGCCGGCCTGGCTCTCCCGTATAATGAGCTGGGCGCCCCACTTGATCTCGCCGGAACCCTGTTCAGGGATACGGTGGACCATTTCCCGACCCGTGGTGTCGTGCCATTCGATAACTTCCAAAAAAATCAGGTTGTCGGTACCCATTACCCCCTCCGTTGACGGGTTGGTGGTCTATGACTCAAAGCGTGCCGTGCTTGTTCGTGAAATGTTACCGGCGGCACCGTTTCCCTGTCAAGATGAATCATGGCGATTTGTCGAGCGAACGGCGACCAGGCATCTCCCACGTTTTTTTTCATGCCATACGGCCCTTGGCATTATAGCGGACAGGATGCCGAACTCCTGTATTTGGGGTAACTATCCAGTGGAACCGCAACCCAGGTGAGTTCCCGGACTGGAAATGCTTTTCGCGGGTTCGTCCGCGACCGGGCGCAGGATGCGCGGGAGGTCGCAGACGCCTCGGAGGCGGGCAGGACGCCCGCCCCCGCATGAGCGAAAAGTATTTTCAGGCCGGGAACGCTTGACTGCCGACACAAGCTGGATAGTTACTATTTGGGCTTGCAAATCCGCGTTGAAAAGATTTTATTGTGTTCGCTACTCGGTACCAGGGAAATATCTGGAAAACCGGGCTGGCCGGTGGAACGGGGGATTCGTTTTTAAACGGTTTTTCTAATCATAATTCAGGTATGAATCCGTGCAGGGAATAAATGTTTTCGCAATGTTCTGGAATGCCGGGGCCATGGTCAAGGCGGTTATGCTGCTTCTGGTCGGGTTTTCCCTGGTATCGTGGACCATTATTTTTTCAAAGGGCCTTCTTTACCGGCGGTGCATAAGGGAGACCGACCGGTTTCTTGAGGCCTTCTGGCACAGCAAGGATCTGGCCGAGGCCTACCGGTTCGCCACCGAGGAATCGGAAAGCCCGGAGGCCGCGGTTTTCGAAATGGGCTACAAGGAATTGCAGAAGCTCAACCACGCCTTGGTGCCGCAGGTCAGGGGGGAAGAGACCGTGGAAAACCGGCTGGCCAGCATGGAAAATCTCAAACGCGTGCTGCGCAAGGCTCAACAGCAGGAATTAAGCCGACTGGGGGGGACGCTCGCCTTTCTTGCCACCACCGGCAGTTCCACCCCCTTTATCGGTCTGTTCGGCACGGTGTGGGGCATCATGACCTCTTTTCATGAAATCGGCATGCGGGGCTCCGCCTCGCTTACCGTGGTGGCGCCGGGTATCTCCGAGGCTCTGGTGGCAACGGCGGCAGGCTTGGCCGTCGCCATCCCGGCGGTGATTTTTTATAATTATTTTTCCAACCAACTGATGGAACTGGAAGGGGCCATGCAGAATTTTTCCTCTGATTTCTTGAACCTGGTGGAAAGAGATCTCATTACCAGAAAAATTTGAAAGAACCGGGCGGTTTTCCCGCCAGCCGGGCTTACGAGTGTCACGCGAAAAAATGATGGGCTTGTAAAAAGTTCATCGTATTCCCAAAGGACATGTGTTCATGGGTCCCATGCAGGAAAGAGGGGGGCGGCGCCCCATCGCCGATATCAACGTTACCCCTTTGGTGGACGTCATGCTGGTGCTGTTGATCATTTTCATGGTCACCGCCCCCATGATGACCCAGGGCTTGGACGTTAACCTTCCGGAGACTACCACCAAGGCCTTGCCCCAGGAAGTCAAGCCCATTGTCATCTCCATCAATGCGCAGGGCGAAATATTTCTTGATAAGATCAAGACCAACCAGGCGCTGCTGAAAAGCGAGCTGGCCAAGCGGGATCCCGGTGACCACGAAAAACCGATTTTTCTTGAGGCAGACCGGAAGGTGAGCTATGGCCTCGTGGTCGAGGTGATGGCCGACATCAAGGATGTGGGGTTTGACAAACTGGGGATGGTTACCCGTCCCAGGGAGGCGCGGCCCTGAAGCCGGCCGTGCATTATTCTGGTCGGAATCGTTATAGACCCGCTTTCGATGCACCCAATGGCCCTCGAAGTCGGAGTTTATCCCCCTCAAGGGGAAGGCTGCAAAAAGTACCCTGCGCAAGGGCGCCTATCTCCTTCGGGCGCTTTAACCGTAAAATTTCCGGAACGGTTTCCCTTTGATGCGATCGCCGTTGCCCTATAAGCCAGCCGGGTCCCTGTGGTTTACACCCCTGGTCCTGAGTTTGGTTTTTCATATTGTCATGCCGGCTCTTCTGTTCATGGGCCAGTTTTTTTTCAAACCGAGCAGAATCATGCCAGAGGTGTATACTGTCAGCTTGGTCAATGTCGAGGAGGCGTCAACGGCTGCTCCCCCACCCCCACCCCCACCCCCACCGGCGGAAAAAGCAGGGCCTGCGGAACCTGTTCAACAAGCCGAGCAGCCCAAATCGGAACCCCGGCCTGAAACGGTGCAACCTGAACCGACGCCTGCCGAACCAGACCAGGCCACGGAGGCCATTTCCTTAAAACCTAAGGAAATTGAGCCGACCAAGGAAAAAAAGAAAAAAATCGACCCGGATATCCAACTGAAAAAGAAACTGGACAGTCTCCGTAAGAAGGTGGAGGTAGAACAGAAAGCCGAAGAGGCCGAGAAACAGAAGGAACTCCGCGCCCAGAAGGAGGCCGAACGCCTTGAAAAAGACGCGAAGGAGAAGTCGGATCGGGCGAAGGATGCGGCTGACAAAGCGGTCGCCGCCCTCCGCAGCAGCCTGAAACGGGGCGCCGCCTCTACCAACAAGGGTGGCGAACAGGGGGGCGTGGCAGGCGGGGTTGCCGGTGGTCAGAAGGGCGGGGTTGTCGGCGGTCAGAAGGGCGGGTCGGGTGGTGGTGGGGGCGACGCGAACAAGGCTTATTTGGGCGCGGTAGCCATGCGTATCCAGGAAAACTGGATCCTGCCAGATTTGCAGAGCTGGCAGGCAAACCTGGAGGCCATCGTCTGTCTGCAGGTGCAGCGGGACGGCAAGGTCATCGATGTGGTTGTGGAGCAAAAAAGCGCTAATTCCTATTTTGATCAGTTTGTCATGAAGGCAATCCACGATGCCTCCCCACTGCCGCCTTTTCCAGCGGAAATGACGGAAACTGAACTTGAGATCTGCCCGAAATTTCATCCGGGCGGGCTTTTATAAAGGTGCGGTCATCCGGTAATTAACCAACAACGACGCCGTGTATATTTTATTATGAGACACTCAATAACCCTTTTTTCTCTGTGGTGCGTTTTTTCCTTGGCCTGTTTCTGGCCGCTTCCTGTCAACGCCCGGGTTTATATCGATATCACCTCGGCCCAGACGCGCAAGGTGCCGGTGGCGGTGCCCTATCTGGAAGAGGAGGCAAGGCCGGGCGTTCTCCATGAACCTGGCAAGCAGATGGCCGATCTTCTGGGCCGGGCCCTCGATTTTCACGGCTTTATCGGCATTGTGCCGCCAGAGAAATATGGCGGCGGCATGCAGGCTGACTGGGCGGCGGTCGGCGCTGATTTTGTGGTGAAGGGGCAGTACTCCAGGACTGCCAGCGGCATGGAGGTGGACCTGAAGCTCATCGAAGTGCAGGGCGGCAGGATGATCTTG
>Ga0100388_10005745_pt1 | contig 10088 bp, 8 predicted proteins | sample CryGeymeta201512_FD_81536 | JGI IMG/M metagenome (GOLD analysis project Ga0100388, IMG submission 81536) | Groundwater microbial communities from Crystal Geyser aquifers in Utah, USA - Crystal Geyser metaG 2015-12 | ecosystem: Environmental > Aquatic > Deep subsurface > Groundwater | place: USA... | reverse complement strand
GGAGCTGGAAAACCCAATGTAGATTATGGTGTTCGCGACTATAAAATGAAATTTGGTGGTAATTTAGTGACTCATGGACGTTTTGAAATTGTAAACAAACCATTTTTAATGTTCATTGGAAAAACAGCCGTTTGTTTAATAAAAAAATACAATGATCTACTCAAAAAGAAAAACAATTAATAGAAACTCATTTTTTAGAAAGGTATTAATGAAATTTGGAAAAAATCTTTCACAATACTTTCCATTAAATAGTATTAGAATTTTGGGGCTTCGTATGTGTGGATATTCGGTTGGTAATAAAGTTTACGTGGGTCCAGATTTAATTATTGCAAGTGTTATTTCAGAAAAAGGATGCACACTAAAAATTGGGGATAGGGTTGCAATTGCACCAAGGGTTACGCTCGTATTATCATCAGATGCAAATTGGTCGAAACTAATGGAACAGATTGAACCAATTAAAAGTTTTATCATATTGGAAGATGATTGTTGGTTAGGAACGGGTGTAATTATTTTGCCAGGTATAACCATTGGAAAAGGGGCAATTGTTGGTGCAGGTAGTATTGTAACAAAAAATGTACCCCCATTTACTGTATTTGTTGGCAATCCAGCAAAATTTGTTAAACAAATTGAATCATTTTAAGATGAATATCCTATTTGCTCTTGGTCACCCTGCACATTATCACCTATTTAAAAACACTTCAAGTGCACTTAAAATAAAAGGTCATAATGTTCATTATGTAATTACTCAAAAAGATATATTAGAAGACTTACTTAAATCGAACAAAGAAAATTATTCTGTCTTAGCAGAGAGAGAGGTTCGAGGAAATCTCTTTAATAAATTTTTAAAAATTTTAAAATCTACTCGCTCACTTATTAAAATTGCGAGAAAAAAGGATGCTACAATTTTAATTGGGTGTTTATCACAAATTGCATATGCAGGTAAAATACTTCGAATTCCTTCAATTTTTGTAGGGGAAGATGACTTTTCTTATACCTGGTTGCAGGGAATAATTACATATCCGTTTGTAACTAAAATATTGGCGCCAAAACCCACAAATGTTGGTCCCTTCGATTATAAAAGAATATCTTATGACGGTTATCAAAAGCTTTCTTATTTGCATTCAAATTATTTTAAATCAAATAGAACCTTAAATACAACAAAAAAAAAACAAATACTTATTCGGCTAGTAAATTTATCAGCATACCATGATGTAACTGCAAGAGGTTTAAACAATCATCTTTTAGTTGAGTTTATTCAAATATTTAAAGAAATTGCAAATATTTACATTTCAGCAGAAAGAAAACTTCCAGAAATGTTTGAGGAATATCGTATTAATATTGATCCAAATAAAATGCATGAATTCTTACTTAATTCTGATTTATTTATTGGAGATAGCCAATCAATGGCTGTTGAAGCTTCTTTATTAGGTGTTCCCAATATACGAATTAACAATTTTGCTAGTAAAATAAGTGTTTTAAATGAAATTGAATTTAAATATAAATTAACTAAATCTTTAGAACCTGAGGATGCATATAAAATTACAGAAATTTCTAAAGAAATTCTTTTATCTAAAGATATATACAATATTCACTTACATTTAAGAGATATAATGTTAGTCGATAAAATTGATGTAACTGCTTTCATGGTTTGGTTTATCGAAAACTATCCTGAAAGTGTAAAGATTATGAAAGAGAATCCCGATTACCAATTAAGATTCAAATGAGAGATTTTACAATAGCTCTATACACTAAGTTCCTCAACGTTTTATCGCAACAGGCTTATACTTTTCAAACTTTAAGTGGGTTTCTAAAAAAGCCTAAAGAAAAAGTTATCATACTGAGGAACGATGTAGATAAGTTGCCCCAAAATTCTTTGCAATTTGCCAGAATCCAAAATAAAATGGGTATTGCTGGCACTTATTATTTTAGAGTTTTACCTCAGAGTTATAATGAAAAAATAATAAAAGAAATTTCTGAATTAGGGCACGAAATTGGGTATCACTACGAAACCATGGATACCTGTAAAGGTAATGTGGATAAAGCTTACGAGGAATTTTGTAGAAACCTTGAGAAGTTTCGTGAAATTGCTTCAATTGTAACTATATGCATGCACGGCAGTCCTTTCTCAAAGTACGATAATAGAGCTATTTGGGAGAAATACGATTATAAAAAACTTGAAATAATTGGCGAACCCTATTTCGATTTTGATTTTAATAAGGTTTTATATATTACTGATACTGGTAGGCGTTGGAATGGCAATAAGGTTAGCATTAGAGATAAAGTAATGCAAACTTCCTTACAAAAACAATATCATTTTAAATCAACCGCCGATATTATCAATAAAGTAGATGCTTTGCCCAATCAAATGATGCTTACTTTCCACCCACAGCGTTGGAGTAACAATTATTTCGAATGGGTTAAGGAATTGTTAATGCAGAACGCAAAAAATCAAATCAAAAGACTATTAGTTAATTAGAAATATAAAGCTTTTCCATTTTGGTTTATCGAAAACTTCCTGCAAGCCAAAGAATAATGAAAGAAAATCCCGATTATCATTATAAATTCAAAAAAATAGTATAAAATAGATGAAAAATAAAATACTTATTATGCTTTTGCTGCTCTTTTGTATGGCATCTTGTGGCAAACAAACCATTTTTGAAAAGCATGAAAAAATTGAAAATAATACTTGGAATAGAAATAAAGTAATAGCGTTTGAGGTGCCCATCAATGATATTAAAAAGGATTACAATGTTTATATAGCGGTGCGGCATTCCGATGTTTACGCGTATAACAATTTGTATGTGGGCGTTATTATATATACTCCATCGGGAGATCAGCGTTCAAATAATTACTATCTCGAATTGCGTAACGAAGATAGAAGCTTTAAAGGAGATGTATTGGGTGATATTTGGGATGTAAAAATGCAAATTATGAAAAATGCCTCCTTTACAAAACAAGGCATTCACAAATTTGAAATTAGCAATTTAATGCAATATCCTAATCTGCCTGATATAATGGAAATAGGATTAATTATTGAAAAACAAAAATAGTATTATTTGATAATTTTATCAAGATTTTACAAATTACTTTCTATCAACTCTTGTCTGTGTTTTCTATATTCAATAATTGGTTTATCACCCATAATAAGACGTTCGTCCATTTTATCATTGCTCTTTTTGGGCAATTGGGTTATTACCACTCTTTTGTCTTGCCTGAGTATAATAATGCTCGATAGTTTTCCAATATAGTTGAATAGTTCTTTTAAAATAGGGACTTTAACCATATTCTGATAATAGCGGATATATATGGCTGTGTTTTCCTCATCTATAGGGACAAAAGCAGCAAAAGCTCTTATTTTATCAGAAATAAAGTTTTGCCATATATTGGGATAATGGAATTGCAAATGAAACAATTTTTCGTAATTGGCAATTTCGTTTGGTTTTAATGGAAGGGTATTGCCATCATCAGCAACATTATTCACATAAAAGGTGATCAATTCATTTTCCCTCACCACTACTGGTCCATGAACCAAAGTTTTGTTGCCTCTGCCAATGGTGGTTTTGTGAACAAAAGGCAAATGCACCACATCGAGTTGGTTTTCTATGGCACGCGAATAATGAACATTCCAATAATCTATAAATGTAGAGTAAGAGAATTTTGCCAATTCTTCAAAGAAAAAAGGTTTCGCAGTGGTCATTTTGTCATCATCGCCCCACCATAGCCAAATAAAACCATAAGACTCGTATGCCTTATAAGCTTTCACTTTCATTGTTTCTGGTGTAGCTTTGTTTTTGCCGTTGGCAGGTATCAAATCAACTTTTCCCGATGGGTTATAAACAAAACCGTGAAAAGGACACTCCAACTTACCTTGAATAATTTTGCCACAAGCAAGCGAAACTCCCCGATGACAACATTGATCGGCAATACAACAGACTTCCTGCTTTTCGTTTCGCCACAATGCCAAGTCTTCATTAAATCGTTTAATCCTAAGGGGTTTGTTCTTTTTTAATTCTTTAGAATATAGTATTACATACCATTGATTGTAAATCATAATGAATTATTTTTTAAATTTATTTTGTAATAAGCCATCATTGTTCTTTCAGAAATACCTGTAAAACTAACTTATTCTTCCCCACAATTCGCCATACTTTTCGATTTTTTTTATTTGTAATAACAGTTTTTTATTTTTTTCTTTTTTAATCGCTGGGTCATCTTTAAGAATATCATTAGCTGTATTTCTTGCCAATTGGATAATTTGTTCATCTCTAGCTAAATTAGCAATTCTCAAATCTACAATCCCACTTTGCTGTGTTCCCAAAATATCACCAGGTCCTCGCAATTTAAGATCCACTTCGGCAATTTCAAATCCATCGGAAGTTCTAACCATCGTATCTATTCTGGTTTTTGCATCGCTGGTCAATTTAAAATCAGTCATCAAAATACAATAAGATTGTTCCGCACCTCTTCCAACCCTTCCTCTAAGCTGATGTAATTGTGATAAACCAAACCTATCTGCGTTTTCAATAATCATTACAGATGCATTAGGCACATCAACACCAACTTCAATCACGGTTGTTGAAACCATTATTTGTGTTTCTCCTTTCACAAATCGTTGCATTTCATATTCTTTGTCCTTCGATTTCATTTGTCCATGAACAATGCTAATGGCATATTCGGGCAGAGGAAATTCTCTAACAATACTTTCATAGCCATCCATCAAAAACTTCAGGTCAAGCTTCTCCGATTCATTAATCAAAGGGTAAACTACATAAATTTGCCTGCCTTGTTTTATTTCTTGTTTCATAAATGCAAACACTTGCAGGCGAGCTGAATCATATTTATGAATAGTCTTAATTGCTTTTCTGCCTGGTGGCAATTCATCAATTACTGAAAAATCCAAATCTCCATAAATTGTCATTGCCAATGTTCTTGGAATAGGTGTAGCTGTCATTACTAAAATATGAGGTGGTATCGTGTTTTTCTTCCACAATTTGGCTCTTTGGGCGACTCCAAAACGATGCTGTTCATCAATAACCACCAATCCAAGATTTTTAAATTGAACCTTGTCTTCAATTAGTGCATGGGTTCCTACCAATATTTTTAATTCTCCATCCATCAATTGCTGATGAATCAATCTTCTTTTAGCAATTCTTGTAGAACCGGTGAGCAACTCAATAGAAATATCCAGATTATTTAATAGTTTTTTTAAAGTGACAAAATGTTGATTAGCCAATATTTCTGTAGGAGACATCAAGCAAGTTTGAAATCCATTATCCAATGCAATCAGCATGTTCATCAAAGCAACAATTGTTTTACCACTTCCCACGTCGCCTTGCAATAAACGATTCATTTGTTTCCCCGAACCAGTATCTTTTCTAATTTCTTTAATAACTTTTTTCTGAGCATTGGTTAATTCAAAGGGTAAACAATTATTATAAAAACTATTAAATGATTCTCCCACTTTTGAAAACACTTGCCCGGTTGATTTTTCCGCTCTAATTAGCTTATACTTTAATAACCTAATCTGAATAAAAAACAACTCTTCAAATTTAAAGCGAAATTGAGCTTTTCCCAACAAATTCATATCACTTGGATAGTGTATTTGATAAAATGCTTGCTCTCTTGACAGAAGTTTCAAGTTATTTACCAATTCATCGGTTAATATTTCTGGCACATTTCCTTTGCAATTAGAAAGTATTGTTTTTATTAATTTAGAAATTCCTTTACTATCAAGCCCTTTGGTTTTTAATTTTTCAGTAGAATTATACACTGGTTGAAAAGCAGTTTCGGTACTAAGAGTTTGTTCATAAAAAATATCAATTTCCGGATGAACAATATTGTATTTATTATTGAAAAGAGTGGGTTTTCCAAACACCACATATTCAATGTTAGGTTTAATAGTATCTTTAATCCACTTAACGCTATTAAACCATACCAATTCTATTCTACCAGTTTCGTCAACAAAGTCAGCCACCATTCTCATTGCTCTTTTTTGACCAATTATTTGCATATTTGATAATTTACCTTTTATTTGAACATAAGGCAAATCAGGATTGATTTCATTGATTTTATAGAATTTGCTTTTATCCACATGGCGAAAAGGGAACAAACTGAGCATTTGTCCAAAAGTAAATATATTCAATTCTTTTTTGATAACATCAGCTCGAAGAGGACCAACCCCTTTTAAGTATTCAATAGGAGTATCTAAATAAGGGATTGTTAGCATTATTATAATATCAAATGCAAATATAAAAAAAAACAAGTTAATTATTTAACTTGCTTTCTATAAAAAAGAAAATCCCTTTTTTCAAAGGGATTTTTTATTAATACGTTTAATATTCCCAGAGATTATGTTCAAATTCAATCATTTCATTTTTAATTTTCTCTCCTTCAAGCAAAGCATCCAAACCTTTTAGATAACCTTTATCTTGCCCCATATCGCTGATAGGTCTATCATATACGTTTTCCACTTTTACAATATACCCATTGAATAATCGTTTCCAGAAAATGTCATCAAAAGATAACCGAGCACCATCATTTTTTGTATTATAGCATTCTGCTTGAGAGAATAAAGGTCTCGCTTCAGGAAAATAAATCCAAAACAATTCTTTAGTAGCAAACCATACTTTAATAAAGGAACCGCCAGGTCCTGGTAAATATTTGTATTCGTCCATTAATAAGCATATTGCAATAGTTCTAACATCCATTACGGAACGTTCTTTATCAAAAAACCATTGTTCTGTTATACGAATCTTAACAATATCTCCTATACTTGATTCGTTTTTAAATCTAAAATAAATATCAGTAACTCCATCTCCGTTTGTATCGGATGGTAATGAATCCCATGCTGAAGCAAAAAGATTGCCTACCATTTTTTTGTTATAAATTCTTTTCATATCTTCTGTTTCATAAGCAGTTAAGAAGATGGTGTCGCTTTTACCTTCGCCTTTTCCAAGCACATATCCTTTGGTTACAGCATCTATTATTACTTGAGCAAAGGATTTTCTATCTCTTACAGGAACTAAAGGATAATATAAGCTTTGATTCATTTTTTGTCTAAGGTCTATTTCACGCCAAATTCTTTTAGACCACATTACGTTTTCCTCATTTATATAAGTATAAGGAACGATCTTTGCATTAGGATTATTTATTTTTTTCCATACATTATTCATAGGTGGATTTGGTGCATCTAAAATAAGCGTAGTATCGTTTTCATTATTTGGAGTATTTCCTTGAGTAATTTTAATAGTATCAGGAGGCATTTTTGAAGCATAAGCACAAAGATTCAATGCTATGAATGCAACGCAGATTAAAATAATTTTTTTCATAATTTTTTCTCCTTTATTAAATTTATTGTATTGTTACGATAACAGGTGATAATTGTTGAATACCGCCAGGTCCTGAGGCTTTGATGAGGTCAAAAAACAACATTCCACCACTTTTTGTAGAATTTATTAAACTAATAACTTCAGAATTGAATTTAGAGCCATTCCCATTTGCTTTTTTCCCATCACCACTTCTCATTACGGTATAGGATATAATATTAAATCCGACACCTTCATATACAAATCCCATCAGTCTTGCTTTTAATTCTCCTTTTATAAGCAAATTTTTAGGAGTTGGTTCATTAGTTTTTGCAGTAGTTAAATAACTTTTGGGTATAGGAATACCCATAACTCTAAACTCATAACTTCCTGCACCTTTGGTGGTTCCGCTTGCAGTTGTAGCTGAAACGTTTATTTTAACAGTTTTCCCTTGTAAAGTACCAGGTACTGTAACAATAAAATTGCCATTTCCTTTTCTTACAATACTTCCACCTGTAATTGAAGCATTAATTTTATCTGAAGCAGTGCCAGGAACAGAAATAGAAACAGGGTTTTCTAATCCAACATAAAGTACATTCATTTTTGTATTTGAAACTGTAGAAGTAGAAGGGATAACTTTATATTCATCTTTAAACGGGAAATAACGAGGTTGTTCACCAGGAGTAGGTGAGGGTATTTTAATAACACCTGTTATTATATGGTCTCCAACGCCACCACCACTAATAAACTTGCCAATACCTGCCACAAAAGTTTCAAGTTTTTGAACAGGTCCTTTAGGTTTCCAGGTAACAGTATCAAAATCACCAATCCAAATTTCTGGTGTTTGTTTGCTATCCCAAGCTGCAACAAATAAATCAGCTTCGTAGTTTTCACCAACAGTAACTATTTTGCTTTTAGGAACTACTCTTGCTTTTAATTGGTCAAATTTAAAATCTAAATTACTAACAGAAGAAAACAATTGGTTCACCGCATCAAATTCGGCATTTTTTATTTCTCCAATAATTCTATTTAAATTGGTAATGGCAGCAACCAATACCATGTGTTGAAAATTATTTTGTTCCCAATTTATTTTAGTTTTATTGGCATCAAAGTAAACGCCATCTGTTATTAATGAAAGTTTAATTTTATCTTTATCTTTTCCTAAAATTTCATATATTTTTTTCTTGTAATCTTCAATACGTTTTTTTATTTCTGAAGCAATTGCTCCAGTACAATTTTCGCTAGCGACACCACAAAACACTCGTGTTGGGTCATCAAAATTTTCTTTGGCTTTAATGGCAATAACACTATCAACAACTTTTAATGCTTCATCTTTGCTGATTTTATCGGTTTCCATAATTACCTTTATTTTCGCATCTTTGATAAAACCAATAAGTTCATCGGTATTCTTTTTTACAAGCATTGCTTTATCGTAATATTCTTTTACTTTTTCTGGATTTTGTTTTAAAGCATTTGCAAATATCAAATATGAATCTTGAACCTTGCTATCAAAGTTTTTATTAGTAACAACCAAGCTATTATTAACAACTACAAAGGCATTTAAAATATCTTTTGACACATTAAGTGCAAGCATACCTGTTAATATCAAATACATCATATTAATCATTTTCTGCCTCGGTGATAGTGCTCCAGCCATAATGTTGAATTATTTAATTAATGGTTATTTGTTAGTATTAACATTCATTGCACTAAGCATATTGCCATAAACATTGTTTAAAGCGGTAATGTTTTTGGTTAATGAATGAAGCTCTTGTTGGAAATTTTGAGTGTTTTCTGCAGAAACCTTCAAATTGTCAATAAAACGAGCCATACCTTCTTGTAAAACTTTTGTTTTTTCAACTTGCCCTGATGTACCAGCTAATTGTTGTTCATAAGCAGTGTTTAAAGCAACCATATTATCTTTCAATTTTTTATTGAAATCGGTAGAAGAATCAAGGCTTTTAAGGAATTGGTCGATGCTAGTAGGAATTAAATTAGTTTTTTCAAGTTGTTCGCTTGAACCTTGTAATTGCAATTCGTAAACTGCATTAAGTGCAGAAAGGTTTTTAGACACTTTTTGTAATTGTTCAATGAAGGTTTTGTTATCTACCTCTGAAAAGTCAATAGCATCAGATGCTTTGGTCAGCGAATCAGTAGATTTTTGGTATCTTAATTTGAGTTCATTAACCGAAGAAGTTGCCGCATTAATACTGTTTACAAAACCATCAGTTGCATCTACCGTTTTATGAATCGTTTCAGCATTTTTATTAAATGAAGAAGACATAATTTGAGCAGAATCTGAAGCAGATTTTAAATTGTTATAATAATTTTCTGAAACAGAAATTTCTTTAGTAAGTTCTTGGGCTGTTTTTTGGTAAGTATTTGACAATTGGTCTACCGATTTAGAAGCTTGTTTTACGTTATCAACATATTCGTTTGTAGCAACGGTAGCATTAGTAATATCGGATAATTTTGAAGTATTTTCGCTTAAAGAGTGGAAACTTTTTCCTAAACTATCAATCAATTCGGGACCAATTTTAGCTTCAGCTAGCATTTTATCAAGTTCTTGAGATACTGCATCTCCTCTTTTATCTCTTGAATGAGATTGGTTTTCTATCATAAAATCTTCACCAGCCATACCTGCTAATTCAGGATATACTAAAGTCCAGTCTGGTTCAACGTGAGGTGGTTCAAAAGCTGAGAAAAAGAAAATAAGCGCTTCTGTTCCTAAACCAGCCATCAACATGATACTTGCTCCTTTAAAGTGCTCTATTTTAAATAAGG
>Ga0100388_10005743_pt1 | contig 10088 bp, 9 predicted proteins | sample CryGeymeta201512_FD_81536 | JGI IMG/M metagenome (GOLD analysis project Ga0100388, IMG submission 81536) | Groundwater microbial communities from Crystal Geyser aquifers in Utah, USA - Crystal Geyser metaG 2015-12 | ecosystem: Environmental > Aquatic > Deep subsurface > Groundwater | place: USA... | reverse complement strand
TCGGATGGCGCGCGTGTTGAATCCTCCGGCGAAGCACGATGGCGGCGCCGATGAGCGACAACCCGCAAGCAATGCCGCTCAACTGAATCGTCCGTTGAGCGCCCAACCACTGAGCGACGCTCCCCGCCAATAGACTTCCTGCTGGGGCCATCGCCCCGAAGATGAGCGTCCAGATACCCATGATCCTGCCGCGAATGCCATCTGTCACCGACGACTGAATCAATGTGTTCGCTGTGGCGAAGTAAAAGATCACACCAAACCCGGCAGCAGCCATCGCGAACGCCGCGGGCCACAGCGAACCCGCCAGCGAAACGAAGAACAGCGCCACAACAAATGTCAGGATTGAGATGAAAACCGCTTTCCTGCGGTCCACGCTCGAGGGGAGGGACGCTACCAGCAGCGCGCCAGCAAGAGCGCCAACTCCGTTGGCAGACATCAGTATTCCGTAACCTCGCTCGTCGAGATGATAGATATCTTTCGCCAGCACTGGCACTAATACCTGGTATGCCATCCCGAAAACTCCGACCACGGCAGTCATGGCAAGCAGACCTGCCACCAGCGAATTCTGCCGAAGGTACTTGAATCCTCCGAGGGCATGTCGCAGGGCCGACTCCGTCAACCGTTGGGGTTGGTGAGGGGGCAATTGGAGCATAAACAGACCCGCGACCAGGGCGAAGAAGCTGACCGCGTTCACGAGGTAGCACTCACCAATCCCCAGTGTGGCCATGAGGTATCCGGCGATGGCGGGCCCCAGCATACGCGAACCGTTGAAGATGGCGGAATTCAGAGCGATGGCATTAAGCAGGTCATCCTCGCCGACCAGCTCGATAAGGAAAGCCTGCCGTGTGGGAATCTCAAACGCCATGCCCGCTCCGCTCATCGCGGCAAGCGCCATGATGTGCCATACCTGAATGTGTCCTGTTAGAATGAGCACAGCCATCATGAGCGGGGGAATCGCGAGCGCCGACTGGATGACAACCAGAAGTGTTCGTTTCGAGTAACGATCTGCCGTGGCTCCCCCGATCGTCGAGAAGAAAAACATCGGGGCGAACGCCACCGCCATGACCGTCCCCAGCAGCATCTTGGAGCCGGTAAGTTCGTAGACGAGCCAACCCTCGGCCGTCCGCTGAATCCAGACTCCCGTTGTGGAGACCAGTTGACCGACGAAGAAGATTCTGAAGTTGCGGTTGCGCAGGGATGAGAAGGTGCGGGAGAGATGGTCCCGCACTTTTCTCGCGCGATCAGGTGATCTCAAAACACGACTTCCTTTGTTGACCGGGTGGAGTCGACACCGGTATAATCCATGTGCTTACTAACTCCCTATTCGAGGCTCAAGTGGTGGCGGCAACTATACAGGCATGGATGGATAGCGCAGACGACGATTTCGACGCGGCGGGGGCCATGCTGCGAACGGGCCGTTGGTCCTACTGCATCCTTTCGTAAATTCTTCGACATTAGACGCCGGATCGCTTCAGCGTCCGGTAGCTCACACAACTGACTACCGAGCGCCAAGAAAGGACATCTTTTCTCTCCTTTCAACCCGTGTTCGGCACGAACACGGGTTGAAAGGAGAGAAAAGGAGGGTAGCCTCCATCGTGTAGCTGCCTGTGTGAGCTACCGGACGCTGAAGCGATCCGGCGTCTTTTGTGGGGGAACTTCCAAAACGATGCACTACGTTGCTTTTATGTGTCACCAAGCTATCGAGAAGCTCTTGAAGGCCGCTGTATACCGGTGTGCTGCACAAATCCCTCCGCCGACCCACAATCTGGGGTATCTGCTGAGAAAAACCAAACTGGTGCCACCGGATAGGATCGAGACACGCATCCTTCGTGTCAACCCTCATTACGTCGCGTCCCGCTATCCAGACGCTGCCGGAGGAAGATCCGCCGATGCTTACAATGAAAGGGTGCATCCCGAAATTGCGGAGATTGCCGTAGGATAAAGCTCCAGCTTTGTCAGATGCACATTGGAATTGCGGGAAAGAGGTCTGCCACTGACAAAGCTGGAACTTTATCATACGGCGACAAAGGCAGATGCACTCTACGACAGCGATATCGATCTGGCTGTTATCTCCCCGGACTTTTGCGATATGCCGTGGGTTCACCGCTTGGAGTTCCTCTCCATTCTATGGGATTACGGTCTACCCGCCGAGTGCTTCGGTTACACTCCAGACGAGTTTGAGCGGCGCAAGGGAGAGTTGGGGTTTGTGGGCGAGGTACATCGATGGGGTGTGCCAGTTCAACTACCCGTCTAACACTGCTGCCTTGTTTCTACCGTCACACCATACCGGTAAGTTCGTCCACTCTCCGCAACTCATCCTCGCTGAACTGCGTGTTCTCGAGCGCAGCCACGTTCTCCTCGATCTGTTTCACACTGGACGCGCCAATCAGCGCGCTTGTGATTGTGGGAAGTCGGAGAATCCATGCAAGCGCCATCTGTGCAAGCGTCTGTCCCCGATCCTTCGCGAGTTCGTTGAGCCTTTCTACAGCAGTCTGCTGCGCTGGTTCAAGCACCTCTTCGTCGCTCTTCTTGCCCCAACGCTGCGCGGCGCGGCTGTTAGAGGGAACCGCTCCCCCGAGGTACTTATCTGTCAGTCGACCTGAGGCAAGAGGGCGGAAGGCAATGACGCCGGTGTTCGTCTTCTCAGTGTGTGGAAGGAGGTCGGTCTCGATGCCGCGCCCCAGCATGTTGTAGTACGCCTGATGAATGAGTATCCTGGTCAGTCCCAACGCCTCCCCTACCCGCACCGCTTCAGCAAACTGTGCGCCGTTGTAATTGCTGACGCCAACATAGATCGCCTTCCCCTGCCGTACAAGTTGGTCGAGGGCGCTCAGCGTTTCCTCGATGGGCGTTTCGGGGTCGGGTCGGTGGTGATAGAAGATGTCAAGGTATTCCAGCCCCATGCGCTTCAACGACTGGTCGCAACTGGAGATGATGTACTTTCGTGACCCCCAGTCGCCATACGGCCCCGGCCACATATAGAATCCCGCCTTGCTGGAAATGACAAGTTCATCCCGCGGCATGTCGCGAATGATTTGCCCACACACTACCTCCGCATTGCCCAGAGGAGTGCCGTAGTTGTTGGCGAGGTCAAAGTGAGTGATTCCGAGATCGAAGGCTCGAAACAGGCACTGCTTTGCCACGGCGGCGTCCCGGTAGCCGCCGAAGGTCTCCCAAGCGCCGAGTGAGATCTCGGGCAACTTCAGTCCACTTACCCCACATCTTCGGTAACGCATTTTCTCATAGCGGTTCCCCGCGAATTCATGTGCCACTTCTCAACCTCCTTTGATGTTGCCCTCCACGTCCACCTTCCGGTCAGGCAACCGTTCAGCCCACCAGGATGAAGCTGCACGCTGGACTGAATATCGCTTGTCCAAGGTCAGTCCGGAAAACTCTACAGGAGCAAACAGCGTGAATGGGGAACGCACGCGGTTCAGGTCAAATCGTTGCCTGTTCCAACATTCGCCCATTCGCCCATTCGCCCATTCGCCTATTCGCCAATTCGCTCACTCCCGCCAGTACGTGCGGAACTTCTCCAGCGCGCAACAGAGCGCGTCAATGTTCTCGGCTGAGGTTGGCGGGTAGATGCCTGCGATAAATTCCAACCCACCTTCGGGCGCGCCCAGCTTACGAGTCTCCTCCTCGATGAGGTCGTGAATTTCCTGACGGGTTCCATACGGGACAACGGACTGTCGGTCGATATCCAGCCGAATGCACATCCGCCCTTTCACCTCTCGCGTAAGATTGTCGATCCCGTTGCAGAGGTCCTGAGGGTTGATGATGTCGACGCCCGCTTCGATGAACTCGTCCATCAGTTCCATGATATGTCCGTCGCTGTGCTGCGCCACGAGCACCCCAGCCTCCTTACAGGGCTGCATCAATTGCCGGTAGGCGGGAGTAATCCACTTGTTGAACGTACGAGGGCTGATGACCGAAGCCGTCTGGGTCCCAAGGTCTTCAGCGAAGTTGAACAGGTCGATCCCGAAGGAAAGCCATTTCTGCACAAATCGCAGGTTGTAGTTGTTGATGATGTCAATGAGTTTCTGCAGCTCGGGCGGCTCAGTGGCGAAGTCCATCATCAGGTTCTCGAACTCTCGGAGATAGTAGAGGCGCATGAAAAGGTATCCATGGCTGACGCCGCCGCACGCCAATCTGCCCTGCAGTTTCGCGTTTTCGATGTTGCGCTGCGACTGCTCCCACTGTGCAGGGCCGAACTCCCACTGCTCCATGGGATCGGGGGGCTGATACGACTCCAGTTTGCTCCAGTCGTCGAGAGGATGTCCTTCCACTATCCCTATCAGCCCATCAATTTCTGCGCGCCACACACAGCCCCAGCAGTCGGTTGTCAGTGATCCTGCCTGCCGTTCCAGCGAGAAGTTTGAGAATCCTCTTTGCCCCTTCTGGTAGCCCGGGAAGATGGTCGGATGTCTGAGCACAACTTCTTCCGCATCGTGACGCAACTCATCCCACGACGCGCCGGAAATCACGACACTCGTCGGGATCCACTCCGGCCCGGAAAATGTGGCTGTCCGTAGGTAATTCTCGCGATCTGACAATGGCATGGTTGTTCCCCCGCAAGCTTTGGTGAGTCACCCGGCGGTTACGTGCAAGGTGCGTTCGTGTTCCCAACTCGCGTTGGCTCTCCTACTTCGCCGACCTGCCCGTTTCCTGCTCAAACCATTCGTCGAAGTTGTACATCGGCGACCAATTCAGCAGGCGCTTCGCCTTGGACAGATCATACACTCCCGGCAACCATCCGCCTTCGTATCCCCGCTCAATCAGCCAGTCGTAGGCGTTGGGCCAGTGCATCTTCACCAGTGGACGCAGGTCCCGATCCTTCTCCAATTCCACGAGGTCTTCGGTCCCATACGGAACCCTGTTGGTGATGTAAAAAGCCTCAAATCGGGCCAACGGCTCTGGCGGCTCCCACATTCCGGCAAGGACGCGCACCGCAGCAACGTGTGCCGCTGTCACGTCGTCGACGACAGCGTATGCCGCCGTCAGACTGAATCCCGTCTGCAGATTCGGCTTGGGCATGAACGCTGGAGGACGCAGCGCGATTGTCTGGATCAGTCCCTTGTCCGCGAAGAGACGCGCGATATCCTCTTGCGCGTGTTTAGTGAAGCTGTAGAGGTCGCCCAAGGGGAACACCTGGTCTTCCTTGACCGGGCAGGCAGAAGCGGGGATGTTTCCGTAACCCGTGGCGGCAATACTGCTGGTCAGCACAATTTTGTTGACCCCGACGTCGGCCGCCTGTGCGTAGAGGTTCCACGTTCCCTTGACATTTGCGTCAACGTACTGGGCGTCCGTATACTTTTTCCATGGATGGATGGACGCGCAGTGAACGATCACGTCCGCTCCGTCGAGACCTTCCTGCACGGCGTCGGCATCAGTCAGGTCGACCTTTGCCACCTCGCACGCGTCGGACACCGATGAGGGCGGGTCAGCAATGTCCCACCCTCGAACGGCAAACCCGTCCTTCACCAACTCCGCCACCACGTGCGAACCCAGATGCCCCGCCGCGCCGGTGACCAATACCCGGAATTCGTCCATTTGCTTTTCCTACTCCGAATTTGTCCGATTACCCCATCGCCCAGTTTCCCAATGACCCTCGTCTTCACCACGGTTTCTGCATTGTTGGGAAGAGTGTCATGTCGAAAATATTGACATTTTCCGGTGCGGTTACCGCGTGCAATATAGCTTCCGCGACAGTCTCCGGACGAAGCCAATCGGGGCGCGGCTCTCGCCTGGGATTCGTGAGGGGCGTATCAACGGCTCCCGGACAAACCAGCCCGACCGCGATCCTGCTCCCCGATCCATGCAACTGCCGCGCAACGGACTCGGTCAGTCCCCTCAACCCATATTTGCTGGCGTTGTATGCTCCGCCATCGCCTGCTTCAGTCCAATGCGACCGAACTGAACCCACGTTGACAATTCTGCCCACGTCACCATTCTCTTTCATAATGTGGATGGCGTGTTGCATACACGCAAATACAGCGACTACGTTCAATTCGATACAGGCGCGAAATCTTTCGACGGATAGGTCTTCCACCGGCCCAAACGGAGCGATACCGGCGTTGTTAATGAGGATGTCCAACCGACCATGCGTCTCTCGAACTTCCCCAAACAAATGACTAATGAAATCCTCCCTTGTGACATCGCCAGCGATGCACTCGGAAATCCCTCCCGAAGATGAGATACCGGTCTGCACCTCCTGCAAATCACTTGGGGTCCGTGCCACGAGTATCACCGTCGCCCCATACCGCGCCAGCGCTTCGGCCGTGGCGCGTCCAATGCCCTTGCCCGCGCCTGTGATGAGTGCGATCTTCCCTTCAAGTTGAGTGTGCAGCGATCTTCCCTCCGGTCCATGGAGCCCGTGCGCGGCTGAAGCGTCGGTCCCTGAGCATCGGCATACGTGACCGCAGCATCATCGCACACCGACAGTTGACGGTCAAGTTGATATGCACCGTTGATTCGCGCTGGAACGCAAGCCACAATCAAGCAGATTCGCCATTTTCCATACTCAGCTTCAGGGGAGAGAATAGATGATCCACGGCAGGACATGTATCATCGTCGGGGCGGGAGGCAAGGCGGGCACGAACCTGGACTTGCTGTTGCAGGCGAAAGGCAATCAGGTGATCGCCGCTTTGGGGTTTGCGGCGCCGATTTTCCGGATGAGCCTACTTCACCCCACACAACTGCATCACTAACAGTTCCATCGTCATGCGCGGGTTGTGCAGAGGGGTCTGTTCGCCCGGTGCCACAATCCCTTTGAGTGACAAGTCCGCCTTCAGAAGGCGATTAAAAGCTCGCGTAATGTCCTCTTCGGTGAATAACCCCGCCTGCTGGATAAGCTTGCGCGCCAACCAGGATTGACTCTTCAACGTTGGGAGGATGTTGTGAGTGCGGGGAAGCTTCTCCGTCACCTTCGGAGGGATTGCGGATGCGGGGCCGGGAAGGTATCCCAATTCCATGAGCCACTTTGCCTGTGCAAGCATGCGGAACTGCCGTGTCAGCATCCCGAGGATGGAGTGCGTACTGTCCGCTTCCTGCAGCAACTCATCCAACACTCGCAGGGCAACCGCCACTTTCTTCTCTGCCACAGCGTCCGTCATCCGGAAGATGGTTTCCTCCGTAGACTTGCGGACAAGCTTCTGAACAAGCGCCTTCGTGATCTTCGGCTGGTCGTCCATGTAGAGGGCGATCTTCTCAATCTCCAGAGACAGGCGATTCAGATCATTCCCGATCAGTTCCGCAAGAACCCCGGCGGCGACAGGCTCAATGCCTTTCCCCTGCGTAGCAACCTCCGCAGTAATCCAGCTCCGCAGCGCGTCACGCGCGGGAGCGTCGCAGTCGACCACCATTCCCGACTTTTCTACCTGCTTGCTGATGGATTGCTTTCCACCCGGCCCAGAGCCGGAATCCGCGTCGATGAGTATCAGTCGCGTCGATGGAGGAATGCTGCTGAGCGCTGCGCTAATTTTCTTCTGGTCGTCCGCACTCAGCCTGCGCGCGTCTCGCACTGTGACCACGCGACACGCTCCGAAAAAGGGCAGAGACATGGCATGTGCGATGACCTCTGCAGCGTTTGTGTTTTCCCCCTCAAGCACCTCATGGTTGAACTCACGATCTTCCGCGGATAGAAAAGTCTCCAATAGGAAGGAGTGGGCTCGGCGGGCCAATAGATTGTCCTCGCCACGTAACAGCCATACGGGAAAATCGACATCCTTCTTTTTAAGGGATTTCAGTTGTAGCGATGAAATCGTGGGCATCTGCAGGTCGCGGAAGCTTTGGTCCGCCCTTTCCCAAGTTGTCTCAGTCGCTGTGCGAGCGACTTGAGTTCTCCACGCGCGCGTTCCAGATCTGCGCCGGAAACGCTTCGTGTACTATAGCACGCTTGCGCAAAACGGTCAGCAATCTGTGCCGACAAGCTGAAAATCTCCCGTTGATCCCACAGCGCTGGGGACTTACCGGTTGCCTCCAGCAATTCACGGGGCGCGCTCGCGGGACTCCATTGCACTCCCGCTCTCCGCAACTGATGACACATCTTCGAGTAGATGCGGCACATCCGCCCTCGGCGATCGGTAAGACGGAAAGAGCGTGAGCGCTTGACAACCCTTGTCTGGGCCGGCTGTCGCATCAACTGAAACGCCGACCAGAGGAGGAACGCCGTTGCGCAGAGCGGAAGAAAATTCTGGCGACCAAAGCGGAGCAACTGACCCCAGCGGTATCCACTGGTCAGTCGTTGCAGGAACGAGTCGGGGGTCTCGCTGACTCCCTCGGAAGGATCAACGGCGACCCATCCCCACGCGTCATTCACGTAGATCTCCACCCAGGCGTGGGCGTCGCGGTCGCGCACATCGAAACGCTTCATGCTTTCACCCCGCCTTGCCTCCACCTGTTGACCCGGTGCGTATCCGGTCACGATGCGGGCCGGCACGTCGACGGCACGACACATGACGGCGAGGGCTGTGGCGAACATGTCACACGCACCGCGCCGAGACTTCAGGATGAAGAATTCTGCCGCATCCGTTCCGGAAGGCACGCGGGGGGAATTAAGCGAATAGCGACATCTGTCCTTGAGATAATCCCTGAAGAGAAGCGTTTTTGCATACGGTGTTTGCGCACCGCTTTGCCGCGCAAGCTGTTCTGCGAGTTGCTTCACTTTCAGCGACTTTTGCGGCAGCGCCACGTAGTACATCTCCCACAGTTCATCCGGGTAGGTTCCGGGGCTGGTCAACAATTCATCGGAATGCTTTTCGGGGATCAGAACGGCCGATCTGGTGGAGTAACGGTCGCCCTTTGCCAAGCGCCCCGTGCGGAGACAGTTTCCCTCGGTTAGTTCCACCATTTCATTCTCGGACTTTACCGAGAGCGGAATACCAGGGGCATAGAGGATGCCAGGCATACTGGTCACGCATTTCACCTGGGTTGTCACTTCTTCGCATGCCGTTGGTGTGATCGGGGCGAAATTCACTGTCCCGCTCCGTGGGTGGGTGCGAACGGTGCCAGCGTCGTCCAGACCCATTTGGTCCCACCGTCCACCGTCGTAGCGGTTGTACACTTGTCCGCGCCACTTGAGGGCGTGGGGAGAATAGACAACCATGCGCGTCGTTCCCCCTAACGATGTGGGTCCGCCCGTCACCGTAAATGTGTCCGCGAAGCGTGTCCAGCTCGTTGGCAGCGATTCCACCATCGAGGCGCGCATGCGATGGAGTCCCTGAGAGAACCAGGGAGGCACCGCCCATTGCAGAAAGCTGGAAAGCGCCAGCGCACTTACCATGACGGGAATGAAGAACCCCACCGCCAAGAGAATGTGCTGGTGCGTCGTCGTCCGAATTCTGTCCGCGCGCCACAATCCTGGAGGTGACTTTCGGAGGGTGTTCTCGTAACTGACGAGGAAGATCGCGAAACACACAAACGCCACAAAAGCGACGATCACATTGGCGTTGGGGTTCATGTGCCCAATCAGCCCAAACATGGAAACCGTCGGAACGATGGGGAAGCTCAGAGAAATCCACTGATGCAGGACGTAGCTACCCACCAGAAAACTCAGGATCACGGCCAGCCACGCCAGTAGCACTGCGGTACGCAAGTCCTGCTCTGCCAGCGCCTCCACGGGAAAGATGCTGGTAGGCGCGATGAAGAAGGAAAGCAGTGGAATGCTTCCCAGTCCCACCACCGTCGCGACGGTCCTCAGCATCTTCCCCCACCACAGGTGCTCCATCTGTGCCGAGAAGCTGGCCACATACCCGCACGTCAGGAGAAAGAAGATCGTGCGGGAGAAACCGGCGTCATCCACCGTTGAAGTGACGGCGGTAAGCCCACATGCGGTCACGAGATACGAGGCCACAAAGGCGCTCGACTCCGGCGGAAAATAGGGAGTTTTTGCCGTGGCTGAGATTCGGGTCGATGGTTTCATAGTCCCTCGATCGCGTTGGTAAGGTCGGTGTCTGGTCGAATCACCTTTGCGTTCACCCCAGCATCCATCAGTTGCGTCGCCGTCTCTGCCACCGCCCTGCTATCACGTCGTGGAATGTTCAGGCGATTTGGTCCGCCTTTGGCACGTTGTTCCTTCCGTTCAGGAG
>Ga0100388_10005740_pt1 | contig 10091 bp, 10 predicted proteins | sample CryGeymeta201512_FD_81536 | JGI IMG/M metagenome (GOLD analysis project Ga0100388, IMG submission 81536) | Groundwater microbial communities from Crystal Geyser aquifers in Utah, USA - Crystal Geyser metaG 2015-12 | ecosystem: Environmental > Aquatic > Deep subsurface > Groundwater | place... | reverse complement strand
TCTGGAGAAAGTCCTTTTTATGGTTTCCGATTTGTACTGGGGAATGTGAATGCATATGGCAAGATGCTCGTCGGCACGGGTGGGAATTTCTTGTGGCTGCGAATTTCCCTGAGTTCAATTGGTGTGTTAGGTATTTTTGTTTTTGCAGTCTGGCAGTTTCTCAGGAGCAAAGCTCTGGAATGGCGACGTCGCGGCTTAATACTTCTCGCGCTTTTCTTAGCGCAGTTTCCGATCATGCTAATTTTTTATGTTGCTGACGCTAGATACATTATTCTGACAGTGCCGATTTTTGCTTTGGCAGCAGGCTGGTTGAGTGAGTTTTGGCTTGAATTTTTTAAATCTAGAAGACAGAGAAGTGTATTCTTCTTGTTAGTTGGGTTAGCGTTGATAATCCAGCTCTGGGTCCAGCTGCCGCTGGTCCGACAAGTAGTGGCTGCAAATTTGTTAGGGAGAACTGTCGGCTGGCAGAGAGAGGAGATTAAGGAATTTGATCAAGTTTTAGTGAGCGAATCTGATGAAGCCTATCTCATTACAGCCCTGCCCCCATTTTTGGTTGATGCATATTCGGAAGGAAATTATCGAGTTCTGCCGATGTCGAGTTCTCAGGAATTTTTACAAAAAAGTCAGTGGGTGTGGGGGAGTGATCTGGAGCCTGAAGAATATCCAGTGGATTTGAATAATATATACGGGGAGCTCTTAGCCGAGGGCAAGAAAGTTTATATCTCCAATGCCTATATTTCCCATAGCCATGAGGTGGTTTTAGATTATGAAGAGCTACAGAAAACCTATTCTTTTGAGCTTGTCAGCGAGGGCTGCCTAGGCACGTGTAATGTTTATGTAATGTTGGGGAAGTAGAATCAAGACAGTCCGTGACATTTTGTCACAGACTGAAAATGAAGAAAACACAAACGTACGCCTTTATTGATAGTCAAAACCTAAATCTTGGTGTCAAATCACAGGGTTGGAAGCTAGATTGGCGCAAGTTTCGACAATATTTGCGTAACAAATATAACGTTACAAAAGCCTATCTTTTTATTGGTCAACTCTCGGGTAACGAATCTCTGTATGCGTTTTTGCAAGAGTGCGGATATGTATTGATTTTCAAGCCAACTTTGTCACGTCGAGTGGGCGATCAAGTTAAAACCAAAGGAAATGTGGACGCCGAACTAGTACTTCACACCATGATTCAATATAAAAACTATCATGGGGCTATTATTGTCTCGGGGGATGGAGACTTTCACTGCTTAATTGAGTATTTGGAGGCAAAAGGTAAATTATTAAAAATACTTGCACCTACCAAGCATTACTCAAGCTTGTTGAGAAGGTTTAACAAAAATAACTATATCGTACGTATCGATATGCTAAGGAACTCTTTGGAACAAAAAAAAAGACTGGCATTCGCGGTCGGTCGAAACCTTAGGCTAGTCCAGTCATGGTGATGTGCCAATCTTACCAAATAGAAAAACTTGTGTCAACGCACGTAAGTCTTGGCTTGAAATTTGAAGTGTCCGGAAAAATCGGACGGTTGACTTTCGATTATGATGAAACCGTTACAAATTGTAACGGTTTGAAAGGGTATGGACAAATTGTCCACCCGCTTTTCTGAATATTTGAACTGTCGACAGTTTGTCGACGTTTGAAATTCATCATCATGTAATCTAAATGTAAGATACGTGTAGTACACTCAAGTTGCCTTTTAAGCTCACAGAAAATACATAGAGTTTATGGAGGATTATTATAAAAAACTGAAAATATGAAAATTAAACTAACATGGTAAAAAAACAATCAATAGTCACTTCCAAACATCTCGAAATCGATTCCTTTAAGCGAGAGTCGGACTTCCTGCTGTACACCACTCCTGATGGCAAGGTTAAGGTGGAAATTTTTGTTAAAGACGAGAACATCTGGCTGACACAAGAGAGAATTGCTCAACTATTTGGAGTTGACCGCAGTGTTGTTACCAAACACTTGAAAAACATTTATGAATCTGGTGAATTGGACGAAGTGGCAACAAGTGCAAAATTTGCACAAGTTCAAACAGAAGGGACGCGCCAGGTCACCCGCTCTCTAGTTTTTTACAACCTGGATGCCATTATCTCCGTTGGTTACCGAGTCAACTCAACCCAAGCAACCCAATATGGGGCTTGCCACCTGGAAACAAGCACCAGCTGGCAGAATCTTGTCTGCTGACGTAACTGTGGCTAAGAATTACCTACCTGAAAAACAGATTAAAAAGCTAGAGAGGACCGTAACGGGGTTTTTTGATTACATCGAGAACCTGATTGAGAATAGGCAAGCCTTTACTATGGAAGAGTTTGCCGAGAGTGTCAATAAATTCCTAACCTTCAATGAGTACAGGATTTTACATGGTAAGGGGAAGATCTCAAAAGCCGTTGCTGACAAGAAGGCATTGACTGAATACAAAGAGTTCATCAAAACTCAACCTATAGAGTCGGATTTTGACAAGGTGGTGAAAAGACTAGTTAAGCAAAAAAAAGCTGAGACTAAGCTTAAGAAGCGGAAATAAAAAAGACCAAGATCAGCGAACGGTCGAAACCTTAGGCTAGTCCAGTCATGGTGATGTGCCAATTTTACCAAATAGAAAACTTGTGTCAACGCAAGTCTTGGGTCAAGAGAGAACTATCAATTCTACTCAGTAAGAAATTCCGACCATCCTAGTATGTCGCCGTCAGACCTTTTTTGCTGGTTGTTCCCGCCATAGACGAGCTCAATGCTTGATGGCGTGGCTAGAACTTTTTGAACCTTTTTTAGAGTACTAAACGGTTGCTGCGGCACGGTTTGACTTGATTTAATTTCAACAATTTTCAAATCTTTTTCAGTTTGATGAACAATGTCGGCTTCAAGCCCAGCGCTGTCGCGGTAAAAATACAACTCCGGGCGTTTGCCCATATTAAGGATATTTTTAATATACTCAGTCACCACGAAAGTTTCAAAAAGGTTTCCATACAGTGGGTGTGATTGAAGCTGTTCAGTTGAGGAAATTTGGAGAAGACGGCACGCCAGACCAGTGTCCACCATGTAAATTTTAGGAGACTTCACCAAACGCTTATTTATGTTTGTGAAAAAGGGAGGCAGAATAAGCACTATTCCGCTTATTTCAAGGATATTTATCCAGGAGCGAATGGTATTGTGGGCGACACCAAGGTCATTTGAGAGAGTGTTGTAATTTAGTAACTGTCCAGTTCGACCAGCGATAAGTTGTAAGAATTTCTCGAAAACAGGCAAATTTTCAATTTGAGAGATTAGACTTATGTCTCGGTCGAGATATGTTTGAACATATGTATTCAGCCAATGCTCTCTGACTGTGATGCCGTCGTAAAGGCGAGGATATCCGCCAGTCAGTATCTGTCCTTGAACAGAATCAATATTCTTTTTGGCACTTTTTAATTCAGCGTACGAAAGTGGATAGAGGGTGAAAAGAGCGATTCTACCTGCCAAAGATTGCGATATTGACTGCATCATCAAGAAATGTTGAGAACCAGTTAGGACGAACTGGGCGGGGATTTTGTCTTCATCAACCTTTGCTTGAATGTAAGAAAAAAGCTCCGGCACTCGCTGAATTTCGTCGAAAATAACATGCTTATTGTGTTGTTTTAAGAATCCCCTTGGATCATCTGAGGCGAACTGTCGTAAATCTAGCTGCTCGAGGTTTATATAATCATAATTAGGAAATAATGATTTAGCCAAAGTTGTCTTGCCTGCCTGACGAGGACCGACTAAACCAACAATGGGAAAACCTTTCGACAATTCTGGAATAGTTTTTGATAGTTCGCGAGTAATCATGCCTAACTATAACTAATTTCATGCATTTTGTCAATCCAATTGCCAATTTGCATACATTTCAGATTGCTCAGGGTCTGGATCATCATGTAATCTTTATGTAAGATACGCGTAGTACACTCAATTTGAATGAAACTGTTTTTTTCGACAACACCTCGAACGAAAGCCATCTACCCAGATTCTATTGATAGAATTTATAAAAAACTTCACAAACTCCCTTTTGACCTTACAGAAAAATACATAGAAAAGGCGAGAAGTGACGAAATTGATCATTGGTCTTTAGAAAAGAAGATTCAGTATAAAAAGGATACCAGGAGGGCCATCGCGGCAGCTGACGTTTGTGTTTTAGAAACTTCTGTTCCAAGTCTTGGCGTTGGTCACTTACTTCACCACTGCATTAGCATAAACAAACCTGTCGTGGCATTTTTCCAGGGAGGAAAGGTGCCGTTTATGTTAGATGCTGAGAATCATAGCTGTGTTTTCTTGGTCGAGTATGACAAATCAAATCTTGAAGAAGAGCTAACTTTTGGCATAAAAATGGCGGTCGAGGAGAAGAAGCAAATTAGACTGAATTTACTAATTTCCGCTGATATGAATAACCGCATTGGCGATATTTCGAAGAAAAAAAGAATGAGCAAATCCGGATTCGTGCGTTGGTTGGTGGATAATTATCAAGATTGAAATTTGAGTTGTCCGGAAAAATCGGACAACTGAGCTGGATGGTGCTGAAAAAGGACAAAAACAGTATAATTAAGCCATGTCGGTACAAATCCCATCTAATCTTAAGCGCTTTTTCTGGGATACCTCTATGGCCAACATAGATAGCCAGGAAAATGCAGATTATATTATCGACAGGCTTTTGACCAAAGGTGATTTGAGTTCATGGAAGTGGCTCTCAGATACTTACGAAACAGATCAAGTTAAGCAGCGCGTTATCGAAAGCAGGCAGCTATCCAATAAAGACGCGGTTTTTTACTCGACGATCTATGATATTCCCCTGGAGACATTGCGATGCATGCACAAGGAATAGACCCCACTACTCAGCAAAACCTGGACTCGTTGTCGACGCTTTCATTGCTAGATAATTACTACCTTGCCGGCGGTACAGCATGTGCTCTACACATTGGTCATCGCATTTCATATGATTTAGATTTTTTCTCGCAAACGCCGGCTACTCCAGAACAGATTCGCCAAGAACTAATGTCGATCGGGGATGTAAAGATTGATCAAAATGATCAAGGTACTTTTAATGGTCAGCTGGGCGATACCAAAATTAGCTTTTTTATCTACCCATACCCACTTTTAAAACCTGCTGAGATATATTCTGAGGTCAAAGTTGCTTCGCTTGACGACCTGGTATGTATGAAGCTCGAGGCTATGTCTTCAAGAGGCGTGAAAAGGGATTTTGTAGATCTCTTCTTTCTATTTCAGAAGTATTCTCTAGAAGAGGCGCTAAAGTTATTTGATCAGAAATTCTCTGAACAAAATGTCTCTTCATCTCACGTGATCAAAAGTCTTATCTACTTTTCAGATGCGGAAAATGACCCTGATCCAAACATGTTAGTTGATTATGATTGGAATGAAGTTAAGAGTTTTTTTGTCGAATTGGTAAAAAAATTCATGAAATCAGCTCAGTGAAGTGTCCAGCTGCAAACAATACTCCCAGCCCGGAATAATTTCAATGTTAATCCCATCGACTGAAAGCTCATCTTTTTGATCAAAAGTGATGATCTTGCCGCTTTTTAATTCATATTCTTTTGCTGCCATCATCAGTCCTCTGATTTCTCGCTTTTTAGTTTCTGGAGATGCTAGATTATCAGCGACTTGAATCACTTCTTTAACTTTTCCCTGATCAATGACGACAAAGTCACATTGACTACCATTTTGTTGGTAAGCGATTTGCCTATCATGTTTTAACAATTCTAATGCAATAGTGGTTTCTAGAAGACGACCTCTGTCTTGACTAAATTTATAATCAATCGCGCTTCCAAGTCCTTGGTCGATCACATAGCTTTTTTTCTGAGACATCTCGGCTTTCACTACAGAATGGGAATATTTTGAAATAAATCTGGCTAAATAAATTGCTTCTACATATCCCTGATATGCATACAGAGTATCTTTGCCAATTTGATAACCCTGAGATTTTAGTTCGCTATATATTTTGTTCACGCTAAACTCACCAGCACTGTTTCCAACAACTCGCTTACAAAAGTATTTTAAGATTGAGGCCTGAGAGATCTTGTATCTTTCAACTAGGTCTCTGAGCACCATGACATTAAAGTATTCTTGTAGAATCTTTTCACTTAAATCGTCGTCTCTGTCAATAAGTTCTGGGAATCCACCTTGCCTGAGAAATCGTGAAAAAGAGCCGATAATTTTAGCTTTGTCAGTACTTTTAAAAGCATCTAAGTTTGGAGAAGTTATATTTAAAAATTCTGAGAAAGATAGCGGATACACCTCGAAAGTTATACTTCTTCCCCTAAGGGCTGTTGCGATTTCTTTAGATAGTAGTTTGGCGTTTGAGCCAGTTATGAAAATATTTTGATTAACTGACGAGTGGATTCGAGCAATAAATTTCTCCCACCCAGGTACTTCTTGAATTTCATCAAAGAAAAAGAAACATTCAGATAATTTAAGATGTGGATATAATTCCTGATATATCTGCAGGATTTGATCAAGCTCTTCAGTTGTTAAATTTAATCGTTCATCTTCGAAATTTATATAAAGAATTTTCTCCGCAGAAACTTTATTTTTTAGAAGTTGATTTATTAGATTAAAAAGATGATAAGTTTTCCCGCTTCTTCTCACGCCCGATAACGTCACGATTTTTCCAGTATTTATAGGGAGCTGCAGCGTTCTTTTCCAAAGATTCGGATGCTCTCGAGATTGGCTATCTTTAATGATTGTTTTTATTAAATCTTTCCTTGTCATAAGGAAATTATCCACCAAAAGTTTCCTTCTGTCAAGGAAACTAGAGAAATATCGTTTATTGACATACAATCAATACATCACGATCATGACTTCCCTAAAATTCAGCCTCCAGTGGCTTAAAAAAAATCCGCTCTTTGTCGCGTCACTAGCTCTCATTGCCTTCATTCCTTTATACCCAAAAATCCCCCTTTTTGACATTCTTCCAGGTTATATAGTTCGCGCTCGACTTGAAGATGTATTGTTGATAATTACTGGAATTATCTGGTTGTTCCAAGCCATCAAAAATAAAAAGGAGTGGCGAAATGGCTACATTGGCTTGGTCGGCTTCTATGCTCTGAGTGGTTTGGTTTCGATACTTCTCGGCATATTTTTACTCCAGACCATACCCGCCCAACTTTTGCATATTTCTAAAAGTGGTCTCCATTACTTTCGCTACCTAGAATATTTTTCAATATTCTTTTTTACTTTTTCCGCCATAAAAAATGCCAAACAGACAAAAATTGCTTTGATCACTCTTGCCGTCACTACAGCTTTAGTTATCGGTTACGGCATGGGTCAGAAGTTTGCGCACCTGCCCTTGTACTCGACTATGAACAGAGAGTACAGCAAGGGCCAGGCTTTTTACCTTCAGCCTGGAGAAAAGGTCCAGTCGACCTTTGGCGGGCACTATGATCTAGCGGCTTTTTTGGTGATTGTTCTGCCGCTGATTTTTTCTCTTTCACTGACTTTCATGTCGCGCAGAAGAAAAGATTTACTCATGTTGATTGCCTTAATTTTAATCGAGCTTAGTGGCGTCTGGCTCCTGATTGAGACGGGTTCTAAAACTGCTCTGATTGCTTACCTAGTGGGGATTGTCGCGACCCTGTTTTTACATCTGAAAAGAATTGAAAATAAACGAACCAAGCGTCTGGCTTTCACCGCATCTCTAATCGCCTTTGTCGCTTTTATGGCGATTTTTATGTTTACTTTTGGCAGAAAAACAATCGTCAAATTGACGACCCTAGTGAGTTCAAGTTTCCAGTCACAAGAAAATGCCTTGCCTGAGGATTTAGTTGGCAGCGGAATCGAGATTAAAACCTACACGACTGTTTCTCCAGACGGAAAAATCAGCGTAACGCAAAAATTCGAGAAGAGTCAGTGGTCGCCCAACGCTCTTAAATACGGTATCTCAATGGGAATTCGCCTTGACACGCTTTGGCCACAAGCGATCAGGGGTTTCGTGGCTAATCCGCTTTTTGGCAGCGGTTATGGCACGCTTTCTAAGGAAGGGAATCAGCAGTTTACCGAGGCCGATAGCACTGATAATAATTTTCTGAGGACGCTTGGAGAAACAGGCCTGGTAGGTTTTGTGAGTTTTTATGGTCTGATCATAATCTGTATGTATCAAGTCGGCAAAGTTCTCAAAGACAAAACCGGCGTTTTTGCCGCTCTGGGGATTGGTTACCTAGCCGGCGCAGCCGGGCTTTTAGTTAACGCGCTCTACATTGATGTTTTTGCTTCTTCTAAGGTGGCTCTGACTTTTTGGGCTTTGAGTGGCTTAACGCTTTCGTCACTGACTACCAAGAGCGGAGTACCCATCTTTATTAGATTGGTTTCTCACCTGAGAAATCATCGTAATTTCTATTTAATTCTCATTCTTTCCATGTTTCTCCTCCACCAGAATCCTTTGGCTGAGAACTCGCCTCTAAATCGTTTTGATGTTAGCAGGCAAGCTCAGGAAAATTTTGTTTCAGCCCGTTGTTTTGTCGAGACTGGAAAGTTCGCGCTTTGTCGCCCATCTGGTTTAGAGGCGAATACTAACTTCTCTCTATATAGTCTCCTACTTGTCCCGTTTGTTTGGCTTTTGCACACACCAATAAGCTACTACTATCTGAATCTTTTCATAGTTATTGGAGTTCTGTTGGTTTCGTACAGATATCTAAAAATTCGCTCTCTATTGGGTCTTTTGTTCATAGTCGTTTTCGCCTACGAAGGAGTATTTACTGGCGGGCCGCTCGAAGATGGTCAGCTTTTAAGAATTCTACTCGTTCCGATCGCGGTCATAATTCTTGAGAAGACACTTCTTAAAAGTCAGAGAAAAAACATCATTAGGTTGGCAATTACGGGGGGATTGGTCCTGGCGATTTTGTTGAGGTTAAATTCGGGTGGTGATTTTCTTAAACACTTCCGCAATGAAAATATTGTTCTTAAGAAGCAGTCAGTTTTGCAGGCAAATGGAAACATTCCGCTAACTAGCATGACAGGAGCTGATGAAAACTTTCTAATCACGACCTTGTCGCCTTACTATGTTGATCTTTACACCAATAATAGTTATCAAACTTTGCCTTTTTCAAGCTCGCAGGACTACGTGGATAGGGCCAATCAGGTTTGGGGAGAGCATGACTTCAGCAGCTTAGGTGACCTTTATCAAAAATTAATTAAAGAAAATAATCTGTTATTCTTGGCAGATTACGGCGTTGCTGAGAGAAATGACTACCTTCAGGAGTTTGCGACGTTGAGGAAAAACTTTGACGTGCGCTACAAAACTATCGATTGCGACGAACTCTGCAGTCTTTATACGGTCTCTCAGTTGAGTGAAAAAATTTCACCTCTTCCTATGCCAGTCGGGAAGAAATCTTTGATTCCAGCTGACTTACCAGCAGAGTATTCTTTTGCCATCATCAGCAATCGTTTTGAGCCTGCCAAAGAAGGGGAAACCCCTTATACATATCTAAATTTCCTTTCAAAACTCTCGCCCCTGAGCCAAGAGAAGTTTGACTTTAGCGTGATCACTGGTGACGTTACCCCGGATAATGATAAGACTAAGATTCCTACTTTGCAGGTTTTGTATGCCGACGCAGCCAGTTATCCCGTCCTTTATAGTCCTGGCAATTATGACCTTTTACCAAACAAGCCACTGCCTCAGTCTTCAGAGCGTTTCTTTAGTGATCGCGACTACTTTATTCTCTTGAACATTGGTCCGGATTCGAGAATTAATCCAGATCAAAGACTATTTGTTTATAACGCTCTTCTTGAGTTAGAACAGCTGCCAAACATTAAAAATCTGTTCATTATTGCCCATGATCTAAATTGGCAAGATAAATCCGATCCGAAAAACTTTATTCACGCGCTTGAGTCTAAGTTGGCAGATTTTCTAAACTTGAATAGCTACGTTTTCACTGCAGATCATAGTGACGGAATTTTGCCGACAGAGATGAGTAATGGGAATTTACATTACTATGCAAATGGAATGATTAATGCAGAAAGTGATTCTTATCTAAAGATTAATGTTCAGGAAAATGAGGTTAAGACTGATTTTATACCCTCCACAAACCCAACTTTTGGCTCCCAGCCAAGCAGCAATTGAGCTTTGGTGATAT
>Ga0100388_10005739_pt1 | contig 10092 bp, 6 predicted proteins | sample CryGeymeta201512_FD_81536 | JGI IMG/M metagenome (GOLD analysis project Ga0100388, IMG submission 81536) | Groundwater microbial communities from Crystal Geyser aquifers in Utah, USA - Crystal Geyser metaG 2015-12 | ecosystem: Environmental > Aquatic > Deep subsurface > Groundwater | place: USA... | reverse complement strand
TATGTTGTTTGTTTTAATTACAAAGCATATTTTATTGCCATAAGTGGGGGCATATTGAAATTTGAGTATAAAGTATCATTATAAGGCTGTTCATCATTGGTTCCATTGGGATTTTCAACATAAGCAATAAAACGGTTGCCATTCCAAAAAGAATATCCTAAATTATTGGGTAAAACAACCTCTTGCGATTGCAGAAAATCTAAATTACCACTCCAATTAGAAGAAGACAAAGTGCTTCCAATACAACCATATTTTATAATTGCTGAAGTTAGAGGGGCAGCACCAGTATTTTTGATAATAACTTTTGGTTCTTCACAAATAGGATTAATTCTGTTCAAATCAAACCTGTTGTTGGGTGAAATGATGTCTTCGAGGGTTGCATCATTGGTGAAATTAGGAGCTGTATAAGTAAAAAGCGTTCCAGTAATCTGGTAACCAGCATCACCACCAACAGAAGTGTAGGGTTCCATATCCATATCAATAGAGTCAAGCGAACCAGTAGTAATAAAAGAAGTTAATTCGTGGTCGTAATAAATTGTTTTTGTTCCAGGACACCATCCAGCACGGTTGTAAATCCAAGTGCCTGGCTGAGGAAACAAAGGATTAAGTCCACAATCGTTTTTCCAAATAGATTGTTCAAAACGCTGAATTCCATTTACTTTTAGAAAATATTTTTTAGAGCAAAACTCTGAACATTCATTATTGTCGTACCCATGCCCTGAAGGATAAATGCGAACCATTGAATTTACAGCATCAGAAGGGATGGTAACATTTCTGGAAACCAAATAATTTTCTATAGAGTTGGGTTTGCCATAATAAAAATAACCATCCCAAAGTAGTTTAACATCAAGTGTATTTCGAGGGGAAATGCCTTTTATGAGCTCAAAGTCAAGTGTAACCGTAAAACCATCGCTCCAACCAGAATAAAAAGCACAAACCAACACACTATCATTTAACATTTTTGCATAATCGGTAATGTCAAAATAATAAACATTCGTCCAACCATAATTGTGATTTCCACTATAAGGGGTCATTAGGCGTCCTATTTCTATTTTTTTCATTTGAGGAAAATAAGTATAGCGATTATAATAGTTCAGATACCAAGTAGAATCAGCTACTACATATATTGAGTCTATTATTTGCCCAGTAGTATTAAATATTTTATTATAATAATTGCCTTTAAAAGCATTAAAAGTAAGTGTGGTATCGGCAGGATGAATAGTGTCTCCGTGAACTACTACTAATAAAGCTGGGTTTGCCGTAGAATCTGTGGTATGGTTGGTAGTATTGAAATAATAAGTATAAGTCTGATAAGTGTTAAAAAAGGCTGTATCTATGGTTTGTCCATTTATAGTGAAACTCGGATACCTTACCAACTGCGAATCAATTAATCCAGTTTTTTTAGAAATAAATATTTGGGTGGTATAATCCCAATCGCTACAACCACCAGTTGGGCAACCCAAGGTGTATTTTAAAAGAATTTTTCTGTATTGTTGCAAACTATCGGGAAATAAAGTCCATTTATCAATAGAACCATACCAATTCCAATGTTCTTGGGTATGCGAACGAATAAAAACAGTATCTTCATTACCGGCAACTAACTTGTTACCATATATACTAAGAATAATAAAAAGAACTAAAAATATTTTGTTTTTCATTTTGTAAAGTTTTTTACAAAAATAATAAATATTCTAAACCGTTTTAGTAAAAATTTATAAATATCTTTACTTATAAAATCAAGGAATCTAAAGTGTCTGATGAATATTTATTCCTTAAAATTTTTTAGCAAATAAAATCAAAGTTGTTCACATAGCTCTAACCATTAAATCAAGGGTAAATAATTATCTATTAGAGAATATTACAACAAGAGTGAATAAGCATATTGTTAAAAATTTTTATCTTACATAAATATTATTTTAATATACCTTTGAGTAAATTTGTGGTTTTACTTTGTGTAAATTGTGATTCAAAAAAAAAAATGAAATGAAATTTGAAAGAAGCAGCGGCATTCTCCTTCATCCTACTTCCCTTCCGGGAAAATATGGCATTGGAACTCTTGGCAAAGAAGCCTATTTTTTTGTTAATTTTCTGAAAGCAACCAAACAAAAGCTGTGGCAAATATTACCAATGGGTCCTAGTAGAATAGAAAATTGTCCTTATCAAAACATATCTGCCTTTGCTGGCAATCCATTGCTTATCGACCTCGAACTTTTGCAGGAAGAAGGCTTACTTGCCGAAACTGACTTCGAAATAGATTATATTTTCAGCGATAAAGAAGCCGAATTTGATAAGGCAGCTGCATTTAAATTTCCTTTACTTAAAAAAGCATATAAAACATTCTTTTCTTTAAGTGATAATTCGAAAATTGAAGCCTACAAACTCTTCTGTTCGAAGAACAAAGGCTGGCTCAAAGATTTTAGTCTTTATATGGCAATTAAAGAGCATTTCGACAACAAACCCTGGTTTAAATGGAATGCAACATTAAAAAACCGTTCGGCAAAAGCACTTAAAGAATATAGTATTCTTTTAAAAGACGAAATACAATACCATCGTTTTGTACAATACCTATTTTACACCCAGTGGAACAAACTAAAAGCTTATGCCAATAAAGCCAATGTGCAGATAATTGGAGACATCCCCATATTTGTTGCACACGATAGTGCCGATGTATGGGCAAATTATGAACTTTTTCAACTTAATAAAAACAAAACCCCAATAAGTGTTTCGGGCGTGCCACCCGATTTTTTCAGTAAAACAGGTCAATTGTGGGGCAATCCATTGTACGATTGGCAAAATTCTAAAAAAAAACTATATAAATGGTGGGTAAAAAGATTTAATCATCTCTATAAAATAGTTGATATTGTGCGTATCGATCATTTTATTGGTTTTGTAAGATACTGGAAAGTACCATTCGGAGAACAAACAGCTATAAACGGAAAGTGGGAAAAGGGACCCGGACTTGATTTCTTTAAACATGTGAGGAAAAAGTCAGGAAGTTATCCAATAATAGTTGAAGATATAGGTGCTACAACAAAAGAAGTATTTAAATTGAGAGATCAATTGGGTTTTCCAGGAATGCAAATACTGCAATTTGCATTTGGCAGTGATGGCGCTAATGGATTTTTGCCACATCACTACATTCCAAATTCTGTCGTATACACTGGAACGCACGATAACGATACCCTTATAGGATGGCACAAAACATTAAACAGAAATGAACGTAAATTTATTAAAAACTACCTCGATTGCAAAGAAACAAAAATTAACTGGAATTTAATTCGCCTTGTCTGGTCATCTGTAGCTGTATTTGCAATTACACCTATGCAGGATTTACTTTCATTAGGCAGCGAAGCACGTATGAATACTCCTTCTACCAATTCAAATAATTGGAAATGGAGATACGAAAGCCATCAAATTACAAGAACTATTAAGTTTGATTTAAAAAAAATAACTTTGCTATATGCAAGGTAGTTTTACTTGAGTTTTCTTTCTAACTCCTCAGTTTCAACAATAGTAAAAACAGTTTTCCCATTCGGTGTTGATTGTGGTGTTTGGCAGGCAAATAAATTATCAATCAACGAATTCATTTCTTCGATTTGTAATTGTTTTCCTTGTTTAATTGATGAATTTTTCGCCATTGCATAAGCTATTCTGGTTCTTTTCTCCGAAACTTCTTTAGGTAAATCTTGTTTGTAATTATGGATAATGTTTTCTATGGCATTCTGTATATTATCATTCATTAAATCAGTGGGAACTCCATTTACCACAAAGGTGTCAGCACTAAACTCATTGATATCAAAACCAACTCCATTTAACAAATCAATAATTTCTTTTAATATGATCGCATCGCTTTGCAACAATTGAATAGTTTGAGGAAACAAAAGTTGTTGACTAAATGATTTACTATTACCGAGCATTTTAATATACCTATCGTACAGTATTCTTTCCGAAGCCCTTTGTTGATTGATTACCAATAAACCCGATTTTATTTGAGTAAGAATATAGGTGCATTTAAATTGAAACACCGCTTGTTTATCACTGTATATTGTATCATTATCCCAATTGGGGCTAAATGTTTTTTGAATTATCTTATTTTCTGGAATATAAGTATTTATAGTCTCATTTTTAATAGGCTCATTGGGGTATAACTTTTCCCAATTTTCTTTATTCGTCTTATTATTAAGATTTGTATTTTTTGAAAAAGACTTATTTTCAAACTTAAACGGATTATAATTAGGGTTTATGCTTATTGTAGGAAGTATAATAGGTGCATCTTTTTTCAAAGGTTGAATATTCGCAATACTTTGTTCTACTTCAAAATCTAAACTAGGAGTTAAACTATGTTTACCTAATGCATGTTTAACAGCAGAGCGAAGCAAAGAATAAATTATTTTTTCATCTTGAAATTTTATCTCTGTTTTGGTAGGATGTATGTTTACATCAATGGTTTGGGGGTTAATTTGAAAATAGATAAAATAGGGTGCGTAAGATTTTGAAGGCATCAATTCTTCATAAGCATTTTCAATGGCATGATTCAGATAAGGGTGTTTAAAAAAACGGTTATTCACAAAAAGGTATTGTTCGCCCCTTGTTTTTTTGGAAAATTCAGGTTTACCAACAAATCCACTTATTGAAACAATGTCAGTTTGCTGTTCTATGGGAACAATTCTTTGATTATAGTTGTTACCAAAAACAGAAATAATACGTTGTCGCAATGAGCTTGCCGTCAATATATAAACATCCGCATTATTATTATACATTGAAAAGCTAATATCAGGATATGTAAGTGCAACTCTCAGAAATTCGTCAATAATATGGTTGGTTTCAACAGCATTCGATTTCAAGAAATTGCGACGGGCAGGAACATTAAAAAACAAATTTTTAATTATAAACGTGGTTCCCTCAGGGCAATTGCAAATTTGTTGCTCTTTTATCTGAGAACCTTCGATAGTAATGGTAGTACCAGTTAGTTCGCCCTTTTTCTTTGATTTAAGTTCTACTTGAGCAATTGCAGCAATAGAAGCAAGTGCTTCGCCGCGAAAACCTAAGGTTTTAATTGAAAACAAATCTTTAGCTTCTTTGATTTTGGAAGTCGCATGACGTTCAAAACACATACGGGCATCAGTTTCTGACATACCACTGCCATTATCAATAACTTGAATAAGTGTTTTACCCGCATCTTTAATTATTAATTTTATCTCGGTAGCACCTGAATCAACGGCATTTTCGAGAAGTTCTTTCACTGCTGAAGCAGGTCTTTGAATCACTTCTCCCGCAGCTATTTGGTTTGCAACAAAATCGGGTAGTAATTGAATTATATCGGGCATAAGGTTATTTGATAAATGATTTTTATTTATTAAGGCTGATAGACTTGAGGCTACTAGGTTTTCCTTCCAAAATTCACATAATTTTCTTTCCTATCTGATGCTTTATAGCTTATCCATCTAAACAATGGGTTGCAACCCATTGTTTAATAACATAATGTGATACCAACATTCACATCAGTTCGTAACAAGCTTGATTTTTTTTCTAATTCAGTAGCAATCCCATTGACTTCCATTTTCTTAATATTGCCCCATACCGCTGATAAAGCGAAGTTTAATCCTATGTTTTTAAAAAGAAAATAATCTATTCCAAAATTACCAACTAAACAAGAAGTGTAAGCATCAATTTTATTAGGTTTATTGAATAAAACAGCTTCATCCGTGTAATGTAAGCGTTCAAAAGAAAGAGTACCTTTTAGAAATATATTGTCTTTATCTAATAATTTACGGTAACTAATACTTGGTCCATATCTTTTAATATTGATATTATTGGCAATGCTTCCCTCTGCAATAATTATTTCTTTTTCAGAAATTTTAAAGTAATCAATAGAATTATTGGAAGTATAATTGGCAAAATTGAAGCCAACTCCAATTTTTTTGGTTAAAAAGAAACTAAAATCAGTAGCAAAATTTTCTGCAAATCGCATTCCTTTTACATAATTTTTTAGTTCTTTCGGCATTTCTTGAGGAAATTTACCCATAAAATAGCCAAAACCACCACTTATTGTAAAATTAACTTTAGAATAATAAGCTTTCGGTTTAAATGATGATGGTTCATTGTAGGTATAATCAATGGGTGAAGGAATAATTAATTGATTATAAGTAATTGGAGCTGTTTCTATATAATTTTTTGAGAAAGAAAATGCTTTAATACATTTTTTAAGCGTTTCACGAATATATTGCTCGTGCAATTTAGTAACATCAAAATATGTGTATTGGGTGATTTGTTCAGTTTCAAATATTTTAGAATAAGTATTATCGTGTTGAGTGTAAAACTCCATAGCAATAGTTGTTGTGCCATTGTCGGTGTTTGCATCAGCCTTTTCTACAATATTAAAACGAGTAATTTTAATAATAATAGGTGTTTGTGCTTGCATCGCTGGCATCAATTCATCAAAATATTTTGTCAAAGAAAGGCTTAAGTTGGTATCTAATTTAGCTGGGTATTTGTTATCAAACAAACCTTCTTTAATGATGCCAATATTAGTAGTGTCAGCTCGGCAATCAACAATTGATTTGATATAAAAGTTTCTATTGTCTAATTGAATAGAATCTTTTTGCAAAGTAATAACATGATAATAAATTGGATAAACCGTTTGAGCCAATAAAACCATAGGTTTCAAATTAGTTGTGAGCACTAAAAAAATCAAAGCAAATGATTTTGTGATGTTTAGTAATAGTTTCATTATGTATTATTTTAATTGTTTTATAATTACTATATCTATTAACTTTTTTTTGTAAAGTATTATTATATAAAAATACTTTTTTTTTAAAAAATATTTACTTCCGTTTCTAAATTTACATGAAATTTTTGAAAAACAGAATTTTGAATATTTGATGCTAAATCTGCAATTGCTTTACCCGATGCTTTTCCATAGTTTACCAACACTAAAGATTGTTTTTCATGAACGCCGCACTCCCCTACCCTTTTTCCTTTCCAATCACATGCCTCTATTAAATAACCAGCAGCCAATTTATACCTACCATCTGGCAATTTATAGGCAATAATCTTCGGAAATTTCAATTTAAGCTCTTTAAAAAATACTGGTGAAACATTAGGATTTTTGAAAAAACTTCCTGCATTACCCATCTCTTTGGTGTCTGGGAGTTTTTTACGTCTTATTGCGCTAACTGCCTTGCCAATTGATTTAATATCTGGAGTTGTTACCGACATAGCTTTTAATTCATCTTCTATAGCACCATATTGTGTCTTAAAAATGGGCTTTTTATTTAATTGGAATACCACAGAATAAATGATATATTGATTTTTTAATTCTTTTTTAAAAATACTATCTCTATAATCAAAGTTACAGGCTTTGTTTTGAAATATTTCTACATTACCTGTATGAATATTAATTGCTTCAAGCTCAAATATTACATCTTTTACTTCTACGCCATAAGCTCCAATGTTCTGCACAGGACAACTACCAACATTACCAGGAATTAAAGAGAGATTCTCTATACCAGACCAACCTTTATCGATGCAATATTCAACAAATGTTTCCCAAACTTCACCCGAATAGGCTTTTACAAATATATTTTCTGAGTTTTCATCAATAATATCAATACCCTTGGTGTTAATTTTTAAAACAACGCCTTCAAAATTTTTAGTAAACAACATATTGCTACCACCACCCAATAAAAGCAATGGTAAACTACTGAATTTCGTTCTATATACCGTTAAAAACTCTTTAATATCATATAGCGAAGCAACTTCAACAAATACATTTGCATTAACATCAATCCCGAAGGTATTGTATTGTTTAAGAGAAATATTTTTTCTGATTTCCATCCATTTTTTCTTCAAAATTAATTTAAAACTGCGATTATTTAAAATTTTAGATAACTTATTTTAATAAAATCAATAACTTCGCAACAAATATCCATATTAAACAAATTGAAAAAAGCAATAATATCAGTAATTAACGATTTAGCAACCGACCAAAGAGTGGATAGAACCGCCAATACACTTGTTGAGTTGGGATTTGAGGTCTTAATGGTTGGTAAAAAACTAAAAAATAGTTTACCCATCATTGAAAAACCATATAAAACAAAAAGAATGTTGCTTCTATTCAATAAAGGTCCTTTGTTTTATGCAGAATACAACATCAGATTATTCTTTTTTTTGCTTTTTCACAAATCAAATTTGCTTATTGCAAATGATTTAGACACACTATTACCCAACTTTCTCATACATAAAATAAAAAAATCGCCTATTGTGTATGATAGTCACGAATATTTCACTGGTGTACCCGAATTGGAGCATAGTAAATTTAAAAAGAAAATTTGGCGTAAAATTGAAAAATGTATATTTCCGAAATTGAAAGTAATAATAACAGTTAACAGATCTATTGCAGACTTATATAAAAAGGAATATGGTAAACAATTGATAGTGGTTAGAAATATTCCACTAACAAAAACAATTGGAAAATTAAAAACAAAGATAGAATTGAGTTTGCCAGAAGATAAACATCTCATCATACTTCAAGGTGCTGGGATTAATATAGATAGAGGTGCTGAAGAAGCAGTAATGGCTATGGAATTTATAGAAAACGCCATTCTTTGTATTGTGGGAAGTGGAGATGTTATTCCTGTTTTAAAGTCAATCGTTAAAAATACAAATTTATCAAGCAAAGTATTGTTTATACCAAAGCAAACTTCTGATATACTTTATCAATATACATCGAAAGCCGATTTAGGATTAACTTTCGACAAAGACACAAATATCAATTATCGTTATAGCTTACCAAATAAGTTATTTGATTATATATATGCGGGAATTCCTATTTTATCATCTAAGTTGGTTGAAATACAAAGTATTATTGAGCAATATCAGATAGGAGAAACTATTGATAATCATCAACCTATTCATATTGCAAACAAAATTAATGAGATTTTGAATAATCAAAACAAGTTGGAATACTGGAAAAAAAATCTTATTATTGCAAAGAAAGAACTTTGTTGGGAAAATGAAAAAAAACTGTTGATAAAAGCTTATGAACCTTTCATCTAAAGAAAAAAAATATTTACACGTTATTTCATTTGATATTCCTTATCCACCAAATTATGGTGGAGTAATTGATGTTTACTACAAATTAAAAGCACTTAAAGAAGCTGGTATTAAGATACATTTACATTGCTTCGAATATAGCAGAAATAAATCGGCAAAATTAAATGATTATTGCGAAAGCGTTACCTACTATAAACGCAATATATACAAAACCAACCTTTTTGGAAAAACACCTTATATTGTTGCCAGTCGTTCCACTGAAGATTTAATAAATAATTTGTTAAAAGATGATTTCCCTATATTGTTTGAAGGTTTACACTCTTGCTATTTTTTGTCTGACAAACGCTTGAAGAAAAGGAAAAAAATTGTTCGTATGCATAATATCGAGCATAACTATTACAATAGTTTGGCAAATGTTGAGAAAAAACTTTTTAAACGATATTATTTTTTAAATGAAGCTGCCAAGCTGAAACGATACGAAAATATACTTAATCATGCCAATGGGATAGCAGCAATTTCAAAAAATGATGCCATCTATTTAGCTGGAAAATATAAGAATGTTAGTGTTATTAGTGCTTTTCATCCTCACGAATCAGTACAAATAAAGGAAGGATTGGGCAGCTATGCTTTATACCATGGAACCTTATCGGTAGGAGAAAACAATCAGGCAGCAATTTATTTGGTGAATGAGGTTTTTAACGATTTGAGTATTCCTTTGATTATTGCTGGCAACAATGCTTCTTTAGAATTAAGACAAACAATTATTAAAAACAGAAATGTCAAACTTCGCAACAAAATCAACAATCGTAAAATAGATGAACTGATTGAAAATGCTCAAATAAATATTTTACCCACTTTTCAAGCTACTGGAATAAAACTGAAGCTTTTAGCTGCTTTGTATAAAGGAAGACATTGTATTGTTAATACGCCAATGATTGAAAATACTGGCTTAGAGAGTTTATGTTTAGTTAAGGACACCACTGATGATTTAAAATCGGAAATAAAAAGAGTGTTTACTATTCCTTTTAGTAAAGAGGC
>Ga0100388_10005732_pt1 | contig 10098 bp, 13 predicted proteins | sample CryGeymeta201512_FD_81536 | JGI IMG/M metagenome (GOLD analysis project Ga0100388, IMG submission 81536) | Groundwater microbial communities from Crystal Geyser aquifers in Utah, USA - Crystal Geyser metaG 2015-12 | ecosystem: Environmental > Aquatic > Deep subsurface > Groundwater | place... | reverse complement strand
AGGTCGGAGGTCGAGAGTCGGGAGTCGGGAGTCGGGAGTCGGGAGTCGGGAGTCGGGAGTCGGGAGTCGGGAGTCGGAAGTGAGTGGCCATAATGATCGGTGATCGGCTCTAGCTGCATGGGAGAGTACCGATAGTGCGATTATAGTGCATAATAAGTGCATTACTCGGTGATTCTGGAGGTTCTGACATGAGTGCAGTTATTCATGAGCCATTTGCGGAGCGGTTTCGCGATCCCGATAGCCCCTATCTTTCGCCAGTAAAGGTGAGCGAAGCATTCGGGCTGCGGGTGCAGGATCTGGCTGAGGGGGCCCATGTGCATCGCAACACACCAACTGCGCGGCCGCACGCCGCCCAGTTGCAGGGATACCTTCAGGACATGGTCCGGGTGCTCGCTGTGGCGTCGGACATGAGCGGCGATGTGGACCGTGCAGTGTTCCTGCTGCGCAACGAGCCGCTGCGGGCGTTTGACTACAAGACCGCCGAGAAGCTGGTGCAGGAAGGGCGCGCCGACGATGTTGTCGCCTATCTTCGGTCGCTGGCCGGTGGCGCGGCCGGGTGATCGAGCTCGCTCTGAGCCGCGGGAATTTTCCTGCCTGGTATCGCGTCATCGTTCCGGCTTATGCGCACATTCCGTGTTCCGGAATGGGCGCTGCGGCGGAGGGTGGGCGGTTCAACCGGCCCGGCCAAGAAGCGATCTATCGTCAGACCACGGCTTCGATTCCCTTGCGCTCGATGAGATTAAGCATTTTCAGCGATGGGCCGCTTGGTTTTTTGGCGCCTGTTTCCCATTTCTGAACCGTCGAGGGGCTGACGTTCAGGACGGCAGAGAGGACCGCCTGACTTAAATGGGTTCGCTCGCGCAGTGACTTGATCTCCTTGGGCGACATCTCATGCACATCGAGATGACAAAGGATGTCGAATTCGGCCATGCGTCGCTTGCTGATCAAACCTGCGCCATGCAGCCCCTGCGCCGTTTCATGCATTTCGTCCAGAATGCGGCTTTTACGAGTCTTCGTTGGCATCACAAACTTCCTCCAGTTCACCTTTCGACAGGGCGATTGCGAGTTGCCTGTCATCGAAATTGAGCAGCTCTTTCGCAACTTCCTGCAACGCTTTCAATTCGACCTTGTCGATGTTGGCCCGCTCATTCTTGGCAAACCCATAAAGATAGATCCAGCGTTCGGCCATTCTTGTGGCTACGATGGTTCTCGCGCCACTCCTTTTTCCCTGTCCAGGCAGCGCTACCCGTTTCTTGACGAGATGGCCGCCGAGGTCGGCATCGACCAGTCCGGCAACCATCTCTGAGACAGCGCCGGACAGCGCTTCGTCTGTCAAGCCGACTTTTTTCATCCAGCGTGTAAAAGTCCGGGTTCGGAATACCCTTACCATTTCCCAAGTATAGCACCCAGTGCTATAGCTATCGAGTCCGAATGCTCATGAATGGCAGAAAAATCCTCTTCTTCGCCAACACCGAGTGGTATCTGTATAACTTCCGCTCGGCGCTGTTGGGCGCGGTGGATGGGGCGGGGTATGGCGTCAAGTGCGTTTCGCCGCCGGGGCCGTATGGCCAGCGGCTTCGGCAGGCGGGGTTCGACTGGCAGGCGTTGCCGTTCGCGCGCGACAGCCGGCTCGGGATGCTTCGCTCCGCGTGGCGCACCCGGGCCAGTTTGCGGGCCTTGATTCGGGAAGATCGGCCCGCCGTGGTGCACAGTTTCACGCTCACCTCGATTCTGCTGGCCGGGCTGGCGGGCCTGGCTGGCGTGTCCGTCCGGGCTCGGTGTGCGGCGTGTGAATGCGGTGACCGGCCTGGGCTACGCATTTACCGGCACTTCGCTGCTGCATCGGGTGCTGCGCGGTGTGCTGCGCCCGTTCATCCGGCGGGCACTGGCCGGGGGTGACGCCTGGACGGTGGTGAATAAGGTGAGATCATGTTGTTCCCTCGCGTGTCTTGCCAAGCTTCGATATATCCTGTACGATCAAATGTACGCTAAAACGTACGTAGGTAGTTTTTATGTCAAGGGTTCGAGTCGATGAAGATATCCGTCCACTGTCTGAATTTCGTGCATCGGTTGCGACATTTGTAAAGCAGCTGCATGAGAACCGTCGTCCCATGGTGCTGACACAAAGAGGTCGTGGCGTGGCAGTACTGGTAGACGTTCACGAATACGAGAAGATGCAAGAGCGCCTGGAAATACTGGAAGAGGTGTACAGGGCGGAAGAACAGATAGCTTCCGGGGATGGTATTGCGCATGAAGATGCGAAGGCCCGGGCTCTGAACGGGCTGGCCCAATGAAGATCGTTTGGTCCCCGCTTGCGCTGGCGCGCGTGGAGGACATCGCTCGGTATATTGCAGAAGATAACCCGGACGCGGCGGTACGATGGGTCGAAGATTTATTTTTAGCGGTAGAACGATTGGCAGATCACCCTGAGAGCGGGCGCATGGTTCCCGAAGTGGGATCCCGTCGCATCAGGGAGCTGATATTTGGCGCGTATCGGGTTCTTTACAGCACAAAAGATCAGGTTGATATTCTGACTGTGCGTCGGAGCAGTCAGCTACTGCGGAGGTCGGAGCTTGATGATGACGAAACATAGTCGGCCGATTTCAGGTTGTCGGTTTTCGTAGGAGCGAGCTTGCTCCCAAGGGTTTGCGGAGGTCGGGAGTCGGGAGTCGGGAGTCGGTGGTCGGTGGTCGGAGTTAAAAGCGGGTTGTCGGTAGGCAGTGGTCAGTAGTCGGAAAATGCAAGTCGGGATCAACGGCCTCGCCTGCGGCTTCGAGACGAAGAAACAATCAAGGCGCCATGACCTGACACCAGGCTTCCGGGCCTTTTTTACAATTTGAAAGTAGTAGTTACATATTGTAAGATCATCGGATGATGATTCCACGAGAGGCCAAGGCGACGGCGCTGGAACTGGCGCGTGGCTTTCCGATCGTGGCGCTGACCGGGCCGCGGCAATCGGGCAAGACCACGCTTGCCCGCGCTTTGTTTGGCGAGCATGCATATGTGTCGCTGGAAGATCCCGAGCAGCGCGAGTTCGCGGCGAACGATCCGAAGGGGTTTCTGGCCCGTTTCACAGGCGGGCTGATTCTCGACGAGGTCCAACGCTGCCCGGAGCTTTTCTCCTGGTTGCAGGGTATTGTCGACGGCGAACGCTCGATGGGGCGCTTCGTACTCACCGGGTCGCAGGAGTTGGGGCTGCGCGCCGGTATCACGCAGTCCCTGGCCGGCCGCGTAGGGCTTGTGCATCTGCTTCCGCTTTCGCTTAACGAGCTTTCCGGGCCTGGTCTCCTGGCCGAGTCACTGGATTTGGCGATGCTGCGAGGTGGGTATCCACCAATCCATGATCGCGATTTGACGCCTCGTCTGTGGTTCCCGAACTACGTCAATACCTACCTGGAGCGCGATGTTCCGCAGCTACTCGAAGTGCGCAACCGGGAACAGTTTCAGCGTTTCGTGCGGCTTTGTGCCGCCCATACCGGCCAGCTTCTGAATCTTTCGGCAATTGGCGCGGACTGCGGCGTATCGCACGTTACCGCGCGCGAATGGCTGAATGTGCTCGAGGCCAGCTATCTGCTGGTGCGGGTGCCGCCTTACTTTCGCAACTTCGGCAAACGGCTGGTCAAGCGGCCGAAGCTGTATTTTGTCGATGTCGGCCTGGCGGCCTGGTTGCTCGGCATTCGCGACGCCGAAACACTGAACGCCCATCCGCTGCGGGGCGCGTTATTCGAGACACTTGTGGTGTCGGAGATGCTGAAGATGCGCTTCAACGCCGGTGAGCCGGCGGAATTATATTTCTGGCGCGATCACGTTGGTCATGAGGTGGATCTGGTCTGGGAACGCCACGGCCGGCTCCATGCCATGGAGATAAAATCCGGTGCCACATTCGCATCCGACTGGCTCGACGGAATTGATCGATGGCGTCGAGTTGCGGGAGATCACGAGGTGGAGCCGACCCTCGTCTACGGCGGCGATGACGCGTTCGTACGGAATGGCGTCGACGTAAGAAGTTGGCGGCGGCCAGGTTAGCGGCAGAAGGACGGGGATCCGGCAAAGGTTCTGTTGGTTGGTTGCGCGTTCCGCGCAGGGTTAGGGAAGATAAAAGCGGTTAGCTGGTTGGCTGGTTGGGGAAATACGGGAATCGGCAGTCGGCAGTCGGTGGTCGGAAAACGCCAAATCGACGAAACGACGAAACGACGAAACGACGCGCTTTTTCGTAAGGCCGCTCTGCCGGCCGATGGGGTTGGGTGGTTTGGTCGGGTTTTCTGTAGGAGGCCGCTCTGCCGGCCGATTCGGGTTTGGGTGGCTTCGTTCGGTCGGGCCGCGGAGGGCCCTCCTACAGCGGGCTTTGTTGTGTCGGTGGAATGGGCTGGCCCCATCCCGGCCTTCCCCTTCTTTTTGTAGGAGGCCGCTCTGCCGGCCGATGGGGTTGGGTGGTTGTTCGGGTCGGGCCGTGTAAGGCTCTGCCCGCACGCCTATATAAGTGCAAGTTTAATATTAAAGCGCAACTTGGATATTGAATTGCAAGTTTATTTTGATATGATCGGGTTTCTGCGGCAGATTTGAAGCCAATGCGTAAACCGGAGTCGGGTATTTCGATCCAGGGGGATTTGGTAATCCTCCCACTCGAACGTGTTCGGGCAGTGCGAACCCTGCGGTCGGGCTTGCTGGAACTGAGCTATGCCCTGTCCAAACGCAAGAATGGTCGTGGTTTTCTGGTGCTGGTCGATTGTCAAATCAGTCGGGAACGAGTAGACGGCGAGGTGGCGCAGGCCCGGGGGGTTCTTCGCCCGGATCTGCACGACCGTATCGAAGTCCTTTATCTTCCTGCGGACGGTGACATCAAAGAGTGCTTGCACAATGCCGGTCTGAGCGCGCAAGAGACCCGACGTGTCGACGAGGCACTGCAACGGCGCAAGACCCCACGGACCCAGCGCCGCATACCGAGAGCGGCGCAGGATCTGGTGTTCGAGTACCTGCTCAATGCCTACTTGTTGGGCAAGGGTCCCATGACGACCGAATCGATCATGCAGGCCACCGGTTACAGTTACCCCCCGGTGGCCAAGGCGCTGGACGCGCTTGCGCCCGCGGTCCGGCGGCACTCGGACCGGCGCCTTGAATTGAACAGCTTCCCGTACAAGGAATGGCGGCGCTACCTCGGTGTTTACGAACGTGGCCAGTTCGCCGACAAGTTTTCGGCACCCGCCGATCTGGCGCGATCGCCGGATCAGTTGCTGGGCCGCTTGTCGAAAATGCATCCGGCCGGTGTGGCAGTTAGCGGCGTGCACGCGGCGCGGCACTACTTCCCAGATCTCGATCTGGTCGGCGCGCCCCGATTGGACCTGTGCCTGCACCTGCCGCAAGGCCCTGTTGAATCTGCGTTGCCGATGCAACTCGACCCCGCACTCGAGTCCGTTGGATTCGACAGCGCCAATCCAGCGCTCGTGATCTGGCCGGTCTATCGGCAGCTTTCCTATTTCCATACTGACGAGACGAATCACGGCTTGGCATGGGCCGACCCTGTGAGCTGCCTGCTGGCGCTGCACGATGCGCGACTCGAAGCCCAGGCGCAGGAGCTTGTTCGTTCGTTCGAGAAGGCCGGGCAAAGGGGCAGATTGAATGCTTAGTGCGCCACATGAAGTCCTGCAGCAGCTGGCAGATGCCTTGCCGAAAGAGATGCATGGCGATTTAATCATCGTGGGTAGCCTGGCTGCCGCGGTCCGGTTCTTTCCACCCGACGATCGGCTGTCCGTTCGAACCAAGGACATCGACTGTCTGCTTTCTCCCCGACTACGCGCTTTGGCAGCGGGGATGCGGGCAACCGAAACGCTGATGGCGCACGGATGGAGGCTGCGTCCGGACGAGAGATGGGGCGAGCCGGGTCATGCGGGCACTTCGGAGGCGGAACTCCCTCTTGTAAGGCTGATGCCGCCGCAGGGTGGTGAGTGGTTCCTGGAACTGCTCTCGGCGCCTTCGATCGGGCAGACTGCTGCCAGGGAGTTTCAGCGACTCGAAACCCGCCATGGGCATTTCGCACTTTGCAGTTTTCGCTTCCTCGCGCTGGCAGAGTTGGATCCGCTGCAGATGTCTTCTCCGCTGAAGATCGCCCGGCCTGAAATGATGGCATTGGCAAATCTGCTGCACCATCCGACCGTCGGAGCCGAGACGATGACCGGCCTGATCGGTGATCGCAGAATCAAGCGTGCCAATAAGGATCTGGGCCGTGTTCTTGCGCTGGCATATTTAGCGGAAAGAGAAAATCAGAGGGCATTGGAGTCATGGTCTGCGCAATGGATGCAGGCATTGCAGACGACGTTTCCCGAAGAGCGCAAGGACCTGCAATCGAACATTGGAAAAGGGCTCGAGGAATTGCTTTCCGAATCACATGAAAACGATCTGGAAGAAGCCCACCATACGTGCATTGCAGGATTGCTTGCGGAGTACCGAACAAGTCTTCAGGCCTTCCGGGCGACTGGCCAACGCTTGATTGCCGAAGTGATCCAGCCGGTCAGAGAGGGTTTGTAGTCGCGATGAGCGGTCCGCGCGCACCGGCGATGTCAGCCGGAGGTTTTTTGTAGGAGGCCGCTCCGCCGGCCGATTCGGGTTTGGGTGGTTTGGTCGGGTTTTCTGTAGGAGGCCGCTCTGCCGGCCGATTCGGGTTTGGGTGGTTTGGTCGGGTTTTCTGTAGGAGGCCGCTCTGCCGGCCGATTGGGCTTGGGTGGTTTCGTTCGGTCGGGCCGCGGAGGGCCCTCCTACAGCGGGTTGTGGTTGGTGGTTTTGCCCCCGCTTTTCTGTAGGAGGCCGCTCTGCCGGCCGATGGGTTTGGGGCGATCTGGCCCTGGGTGGTTTCGTTCGGTCGGGCCGCGGAGGGCCCTCCTACAGCGGGCTTTGTTGTGTCGGTGGAATGGGCTGGCCCCATCCCGACCTTCCCCGTCTTTTTGTAGGAGGCCGCTCTGCCGGCCGATTCGGGTTGGGTGGTTGTTCGGGTTTTCTGTAGGCCGCTCTGCCGGCCGATTCGGGTTTGGGTGGTTTCGTTCGGTCGGGCCGCGGAGGGCCCTCCTACAGCGGGGTTTGGTGTGTCGGCGGAATGGGCTGGCCCCCATCAAAAGCCGGTTGATGTGCATCTCTGCGCAAAATGTGTAAAATGCAGAAATTCTGTTTTTTGGAGACCGCCGATGTCACAGGTCAAGGCTACTGACGTTCAGCGCAGGTTTGGCCAGATTCTTCGTGAGGCACAGCGGGAGCCCGTGGAGATTTTCAGTCACGGGAAGGCGGCGGCAGTCCTGCTGTCTTCACATGAGTACGCCCGATTGAAAGCCCGCGATCGCCGGGTGGTTCTCGCCGGCGAGTTCGATGAGGAGACGGTCCGCTTGATCGAAAGCGCACAGGCCCCGGCCGAGGCTGCGGAATTCGATCATGAGGTGGATTGATTGACCGACGCTGTGCCCCTTCGACCGGGCGAGGTTGTCCAGTACTCCTATCTGTGGGCCTACGAAGAACTGGCGGGCCACGTCGACGGACGAAAGGACCGGCCTTGCGCGGTGATGATCGTACAGGCGACCGAGCACATCGTTGCTGTTTGCCCGATCACGCACACACCGCCCAAGGATGGTCTTGGCGTACCGGTACCTCCACGAACATTGGCTCGTCTGGGTCTGGATGATGCAGCGCCCTGTTGGATCATTACCACCGAACTGAATCAGTTCATCTGGCCGGGACCGGATCTTCGAAAGACACCGGCCGGTCGGCCCAGTTACGGGCTGTTGCCCAGGGCTGTATTCGAACAAGTGAGGAGTCAGCTCCTGGCCAATCATGCGCGGGGCCTGACCGTCGTTCACAGGGCCGATGAGTATTGACCGGGCAAGCGGCTTTGCCCCGGCTTCTGCCGGAGGCCGCTCCGGCGGCCGATTGGGCTTGGGTGGTTTGGTCGGGTTTTCTGTAGGAGGCCGCTCCGCCGGCCGATTGGGCTTGGGTGGTTTCGTTCGGTCGGGCCGCGGAGGGCCCTCCTACAGCGGGCTTTGTTCGGTTTTTTGTAGGAGGTCGCTCCGCCGGCCGATGCTTTTTGCCGGCCCGGTGCCAAGCCGGGTCGGGCCACGGAGGGCCCTCCTACAGCGGGTTGTGGTTGGTGGTTTTGCCCCCGCTTTTCTGTAGGAGGCCGCTCTGCCGGCCGATTGGGTTTGGGGGCGATTGGCCCGGGGTGGCTTCGTTCGTTCGGGCCGCGCTTCGGCGGCTGGTGCGCGACGGCGTCTCGAGCGCGCCTGCCGCGGGGTGTATGTGTACGTTCTGGCCGGCGATGCCGAGCCACGTCTGATCGAGCAGATTGCAGTTGCGCTGCGGCGCGGGTATTACAGTTACACCAGCCTTGAGTCTGCGTTGTCGGAGTACGGGGCCATTTCGCAGATTCCGGTTGATCGTCTAACTGTGATGACAACCGGTCGGAAAGGGGTTTTTCGCACCCCGTGGGGCACAATCGAATTCACCCATACCAAGCGGTCGCCGGCCGATATTCTGGACCACACTTGCGATGTCGGCAGGCCCTTGCGCATGGCAACGCCGCGGGCGGCCTGGCGCGACCTCAAGCGGGTCGGCCGCAATACACATCTGGTTGACGAGTCGGAGTTGACCAATGACTGACACAGTGGATTTTGCAAACCTTGCCGAGCGCGCAATGGTTCAAGCCGGTCGCAGCCATATGCGGCCGGTCATCGAGAAGGAATTGCTGCACTACGACATCCTGTTCGGGCTGGATCGCGCCGGTTTGCTCGACGAACTGACGTTTCAGGGTGGAACGGCACTTCGACTCTGCTATGGCTCGCCGCGCTTCAGCGAGGATCTTGATTTTGCCGGGGGACGGGATTTCTCGCGCTCGAGATCGACGGTCTGTTCGAGGAAGTCGGGCATACGACGGGCCTGTGCTAGAGTTGGGTAAGCCGCAGAGGGCCCTGCAGCGGGCTGGGTTGCATAGGGTGATAAGCGTTAGCGCATCCACCGTTTTCGGGCGATGGATGGTGGATGCGCTGGGCTGATCCACCCTACGAAGACAGCCCGAATCCGCGTTGCTGTAGGACAAACACCGACAAGCGTCATTTTTTTGTCTTACATGCAATTCAGCGCCTGGACTACAGCCGCTTCAGCGTTCCGCCGATGGGCGAAAACAGGGGTGTTCTTCAAACTGTAACCGTCAAGACCAGTCCAGCCCATGGGGGGCCTTGGACACAAGAGTCGAAGTCGGGAGAACGTCATGAAAACCGCCTACACCACCTTGTTCGCACTGTTTGCGGCAGCTACGGCTTTTGCTGCGGCACCTGCTCAATTCAATACCGGCGCCGCGGACGAGAAGTTCGTGACGGCCGATGACGCGATTCCGGGCCAGTACATCGTGATCCTGGAAGACAGCCAGTTTCCTCCGGCCTTCCTGCGCCGCGCAGCCGATCATCAGCGCGATGTCGAAGCGCTGGCCGAACAGATGGCGTTCGAGTTCCGCGGTCAGCGCGGTTATGTCTATTCCGAAGCCCTGAACGGTTTCAGCGTCACCGCCAGCCACGCCCAGGCGCTGCGCATGGCGAACGACCCGCGCATCAGCATGGTTGCCGAAGACGCAGTGGTCGAAGCTGCCGGCGAGGTGCTGGGTCAGGTTGCACCGCCTTCGTGGGGCCTGGACCGCATCGACCAGCATGCGCCGCAACTCGACGGCATGTATTACTGGTTCACGATGGATCCTCCGGCAGAAGTGCATGTCTACGTGCTCGATACCGGCATTCGCAGCACCCATATGGATTTCGACGGTCGGGTTGATGTCGAAAATTCCTTCAACGCTTACTTCGACGGTAATGACACCGAAGACTGCAACGGCCACGGCACCCACATCGCCGGCACGATCGCCGGCAACGAACATGGCATCGCCAAGACCGCAGTACTGCATCCGGTGCGCGTCCTGACCTGCAGCGGTGCCGGTTCGCTCAGCGCTGTGATCGCTGGTGTCAACTGGGTGACCACCGAGGTGATCGAAAACCAGCATCCGGCCGTAGCCAACCTGAGCCTGCAAAGTTCGCCGTCAGCCGTGCTGGACAATGCCATTCGTGCGTCGATCACCGCCGGTGT
>Ga0100388_10005726_pt1 | contig 10105 bp, 6 predicted proteins | sample CryGeymeta201512_FD_81536 | JGI IMG/M metagenome (GOLD analysis project Ga0100388, IMG submission 81536) | Groundwater microbial communities from Crystal Geyser aquifers in Utah, USA - Crystal Geyser metaG 2015-12 | ecosystem: Environmental > Aquatic > Deep subsurface > Groundwater | place: USA... | reverse complement strand
ATTTAATTATTTATTGAATATTTTGTTCGTAGAATCTTGGTTTAAATCGTACTATGTAGTATGGAAACCGAAAAAACAAAAAATAAGACATTCTGGGTAATCTCGTTTAAATCGTACTATGTAGTATGGAAACAAGAGTGTAGAAACATCTGCACAAGTAGGTAGTGAAGTTTAAATCGTACTATGTAGTATGGAAACTCAACAGAATAACCTTCTTTTCCGCCATCCTCAAAAGTTTAAATCGTACTATGTAGTATGGAAACTTGCGCAGTTTTGTTCGGTTGCCTGTCTTCATAGAAAGTTTAAATCGTACTATGTAGTATGGAAACTGAGGGTATACAACAGGCGGAAGCCAGGCGAAATGGTTTAAATCGTACTATGTAGTATGGAAACAAAATTCGAAAGGCGAAGTGGTTGGAGACGCAGACAGTTTAAATCGTACTATGTAGTATGGAAACTACGCATCGATTGAGCGAGAGGAGGAACAACAACAAGTTTAAATCGTACTATGTAGTATGGAAACAAACACAGTATGAAAGGTTACTGAGCAGATACAAAGGTTTAAATCGTACTATGTAGTATGGAAACTATATGTTCTTTTTACCTTGTTTATGTGCCTTCTGAGTTTAAATCGTACTATGTAGTATGGAAACGAATAAGAAGAAGGATTTACCCAAAATTCCATTGTAAGTTTAAATCGTACTATGTAGTATGGAAACCTTGTTTTTGGAGGTATATAACTAGTGCCATCCCTGGTTTAAATCGTACTATGTAGTATGGAAACATATATTACTTTTTTTTGAAAAAAAAGTAAAACAAAGTTTAAATCGTACTATGTAGTATGGAAACCATGTATCGGCCGGAGAAAAAAACGAAAATAGCGTATGGTTTAAATCGTACTATGTAGTATGGAAACATATATAATATATAATATATAATATATAATAAAAAAAGTTTAAATCGTACTATGTAGTATGGAAACTACATTTCTTTCAGACGAAGAAAAAACGAAACTTCTTGTTTAAATCGTACTATGTAGTATGGAAACTGTTCTATTAGCACGTATAAGGATAACTCCGAACTTCGTTTAAATCGTACTATGTAGTATGGAAACTATTTTGAACGGGCCGTACAAATTGTTTGAGGCAAAAGTTTAAATCGTACTATGTAGTATGGAAACTAGTCCTCGGTGTGAACACAGGCACAACGGTGAACAGTTTAAATCGTACTATGTAGTATGGAAACTATGCATCAATTGAGCGATAGGAGGAACAACAACCAAAGTTTAAATCGTACTATGTAGTATGGAAACAAAGAATATAATGCACGAGGAGAAAGAATGTATGAAGTTTAAATCGTACTATGTAGTATGGAAACAAAGAATATTAATAATATTTAAATAAAATGTTAGGCTTGTTTAAATCGTACTATGTAGTATGGAAACGAAAAAGAGAAGAGGCGATAGCGCAAGCACTATCACAGTTTAAATCGTACTATGTAGTATGGAAACGAAAAAGAGAAGAGGCGATAGCGCAAGCACTATCACAAGGTTTAAATCGTACTATGTAGTATGGAAACCTGTTTTTCGTGCTGCTGCTTTTCGTGCTGCCGCTATGTTTAAATCGTACTATGTAGTATGGAAACAAAACAAGAGAAGAGGCAATAGCGCAAGCGCTATCGGTTTAAATCGTACTATGTAGTATGGAAACTGTGACGAAAATATGTGTCTGCGTCTCCGACCACTTTGTTTAAATCGTACTATGTAGTATGGAAACTATTGGGTGTATTTCATATTTTTTTTCATAGCAGAGTTTAAATCGTACTATGTAGTATGGAAACAATAAAATGTTTAATTTTCTTAAACGAAATAATTCGGTTTAAATCGTACTATGTAGTATGGAAACTAATAATAATATATATTATAAATAAATAAATAAATAGTTTAAATCGTACTATGTAGTATGGAAACACGAAAAGGAAAAAAATATTTTTCAAAGGTAAAAACGTTTAAATCGTACTATGTAGTATGGAAACTTGAACAGGTCCATCACAAAAATAGATGATATATTGGTTTAAATCGTACTATGTAGTATGGAAACTTTTTGATGCGGTAAATGTATTGAAGAGATGTTTTTTGTTTAAATCGTACTATGTAGTATGGAAACAATCTAAAAATGGCATTTCCTATTATTTATCTTTTATGTTTAAATCGTACTATGTAGTATGGAAACTTTTTTAATTGTGTTAAAATTTTTATGGCAAAATCGTTTAAATCGTACTATGTAGTATGGAAACTAATAAAATGCAAAATAAAGTGAGTGTAGATGACTCTGTTTAAATCGTACTATGTAGTATGGAAACCTATGAGCGATTCACCTGCACCTGCTGCAAGTGTTAGTTTAAATCGTACTATGTAGTATGGAAACACGAGATAGTATATTTTCGTCGGAACAGTATAACTTGTTTAAATCGTACTATGTGGTATGGAAACCGGTTCAAGTCTGGCAGTCAAGGTTTTTACCCCCTCGTTTAAATCGTACTATGTAGTATGGAAACTTTTTTTTAATTAAATACTTCGTCAACGAAAACAAAGTTTAAATCGTACTATGTAGTATGGAAACGGGTATAAAAAAAAAGTAAAATAAAAAAATAAATAAGTTTAAATCGTACTATGTAGTATGGAAACTATACATCGATTGAGCGGGAAGAGAAACAACAGCTGGTTTAAATCGTACTATGTAGTATGGAAACTTGACGAATTTGAAAATCTCGAACAAACCATATGCGGTTTAAATCGTACTATGTAGTATGGAAACTCAATCGAAGCAATATCCTCTGCTATTCAATCATACAGTTTAAATCGTACTATGTAGTATGGAAACCGGACCGTATGTTTTTCCAACCATACCGTAAAATTCGTTTAAATCGTACTATGTAGTATGGAAACATTTTTAATCTACTTCATATATGCCTGGGGAAAAAGTTTAAATCGTACTATGTAGTATGGAAACTATTCTTTTGCCTTTTTTTTCATTTTTCCCAGATACCGTTTAAATCGTACTATGTAGTATGGAAACTTTTTTTTTCATACCCCAAAACTTTCCTCATCACATAGTTTAAATCGTACTATGTAGTATGGAAACGTGATAGGGAATTCTACAACACAGCTGACGATATCGTTTAAATCGTACTATGTAGTATGGAAACCAGAATTGAAATAATACATTGCGCAACGAAAGATTTGTTTAAATCGTACTATGTAGTATGGAAACATCACTGCGATAGGCCTTTTTGGAATAGTTGACCCGCCAGTTTAAATCGTACTATGTAGTATGGAAACTATTCGCTCTAGACCGTGCAGAAGGACTAACCGGGGGTTTAAATCGTACTATGTAGTATGGAAACCTATAAGGTGCATGGTAGTAAACAACAGCGGGGTAAGTTTAAATCGTACTATGTAGTATGGAAACTGATTTTTTTTGTTTCTGTGTCTAAAAATCGGTAGAGTTTAAATCGTACTATGTAGTATGGAAACGGTTTAGGTATATTGACGAAAAATCCGTTAATCACTGTTTAAATCGTACTATGTAGTATGGAAACTTCGGGATAGTTGACCCACCAGATGAGAAAAAAAATGTTTAAATCGTACTATGTAGTATGGAAACCATCTTGAACGGGCCGTACAAATTGTTCGAGGCAGAAGGTTTAAATCGTACTATGTAGTATGGAAACAGGTAAATTCATACCAACCCATTTGTTTGCGAATGTGTTTAAATCGTACTATGTAGTATGGAAACTATATATTTTTCGGCTACTGCGCGAAAAAATAAATAGAGTTTAAATCGTACTATGTAGTATGGAAACTTGAAAACCGTGTAGAAGAAATATCAAGCGGCATACTCGTTTAAATCGTACTATGTAGTATGGAAACCATTTTTGTATATCCTTTCACCTCTTGCATTATATTCTGTTTAAATCGTACTATGTAGTATGGAAACCTTTTTGCGCTGCGAGATATCTTTCGTAACTATCGCGTTTAAATCGTACTATGTAGTATGGAAACTATATACGACCACACACTTTTTTCAACGATGAAATAGTTTAAATCGTACTATGTAGTATGGAAACTAAACATTTCACCTGGGCTTCTCGAATATAGGTCAGTTTAAATCGTACTATGTAGTATGGAAACTGTTCTAATACGAGCAAGGATAACTGTGCACATTTCGGTTTAAATCGTACTATGTAGTATGGAAACTTGTTTTCTTCTTCATCTTCATCTTCATCAATAATCATGTTTAAATCGTACTATGTAGTATGGAAACATACTTCGTCTCAAAAACATAATAGATATGTAATAAGTTTAAATCGTACTATGTAGTATGGAAACCGTGATATCTTGGTTTTGGTTGTGCTGCTGCTCCCGGTTTAAATCGTACTATGTAGTATGGAAACCACCGTGGCCTATTGTTTTTTCACCTTCCCATAGAGCGGTTTAAATCGTACTATGTAGTATGGAAACAAGGACACACAAAAGAAACAAAGGTAAGCGATTTTTGTTTAAATCGTACTATGTAGTATGGAAACCTGTGTGTTTCATCGTTGCTGTGTGTAGATTTATTTGTTTAAATCGTACTATGTAGTATGGAAACCACGCGTGGATCTGCGGATTCTTATATAGAAATCGAGTTTAAATCGTACTATGTAGTATGGAAACCTCGATATTTTCGAGTTCGTCAATACGTTCACAAAGAGGTTTAAATCGTACTATGTAGTATGGAAACTGCGCCTAATTTCCGAGTTTCAACCTGAAAGATGTACCTGTTTAAATCGTACTATGTAGTATGGAAACTCATTATAATCATAAAATATCTAAAATTAACAGAAAATGTTTAAATCGTACTATGTAGTATGGAAACTGAAGCAAAATGCCTAATCCCAAAGGTATGAGTGGAGTTTAAATCGTACTATGTAGTATGGAAACATGCGAGAATACGAGGAATTCGAAAAAAATATACCTGGGTTTAAATCGTACTATGTAGTATGGAAACAAAAAAAATAATTCGGCAGACGAAAAGGAAATAATTGGTTTAAATCGTACTATGTAGTATGGAAACTTTACTGCGGTTTTAAATATTTTCTCCCCTCTTGCGTGTTTAAATCGTACTATGTAGTATGGAAACGAATAAGTTGAAATATTTAAATGCGGATATTTTTTTGTTTAAATCGTACTATGTAGTATGGAAACTTTTTAGTTTCGGGAAATTTTTAATTATTTCAATTGTTTAAATCGTACTATGTAGTATGGAAACTCAATAATCAACAATTCGGCTATATATTTGGAATAAGTTTAAATCGTACTATGTAGTATGGAAACTTGGCTTCGTCTCTTTCTGTTTTTTCCTCAACCTCGTTTAAATCGTACTATGTAGTATGGAAACGCAGGATATTTTCTCAAGAACAAACCGTTGATGGCGTTTAAATCGTACTATGTAGTATGGAAACGCTTTCATGTCATAACAAAGATTTAATGTGCGTTTTTGTTTAAATCGTACTATGTAGTATGGAAACTAACTATTGGTGTTAAAAGGAATTCTGTTGCAGGGTTTAAATCGTACTATGTAGTATGGAAACAAACAAGCGTAATAATGGTTCAAACGGTAAAATCTGGTTTAAATCGTACTATGTAGTATGGAAACTTACCCACCCTTTTTTGTAGTGCATAAATATAATAAGTTTAAATCGTACTATGTAGTATGGAAACGCATACAAGCACTTGCGGACGACAGCGTGTGGTATGAAGTTTAAATCGTACTATGTAGTATGGAAACCCTAGCGATTTGGGAAGGTGGGAAAGTGATAGGGACTGTTTAAATCGTACTATGTAGTATGGAAACTTTTCGCTATGTTACATATATAATTTGGGAAGGAGAAGTTTAAATCGTACTATGTAGTATGGAAACTTTTTTTGGTCTCAATATCAAGAAATCTATAGAATTTTGTTTAAATCGTACTATGTAGTATGGAAACACATAATTTGTGTCTGTGAACGTGCCAATGACTATCAGTTTAAATCGCACTATGTAGTATGGAAACTGGAAAGGAAGAAAAATATACACGAGTGAACGTCTGTTTAAATCGTACTATGTAGTATGGAAACTGGTTTCTTGTAGGCTTTGTTTCGGGTTTGCTGCGATTGTTTAAATCGTACTATGTAGTATGGAAACTTTCAGGAATATTCTGACAGGGCAACGATGCGATAGTGTTTAAATCGTACTAGGTAGTATGGAAACAATTTACGAACGATGACCAATTATTGCCCGCAAATCGTTTAAATCGTACTATGTAGTATGGAAACATTCAAACACAATAAAAATTGAGTGTAAAGACATATAGTTTAAATCGTACTATGTAGTATGGAAACTTTTTTATTATTATTTGTTCATTTTTGATTTTTTTTGTTTAAATCGTACTATGTAGTATGGAAACTTATGTGCAAATGCTGATGATATTTTCCGTCTTTTGGTTTAAATCGTACTATGTAGTATGGAAACTCGAATGAAATAACTTTTCAAACAGATATAGGTGAAGTTTAAATCGTACTATGTAGTATGGAAACGAACCATCTGTGTCATTTTATAAAAAAACATAAATAAGTTTAAATCGTACTATGTAGTATGGAAACGAACCTATGATTTATAACAACTCAGGGGATAGATATTGTTTAAATCGTACTATGTAGTATGGAAACTAATGCTTGGCTACAACGATTAAAAAATGACAAGAGTTTAAATCGTACTATGTAGTATGGAAACGTACAGAACTAAAAACAACAACATCAAACGAAATCAATAGTTTAAATCGTACTATGTAGTATGGAAACATAATACTTTTCATACAAATAGTTGGTCAAAAGGATAGTTTAAATCGTACTATGTAGTATGGAAACTATAGATGTAGCCTTCTATTACGACAATAACATGTTTAAATCGTACTATGTAGTATGGAAACTATTCATATTCCTTTTCCGTATCTATAGAAACAAAAATAGTTTAAATCGTACTATGTAGTATGGAAACTATATATATAGAGGCCGAGAGGAAGCATTTAGAATTGTTTAAATCGTACTATGTAGTATGGAAACTATATTGTTCCGCTATTTCGAATGCTTTTTCTACTTGGTTTAAATCGTACTATGTAGTATGGAAACCTCCTACCGCAGCTGGATTTTTGAGAATGTTGCTACCTGTTTAAATCGTACTATGTAGTATGGAAACTCTCACACACCGTTCCGCCCTGGTATGGAAACTTTTAGTTTAAATCGTACTATGTAGTATGGAAACTGGTCCAGTGGGAAAAATACAGCTTCCGGAAATAACGGTTTAAATCGTACTATGTAGTATGGAAACCTTTGTGGGGGGGCTTGTCCCCCCACCCATTTAAACAAGTTTAAATCGTACTATGTAGTATGGAAACGAAGCAATGGTATATAATAACATCTATCCGTCAAGACGTTTAAATCGTACTATGTAGTATGGAAACAAAACTATGTAAATGGACGATTTAAACGAAAAAATAGTTTAAATCGTACTATGTAGTATGGAAACAAAAAATAATAACAAATAAACAAAACAACAATGGAAGTTTAAATCGTACTATGTAGTATGGAAACATGGACAGACGAACCAAACAACTATTAGCGATATTTTGGTTTAAATCGTACTATGTAGTATGGAAACAAGATGTGATAGTAATTGGCACGCCAACCGACACCCAATGTTTAAATCGTACTATGTAGTATGGAAACAGCGTAAGGATAGTCACCGATGTAAATACTTGGTATCGTTTAAATCGTACTATGTAGTATGGAAACAAGTTTCTACGCCTTCTATGTGGTCCACAAACAATCGTTTAAATCGTACTATGTAGTATGGAAACATGTGAATTTGTGCAACATTTCTTCAACATTTTGTATGTTTAAATCGTACTATGTAGTATGGAAACTTCATTCGTTACAGCATAAATTTCTTTGATAAATTTAGTTTAAATCGTACTATGTAGTATGGAAACTCACTAAACAACGATATATAAATATGATAGATGGTGTTTAAATCGTACTATGTAGTATGGAAACACTCATTCATATATCTTTTAGGCTTTACAAAGATTAGTTTAAATCGTACTATGTAGTATGGAAACTCGCTCTTTTTTCTTTTTTCTTTCCCGCAATCAGATTGGTTTAAATCGTACTATGTAGTATGGAAACCGGGGTGGTCGGTGCGGTATGAAGAGGTAGAAGAAATGTTTAAATCGTACTATGTAGTATGGAAACAAATAATTGACATGCTCTATGAATTTGCAAAAATCGTTTAAATCGTACTATGTAGTATGGAAACTATCCCAACATATAGCATCAAATACCATCACCGTAATGTTTAAATCGTACTATGTAGTATGGAAACTCTTTTTTGCTGTTTTTTCTTGCTCCGCATTTGTTTTTGGGTTTAAATCGTACTATGTAGTATGGAAACACATCATTAAAAGAGCAAGAAAATGACAAAAGAATATAGTTTAAATCGTACTATGTAGTATGGAAACATTTTAAATTTTCTATTCTGTAATCATCAGAATTAATGTTTAAATCGTACTATGTAGTATGGAAACAAAAAAGGAAAATAATTGAAACGATCAAAAATTTTCGTTTAAATCGTACTATGTAGTATGGAAACTTTTGCCTGGACAAAGCACGACTAAAACATATAGTAGAGTTTAAATCGTACTATGTAGTATGGAAACTCATCGCTGGAGTACGTATACTAGCATCGTACGGGTTTAAATCGTACTATGTAGTATGGAAACTTTTTCTCTTGCAAAGCTTGTTGACTACACTCCTACGTTTAAATCGTACTATGTAGTATGGAAACTAGTAGGCTACACGGAATATAGTCTCTAAATTTTTCTGTTTAAATCGTACTATGTAGTATGGAAACTGGTTCACAAATAGGATATACCAACACAAACGAATGTTTAAATCGTACTATGTAGTATGGAAACAATACGAAAAAGAAAATGACAAAAAATGTGAGTGTAGGTTTAAATCGTACTATGTAGTATGGAAACTACTCTTCTTTTTTTTCATCTTCGAAGTCGAAAAGTCTGTTTAAATCGTACTATGTAGTATGGAAACCTACTTCAAACGCCTCTTCAATTTGGGAGTTTTTCGTTTAAATCGTACTATGTAGTATGGAAACATTATATCTGTTTCTTCTAGGAGTTTCTCTCGGATATGTTTAAATCGTACTATGTAGTATGGAAACACGAAGTATTCAATAAAAAATAAAAAAAAATCAGTGCGTTTAAATCGTACTATGTAGTATGGAAACATTTTTTTTCAAAAAAAAGTGACTTGTACTATTTAGTTTAAATCGTACTATGTAGTATGGAAACATTTTTTAACTAAAAAAAATACAGTAGATGAAAAAGGTTTAAATCGTACTATGTAGTATGGAAACCGGACACAAACTACGTGAATATTTGGCTCAACGACCAGTTTAAATCGTACTATGTAGTATGGAAACGATGTAGGTCATAAAAAAAAATAGGGGCGAATTGTGTTTAAATCGTACTATGTAGTATGGAAACACGAAGAGAAAGAAAGAGCTTGAGTAACCTGTTTGAAGTTTAAATCGTACTATGTAGTATGGAAACTAAAACATCGCTTCTAAAACATTTGTATTTGTTTCCGGTTTAAATCGTACTATGTAGTATGGAAACCCAAATGCGGTTGAGAAGAAAAAAAAAACGTAATTGTTTAAATCGTACTATGTAGTATGGAAACCGCAGGCACAGCAACGGTAGCAATTGTGGCAGATACGGTTTAAATCGTACTATGTAGTATGGAAACATCATGAAAAATTCAGCACTCACAGCAATCGGAGCATAGTTTAAATCGTACTATGTAGTATGGAAACTCTACTAAATTCAAATAATATAAAATACATAAAATAGTTTAAATCGTACTATGTAGTATGGAAACCTCTTACTGGTTTCATTTTCGGGTATACCGTATAAAATGTTTAAATCGTACTATGTAGTATGGAAACTT
>Ga0100388_10005722_pt1 | contig 10112 bp, 7 predicted proteins | sample CryGeymeta201512_FD_81536 | JGI IMG/M metagenome (GOLD analysis project Ga0100388, IMG submission 81536) | Groundwater microbial communities from Crystal Geyser aquifers in Utah, USA - Crystal Geyser metaG 2015-12 | ecosystem: Environmental > Aquatic > Deep subsurface > Groundwater | place: USA... | reverse complement strand
GACTTGTCCCGCGCCGCGTGCCTGTCCGTCGACGACGTAGCCCGGCTCGCGCAAGCGCTTCGCCCCACGGCGAAACGGGGCCCGGCATCACCGTGGGGCGCGAAATGGGACCCAGCATCACCGTGGGGCGCGAAACGGGGCATGCGGCATCACCGTGGGGCGCGAAACGGGGCCCAGCTTCCCCGTGGGGCGCGAAACGGGGCCCAGCTTCACCGTGGGGCGCGAGGACTCGTCCCGCGCCGCGTGCCTGTCCGTCGACGACGTAGCCCGGCTCGCTCAGCGCCGATGCGCGGGCAGCATCACCTCGAAGGTCGTGCCCATCCCGGGTGCGCTCGACACCGTGATCTCCCCCGCGTGCTGCCGCAGGATGTTGCGCACGATGGACAGACCCAGGCCCGTGCCCTTGCCCTGACCCTTGGTCGAGAAGAAGGGCTCGAAGATGCCGTCGATCATGCCGTCGGGGATGCCGCTGCCGTTGTCGTGCACGCTGGCCACGATCCACTCGTCGCCCTCCGCGCGCGTCGAGAGCTCGAGAGCTCCCGCGCCCAGGGGCATGGCGTGGCACGCGTTGGTGATCAGGTTGATGAAGACCTGATGGAGCTGACCCTTCACGCCGAGGATGACTGCGTCGTGATCCTCGAAGCGCTTCGTGACCGTGACGCCATGCTGCGAGATCACGTGCTCGCAGAAGACCACGGACTGCTCGATCACCTCGGAGATGCTGACCGCGTGGGGCGCCTCGGTCGAGGGGCGGGCGTAGGTGACGAGGTCTCGGGTGAAGCGCATGATGCGCTCCGCGCTCTCCACGATGCGCGCCAGCTTCTGCTCCTGCGCCGCGGGCGCGCCCTCTTCCCGTGCTTGCTTCAGCAGGAACTCGCTGTAGACGGAGATGCTCGTCAGGGGGTTGTTGAGCTCGTGGACGACTCCGGCCGCCAGCTGGCCGAGGGTGGCGAGCTTCTCCGACTGGATCACTTGATCCTCGAGGTTGCGTAGCTCGGTCAGATCCTTGCCGATGGCGATCACGCTCTCGACCTCGCCGTTCTGTCCCAGGACCGAGGCGATGTTGAAGGCGATGCGCGCCACGCCGCCGTTGGGCCGCGGGATCTGCACCTCGAAGTCCTTGGTGGAGCGTCCGTGCAGGGCGTTGGAGAAGGCGGGCAGAATGCGCGCGCGCTCGTCCTCGGGAAGGATCCTCAGGAAGTCGCGGCCGATCATGGCGTCGCGTGCGAGCCCCGTGATCTCCAGCATCGCCCGATTCGCGACCCGCACCTCGCGGCGCTTGCCGATCACCACGATGGGTGCGTTGGCGTGGTCGAGCACTTTGCCCAGGTAGTCGCGCAGATGCAGCGACTCGCGCATGACTCGGCCGTTGCGCAGCGCGGACGAGAGCGAGAGGGCGAGCTGACCCACCACGCTCGAGTCGGCTTCGGGTGGCGCGGCCGCGTCGTAGTACTCGACCGCGAGCACGCCGCTGATGCGATCGCCGTCCACCAGAGGCACGTCGAAGCCCACGGGCGAGGCGAAGTCCGGAGTGAAGCTGTCCGTGACCTCGACGCCCGGATGATCGATGGCCTCCGGCGTCAGGCTGTGGCGCTCGAGAGCGGGGCGGCTGATGCGCGCCGTGGTCGCCTGCTCGGCGTCCCTCGGATCCTCCGTGCGATAGACGAGCGTCACGGCGCCCGTGCGATCGACCAGCTTCACGCTCAGGCGTCGCCCCGGGAGCAGGTCACGAATCACCTCGAGGTGGGCCTCGACCAGCTGGGCCTCGTCCATCAGCAGGCTGATGTTGCGGTTCAGGCTGAGCACCGCGCCCAGCACCTCGTCGGAGCTCGGCACGGGCAGGGGGATGCCGCGCTGGATGCGCTCTAGGATCTCCGCGCGCAGATGGGTCCCGGTCGGCACTCGACCCTTGCGCAGCGGATGGCGCGACTCCGGCAGCGGCAACCTGCCGCTCTTACGATCTTCCCAGTCGTCCATCGTCGATTCGTCCAGCTCTTCCTTGTCGTGCTCTCGATTGCTCAACGTGTCTCCGTGACGCCCCCGTCCAACGGTCTCGCTCACTCCGGGCGCCGAGAGGGCGCTTCTTGCTTCGTCGTGCCCTGTCGGCCCGTGTCTTCGTCTGCTTCGTCTCCCGAGTAGTCCCCGCCGGCGCGGTCGAGATCGAGGATCTTCTGGCCGCCGACGTAGGATTTGGTCTCGTACTTGGTCATCTTGCCGATCTTCTTGACGATGTCGGCCATGCGCTGCGCCTCGCTGACCATGGTCTGCGCGGCTCGTGATTCGGCGGTGTCCGGCGCCAGCTTCCGTTCGAGCAGCTGCGCGTAGGCCATGATGCTCGTCAGAGGTTGGTTCAGCTCGTGCGCCGCGGTCCCCGCCAGCTCGGCGATCAGCGCCTGCTTCTCCGACGAGGCGAGCTTCTGCGTGGCCTCGGCCAGGCGCTCTTCGACTCGCAGGCGATCGCGCAAATCGGTGAAGATGCCGAAGGTCGCGCTGGGCTTGCCCTTCTCGTACACCATGGCCGCCGACAGCCGGATGGGGATGCGCTCGCCGTTCTTGCCTCGGGCCTCGAGGCGCGTGGGCTCGAGCTTGTCCCGGCCGCCATGCTGGTCCGAGCGCAGCATGCGCATCACGCGCTCGGCGCCGTCGTCGGGGTAGAGGTCGCGCGCGCTGAGCCGGCCGATGACCTCCTCCGTGCGGTAGCCGTACATGTGCTCGGCGGCTTCGTTGAAGAGCAGGATGTTGCCCCGAAGATCCGCCGCCACGATGCCGTCCACGCTGGCGTCGATGAGCGACTCCAGGAATTGCATGGTGCGCACCAGCTCACGCTCCGTGCGTCGGTCGTCGGTGACGTCCTGGAACGAGATCAGCAGCGCGCCCTCCCCTTCGGCCAGCTGGGCGATGGAGGCGCGGATCACGATGTCCTCGCCGTCGCGGCGCACCATCTGGAGATCGACACCGCGCGCCAGCTCCCCCTCGCGGAAGCGCTCCCAGATGATCCGAGCACGATCGACCGAGTCCGGGTGCAGCAGCTCGCGGATCTTGCGTCCCTTCAGCTCCTCGGCCGAGTAGCCGATGATCTCGTGCGCACGCGGATTGGCGAAGAGCAGGAGCCCTTCGACATCGAGCACGGCAATGCCCTCGGCCGCCGAAGAGAAGAGGTCGGCGTAGCGCTTGAGCGACTCGAGGCGTTGCTCTGCCTCGTAGCGTGCGAAGGTCACCTGCTGGGTCTGATCCCGCAGCGACTGCATCACCCGCGCGTTGCGCAGCGCCACGGCCGTGGCGTTGGAGACGATCTGGCAGACGTGCGTCTCGCGATCCGAGAGCGTGCCGCGCCCGGCGCTCGAGCGCAGGAAGAGCACGCCCGTCGCGTGCGACTCCCAGACGATGGGGAAGAGGCTCATGGCGTGTGCGGCCTGATTGGGCAGGCTGCCGCGCACGGCATCGAGCAGCGGGTGGGTGGAGGCGTCGTGAATCGTCAGCGGTTCACGCGTGCGCAGCACCTTCTGGATCTCCGGGTACTTGCTCAGATCGAGGCGCAGGTTCGCCAGCTCCTCGTCGTCGCTCGTGACCACGACGTAGCCGACGTCGTCCGCCTCGCCTTCGGGCGTGAGCACGATGGACACGCGATCCACCTGCACCAACTCGGCGATGCGGCGCACGACCGTGTACAGGATCTCGTGGAAATCCAGCGAGGACGCCAGCGTCTGGGTCAGCTCCAGCATCACCTGTGCGTCTTGTCGCTCGAGCGCGATCTCCTGCATGTAGCCGTGCAATCGCAGCTGGGCGCCCAGGCGAGCCAGGAGCTCCATCCGGCGCACGGGGCGCCCCAGGAAGTCGTCGGCGCCGAGCTCGAAGGCCCGAGGCATCTGGGCCTCGTCCTGACGATCCACGAGCACGACCACGGGCACCTCTTGCGCCCACGGATCGGCCCGGAGTTCGCTCAAGGCCTGGAAGCGCTCCTCGCCCCCGCCCAGCAGGATCAAGCGCGGGGTCGGCTCGTGATGCGCCCGCGCGAGCAGGCAGTCGGTCGCCACCCGTTCGGCCGTGAGGCCGGCTTCCGCCAGCGCCGTCTCCACGCGCGGCCAGTCGTCGTCCTCGTCGCGTCCGACGAGCAAGACCGTCTTGTCTTCTGACGCTGTGCCGAGCTTTGCCATGGCGTGTGGAGTTCCCCGTTCCGTGGGGCGCTCTCGGAGCATACCACGCCCCGGGACGCCGGTGCCCGCTAGCCCAGGCTTGGCTAGCCCAGTATCATGCCCGGCCCATGCGCGCGCCTCTCTTCGTCCTGCTGGCCGCCCTGCTGCTCGGCCCCTGTCCTCGGGCGAGTGCTCAGGAGGAGCGCACGGTCGTGTCCGCCGACACGCAGGCCGAGCCCGCGCAACCGACGCCCCCCGCCGACACGGCTGCGCCCGCCGACACGGCTGCGCCCGCTGCCGCGGCGACTGAGGCCGCGACGACGTCTGAGCCCCGCCCGGCCAACGTCCGCCGCGTGGCCGTGCTCCTGCTCGCCGCCCCCGGCGTGGACGAGAGCGTCGCCGATGATCTCACGGAGGTCGCCATCGGCGCTGTGGCCGCGCGCGGTGGCGTGACGATCGTCGGCAAGGAGGAGATCCAAGCGCGCCTCGGCCAGGGGGAGGCCCGCTCCCTCGACTGCGTCACCTCGGCGGCGTGCGTGGGACGCGTGGGTGTGCAGCTCGACGTGGACGAGGTCGTGTCGGGCACGCTGAACCACCACGGGACCCAGTGGACCTTCGACCTCGTGCGCATCGACGTGCGATCCGGGGAGCTCTTGGGTCGCGCCTACCGCGAGCTCGATGGCGATCTGGGTGCCCTGGCCGCAGCCGTGCAGGTGGCCATCCCCGACCTCTACGTGGAGCATCGGCCCACGGCTTCGCTGCGCGTCCTCGCCGGATCGTCCGGGGGTCGCGTGCTCCTGGACGGACTGGATCGCGGCGAGCTCACGAACGGCACCTTGCGCCTCGATGGACTCGAACCGGGACCCCACGCCCTCGTCGTCGAGCTCGACTCGAGCCATCGCCTCACGCGTGACATCAGCCTGGAAGGGGGCGCCACCTTGCAGATGGAGCTCTCGCAGCCGGTGGTCCTGCCGCCGCCGCCGGGCGTGCGCATCTCGTCGCTGGTCTGGGTGGGTTCGGGGCTCGCGCTGGTGGGTGGCGGGGTCGCCCTGGGCTTCGGCCTGGCCTCGCGTCGACATCCGACGGACGGCTCGACACGAATCGCCGCCAGCGGGTACCTCGACGATCGGGAGCGTGACGCGCGCATCGCCAACGCGGGCCTCGTCGGTCTGGGCGTGGGCGCGGGCATGGCGGCCTTGGGTTTCCTGCTCTCGGACTTCGGCACCCGATCCAGCTCGATGCGCGCCGAACTTGCGCCGCGTGGCCACTTCATGGTCTTCCTCGAGGGCTCGCTATGAACCGCCGCGCCCTCGCCTCGACGCTCTTCGCGCTCGTCCTCGTCGCCGCGGGGCTCGGGCTCGGGGGATGTCGCGTCGATCGCGGCTACCTCGACCGGCAGCTCTTCTCCTGCGACGTGGCGAGCGACTGCGGCGCCGAATGGGGCTGCGTGCGCGCCTCGCCCTACGCCTCGGATTTCTGCGCCACCGACTGCGACGCGCAGAGCTGTGACGGCATCTGCACCGAGCAAGGGGCGTCGGGCCTGTGCCTGCGCGGTTGCCGGATCCAGGAAGACGGCAGCACCTCGTCGTGCCCGACCTCGGGCCTCTCGTGCATCCGCATCAGCACCGAGAGCGACGACGGCGTCTGCTATCCCGTGGACTCGTGCACCGCCGACGCGGACTGCCCCGACGGCGGTCTCTGCCTCGGCTCTGTCGCTGCCGCGGTGCCCGGCGTCTCGCGCACGGACAACTTCTACTGCGTGCCGCGCCCCAAGGCCGACGGCACCTGCCCGCTTCGATCCGTGCCCACGAACATCGGCTTCGGCGGCGACATCTGCCTCGCCACCTGTGCCTCGAGCGACACGCGCTGTCCGCCGAGCTTCGGCTGCCTGACGCAGCTCGGCCTGTTCAACCCCGGCGCGGACATCCCCTGCTTCCCCGGCTTCTACGGCACGCCCTGCGACGACGACACCAACTGCTTGCTCGGTCGTTGCATCGACACGGGCGACTCGGGCCGCCAATGCTCCATCGGCTGTGACGAGGCCACGCGCCTCTACGGCGGCTGCGGCAACCTGGTCTCCATCGGCATCATCTCGCCCACCCTGACGCTCGAGTGCGACCCCTCGCTCGCCAGCGCCGAGGAGCCCGGAGGTCTGTGCGTCACGCACTACGGCGTCGGCTTCCCGTGTGCGCCTGGCAGCGACGCCTTCCCCTGCGCCGCCGGGCTCTCGTGCACGCGCTTCACCAGCGCCGCAGGCGAGATCGACCTGTGCACCCAGCGTTGCCTCGGCGATCGCCAATGCAACATGGGCGAAGCCCCCCGCAACTACTGCTTCTCGGGCTACTGTTTTCCGAAGGGTGACGTCGGCGCCCGCTGCACCGCGAATGGACAATGTCTCAGTGACGCCTGTGTTTCCGGCGTTTGCGCGGAGGGATGAGATGGCAGGGACACGATGGCGTCTGTGACGCGTGATGCACCCATCGGGGTGTTCGACTCGGGGCTGGGAGGTCTGACCGTCGCGCGTGCGATTCGAGAGGCCTTGCCCCACGAGGATCTCGTCTACCTCGGCGACACCGCCCGCGTGCCCTACGGCACACGCAGCGCGCACACCGTGCTGCGCTACGCCCAGACCTGTGGGCAGCATCTGCGCGCTCGCGGCGTGAAGTTGCTGGTCGTGGCGTGCAACACGGTGAGCGCCGTGGCTTTGCCGATGCTGCGCGTCGAGCTCGACATCCCCGTGCTTGGCGTGGTCGAACCCGGTGCTCGCGCCGGCGTCGCCGCAGCTTCCGGCAAGCGTCTGGGAGTGCTCGCCACGGCCGGCACCGTGGCGTCGGGCGCGTATCCGCGCGCGGTCGCGGCGGAGGATCCCCGGGTCGAGGTCTTCGCACGCGCGGCGCCCCTGCTCGTGCCCTTGGCGGAAGAGGGTTGGATCTCGGGTGAGGTGCCATCGCTGGTCGCGGCGCGCTACCTCGAGCCCTTGGCTGCAGCCAACATTGGCGCCTTGGTGCTCGGCTGCACGCACTACCCCGTGCTGATCGACGTGCTGCGCGAGCAGGTCGCTCTGTGCTGTGGTCCCGACGTGCCCGTGGTCGACAGCGCCCACGCCCTCGCGCTCGAGTTGAGCGCGCTGCTGACGGATCGCGATCTGTCCACCACGTCCACAGGTCCCGGGGGTCTGCAGGTGCTGGTGACGGACCGGCCGTCGGATTTCGCGCAGGTCGCCGGTCGCTTCCTGGGCACCGAGCTCGACGAAGACCGCGTCGATGCCGTGGATCTGTGAGCGACGACATCGAGCTGGAGGTGCGCGGCCCGACTGGAGATGCGTCGCTATTCAAGATAGATTTCCGCGCGTGATGCGTCGTTCGACCAAGCCCGCGCGACCCGGACACCCGGAGCCGCCGCCACCGCCCCAGGCGATCTTCCGCGTCGGCGAGATACTCGCGGGCGTGTACGAGATCAGCGCCTTGCTCGGCGAGGGCGCCATGGGTCAGGTGTTCGAGGCGCGCGATCACGATCTCGATCGACGCGTCGCGATCAAGGCCGCGTGGCCCGGGCTGCCCTCCCTGCGCAAGGAGGCGAGGGCCCTGGCGGCGTTTCGACATCCGAGCCTGGTCACGGTGCACGCGCTCGGTGAGCATCACGACGTCGAGTTCCTGGTGATGGAGCGCATCTACGGCGTCAGCCTCGCGGCCCACATGGCGCATCGCTTCGAGGCCGGTGGTCAGTTCGCGCTCGAGGAGGCCGTGGGCATCCTGGTCTCGCTGACCGAGGGCCTGGCCGTCGTCCATCGCGCGGGCCTGGCCCATCGAGACGTGAAGCCGGCGAACGTGATGCTCACGCCCGATCACCGCGTGGTGCTGATGGACTTCGGGCTGGTGCTGCCCGAGTTCGAGGTCGAGACCCAGACCAACGTGGCGGGCTCGCCGGCCTACATGGCGCCCGAAGCGCTGAGCAACTCGGTCTCCGCCGGCGCGGGGCACCTGACCGACGTCTATGGGCTCGGCGTCGTCGCCTTCGAGCTGCTGACCGGACGCTTGCCCTTCCGCGCACAGGGCCTGGTGGCGCTGTGGGAGCGGCAGCATTCGGGGCCGCCTCCCGCCATTCTCTCGCTGCGCGCCGACGTGCCGCTAGCCCTCGCGAGGGTGGTGGGCGAGGCGCTCCACCCCGAGCCGAGTGAGCGTCCGCAGAGCGCCGAGGCCTTCGCCTGGCAACTCGAGGCCAGCCTCCGCCGCAACGCGACGCGAAGTTACGAGCCACCCGAGTCGCTCCCGACCGTGCCCGCGCCCGCCATCGACCTCCTGATCGTCGAGGACGATCCGGACATGGCGCGCATCCTCGCGTTCTACGCTCAGCAGGCGCTGGGCAGCGTGAGGTCGCGAGTGGCCGTGGACGGGGTCGAGGCCATGGGGCTCGTGCGCGAGCGCGCGCCGGATGTGATGCTGCTCGATCTGCACATGCCGAAGATGAACGGCATCGAGGTCCTGATGCAGATGAGGGGTGAACGCCTGGCCGAAGGAGCCGCCGTGATCGCGGTCAGCGCCGGTGCGCAGCGCGACGACGTCCAGCTCCTGCATCAGCTCGGCATCCACCACTTCGTGTCCAAGGGCCAGGACCTGCAGCACAACCTCACGGAAGCTCTGCTCACCGCGTGTGGCAGTCCGGCGCGCTCGGTCGACGTCGAGGGTTGAGACTCGACGCTCAGCGTCCGGCGCGAAATGTGCTTGGCCTTCCTGCGCCGATCCATCCCCGCTCTTCGTTGCTCGTCGCTCACATACCCCCGGTATGTTTGCTCCTCGCGCCTTCTACGCGGGGCGCCTCGACGCAGGAAGGCGATCAGTTTATTTCCCTTCGGACACTCAGTGGGCGAGGCTGGCCTGGAGTCGGCGCCGAATGCCCGCGTCCGTCTCGACGCCGAGTCGCGCGCGCAAGGCCGCGAGGGCCTGGGCCGAGCCGATGCGCGAGAGCGAGATGGCCGCCGCTTCGCGCACGACGGTCTCGGGCCGCTGGAGGAAGGGCGCGATCTCGAGCGTGGCTTGTTCGCCGAAGGCACGTCCGAGGGAGAGCAGGCCTTCCCGTACGAAGAGGTCGCTCTGCCCAGGCAGCGTGATCACCGCGTGCAGGAAGGTGCGCGCTGCGTCGGTGTGGAAGGCCCCGGCGGCCGCGACGCTGCGCAGGCGCACGTAGGGCGGACGGCTCGCGTCGTTGTACAGCGCCACCAGCGTTCCCACGGTGGCGGGTCCCATGGCGCGCATGGACTCGTCGTTCGGCATGTCTTCATAGCCCGAGAGGACTGGCGCGAGTCGGTCCGCGTCGCTCGACGTGTTCTGGGCGAAGACGCGAGGAGCCGACAGAGCGCCCAAGCTCGTCAGGGCCAGGGCGAGGGAGATCAGGCGCATGGGGCGATGCATGGCCGGAGCATAGCAGCGAGAAGGAGGCCGGTCGAAATGGACTCGCGAATGCGCGGGCGTCGCCTCGAAACCGGCGGAGCAAGTGCTAGACCCTCGCCGTGATCCTGCGCACCGAGATCGTGGAGCAACGCGTCGCCGGGGATCGTGTCGTGACTCTGGTGAAGGACGTCGTGATGACGTCCGGGCCGATGCCGCTCGGCATGGTCCGCAAGCGCCTCTCGGCCTCGGAACCCTCGCGGCGCACCGTGCTGCTCGTGCACGGCTTCGGACAGAACCGCTACACCTGGCACTCGAGTCGACGATCCTTCTCCGCCTATCTGGCCGCAGAGGGCTATGACGTCTTCAACCTCGATCTGCGTGGCCACGGGCGCTCGCGACGCTTCGGCGCGAGCTCACCTCGCTTGCTCGACGACTACCTGAAGGAGGACGTGCCCGCCGCGGCGCGCGAGGCTCTGCGCTTGTCGGGGGACAGCAAGATCTTCCTGGTCGGTCACTCCATGGGCGGTCTGTTGGCCTACGGCGCGGGCGCCACGTCTCTGCGGCCCGTGCTTCGAGGCGTGGTCACGCTGGG
>Ga0100388_10005721_pt1 | contig 10112 bp, 9 predicted proteins | sample CryGeymeta201512_FD_81536 | JGI IMG/M metagenome (GOLD analysis project Ga0100388, IMG submission 81536) | Groundwater microbial communities from Crystal Geyser aquifers in Utah, USA - Crystal Geyser metaG 2015-12 | ecosystem: Environmental > Aquatic > Deep subsurface > Groundwater | place: USA... | reverse complement strand
TAGTCTGCATCGTTTTTCTCTCTCTTGATGTGGGTGCCTGGCCTGCGCCAGATGAAAAAATGGTCGTTCAAACAGCCACGTTTGAACCTGACTGCGGGGCGCAGCTTAACACTAAATATGGGGGTTTCAAGTTGGTAAAAACACTAGCAGTAGTGTTTTTACCCCACTGGCGTCGTGGCGCCTTCAGGTGTGCTTGTAGATAGTGGCAGGGAAGAAATGGTCGGCGAGCCCCAGACCATTTTGCAATTGTGACCAGTCAAATCCTGCACCCGGGTCTTGCTTGCGGCCCGGCGCAATGTGCTCGTGACCAGCGATATGGACAATGGGATAGCGTTGCAGGATACCGGCACACAGCGCACGCAGCGCGGTGTACTGCGCTGGCTCGAAGGTCTCGCCTTCGAGCCCTTCGAGTTCAATGCCGATGCTGTCGTCGTTGCAGTTGGCGCGGCCACGGTAGTTCGACACGCCGGCGTGCCAGGCCCGGTCATCGCAACTGACCAACTGACACAGGTCACCATTGCGCCTGATGAAGAAATGCGACGACACCTTGATGCCCTCGATGCTCTGAAAGTAAGGGTGCTGCTGCCAGTCGAGCTGGTTGGTGAACAACTGCCGCACCTCGTCGCCACCGTACTGGCCAGGCGGCAAGCTGATCGAATGCAGCACGATCAGATCAATGTGGCTGATGCTCGGACGTGGCCCAAAGTTGGGCGAATCAACGCGGGCGGCAAAACGGTACCAACCGTCTCGCCATAGCGCGTCATGGTTCTCTTGGCGTGGCGGGTCAGTTGAAATCATCCTGACCAAAACCAGTGGCAGGGGCTTCAATTTGCAAGCGCTCGATACGGTAACGCATCTGGCGCAGGCTCAAGCCAAGTCGTGTGGCGGCGGCGGTACGGTTGAACCGGGTTGTTTGCAGCGCCTTAGTCAGGATGTTTCGCTCCAGGCCGTCAAGGTAAGCTTGCAAATCGTCGGGTAGCGGCACCTCGCCTGGCTCGGTGTCCTGCGCAGCGACAGTCGCCGCAGGCGTTGGCCCGCTGACGATATTCGGTGTCACGGGCGACGCCTCCTGACTTGGTGCGTCCAGACTCAGGCGCAGACCGTCGCTCAGAGCCACGGCACGGTACAACAGGTTTTCGAGCTCGCGCACATTGCCTGGCAGTGGCATTCTGGTCAGACCGTCCAGCGCTTCCTCTGTGAGTGTCGGCGTGGTCATGTTGGCTTCTTCAGCGATACGGGCCAGCAGAGCCTGGCACAGGTCAGGCATATCTTCGGTGCGCTCGCGCAAGGGGGCGATCACCATGTCGATGACGTTGAGGCGGTAAAACAGGTCTTGCCTGAAGGTGCCGTTTTGAACCTCCTGCGCAAGATTCTTGTGCGTTGCGCTGATGATGCGCACATCAACGGCGTCTTCCTGGTTTGATCCCAAAGGACGAATTCGCCGTTCCTGGATAGCGCGCAACAGTTTCGATTGCATTGGTAGCGGCAGGTCGCCAATTTCGTCCAGAAACAGGGTGCCGCCACGGGCAGCGTGAAAGAAGCCCTCGCGGTCTTGTGTTGCACCGGTGTAGGCGCCTTTTTTGGCGCCAAAAAATTCGGCTTCCAGCAGCGTCTCGGGGATGGCGCTGCAATTGACCGCAACCCACGGTCCTTTGGCGCGGTGGCTGTTGGCATGGATCGCGTAGGCCACCAGCTCTTTGCCAGTACCCGATTCGCCAGTGACCATCACCGGCGCCATGCTGGGTGCAATCTTCAGAATCCGCTCTTTGACTTGTTGCATGCACTCCGAGTGGCCTACCAGGCGGCTGAGTGCGCGCTGGCCCAAGGCCCCGCCCGAAACGCTTTGTGTCGCATGACTGGCCGCGTTGATATTTTCGGCGGCCACCGTTGCCGTGCTGCGCACCGCCGAGGCAACGACCGCCCGGAACTGTTTCAGGTCGACTGGCTTGGTCAGGTAATCAAAGGCACCGGCCTTGAGTGCTTCGACTGCATTTTGTGTCGAGCCGTAAGCGGTGATGACGATACAACGCTCGTTGCGAGCGCATGATTTGACGTCATTGATCAACGACATGCCCAGCCCGTCAGGCAGGCGCATGTCTGTAATCAATACGTCGTAACGGCCCTGTGCCAGTCGCGCGTGCGCCTGCTGCAAGTTTTCGGCGGTATCGACTGAATAGCCTTCCCGCAGCAGCGTCAGCTCGTATAGCGTACGCAGGTCGGGTTCGTCGTCGACGACCAGGATGCGGATGGAACTGGCGGTTGCGGTCATGGCATCAGGGTGGAGTTTGTTGTCTTGAAGGTCACGGTGAATTCATTGCCGGTCACCCGTTGGTCACCGATCTTGCGTTCCCTGCGGTCGTAGGCGATCGTTGCTCCATGACTTTCGCACAATTCACGGCAAATATACAACCCGAGCCCGCTGGAGCGACTCTCTGACGAAAAAAAAGGTTCAAACAGATGCTGTTCAACTGACGGGTCGAGTGCTGCGCCGTCGCTCCAGACGTGCAGTGCGATGCTGGTGGCGTTTGAGGGCGTGGCCATGGCGACATGCATCTGGATGCTTCCCGCCGCTCTGCTGGCGTAGCGTAAAGCGTTGTCGAGCAGGTTGATCACAATGCGCCGTAAGTGCTCGGCGTCAAACAGCACGGAGGTGGCAACGCTGTCAGTATGGACCGAGAGCTCGTCGATGCAATGGTTCTGGCTGCTCCAGTCGCGACCAATGCGCTGTGCTGCGGTGGCCAGATCAAGCAATTGGTCTGTGTCGCCACTTGTCGGGACTTGGACCAGATGCAGCACATCTTTGACGATGCGCTCCAGCCGACGGGCATTTTGTTGCACCATATCGGCCAAACGCCGCTGCCCCGGATCCTGCAAATCCTCTGAAAGCAGCGCGTTGGCCTGCGTGATCGCCGCCAGTGGGTTGCGAATTTCATGCGCCACCGCTGCTGACATCCGGCCCATACCGGCGAGTTTCTCTGCGCGGATGCGTGCCTCGATTTCGCGCTGGTCTTGCATAAAGACAACACACAGACCCGAAACGTTGTCGTCTTGTGCGCTGGTCAGTTGGGTCCTTGCCAGCAGGCTGCGTTTGGTATGCCCCTGATGACGGATATCCACGCTGGCTTGCTGAGGCGCTGGCTGTTGAAGCTGCTGTTGATCACGTCCATGAGTGCAGACCAGCCTAGCCGCTGCTTAAGGTTGATATCGGTCTGTCCCTGGGTATCCAGCAGAGCATGCGCCGCTGGATTGGCCAGCAGCACCTTGCCGTTCTCTGACACCACCATGATGCCGTCGGTGAGCGACGCGATGACCAGTTGGTTGACCTGCTGCTGTACGGTGGCCGCAAGTTGGCTACGCTTGGCACGCAACTCGACGCTGGCAAGTCGGGTTGCCATCTGGCTGGCAATAAATGAGATGGCAAAACAGCCAGCACCCGTGAGCGCAGCTTGCAAAACATACCCGGTGAAAGCACCCGACGTTTGCAATGACAGCCAGCCTGCGTAGCCAAAGAGTAGCAGCGTTACGCCCGCTGCCGAAGCGATGGCTTGAAGCGGTGTACCCAGGATGCTGACCATCAATACCGGCAGCGCCAGCAACGGGGTGTAATTGATGGCGCCGCCCTGTGCCCACTGCAGCACGCTGAATGTCAGCACATCAACGCCGACGGTGCGCAGCCACAAGCTGTCAAAGGTGGGGCTCAGTTGTCTTGGTCGGGCTTTCAGGCGCAGCGTCAAGGTTGCCGCGAAGTAGGCGACACAGATCACCAGTGCGCTGGGACTCTGCTGTGGCGCCAGTACGAGGATACTGGCTTGCAACACCACCAGCACCAGGCCCAGGGTGGCGCGTGCAGTCATGAATCCGCGCCAGATGCGCTCAAATTCCAGAGGATGCTCCTTACCCGAATCCGCGTCAGGCGATGCTCCGGGCCAGGAAGAAGCTTCTGGCGTTGCGGTCATTCAGGTTTCAGACTGCTGCAAATGTGTCGGGCTGCAATAGCTGCCGTTTTTGCCGTTTACGGCGTCGGCTGCTGGCAGGTGAACGCCGCAGCGCCGGCATTGAACCATTTCAGTGGGCTCGTCCTGCGTGCTGGGTTTGTCGGCGACGGGTGGTTTAGCCGCGTTGGTGAGGCTGCGCCATAGCCAAAGCCCCGCCAGTGCAATCGCCAGGTAGAGGAGCGCCTTCACAGCGTCAGGCCCAGCACCACTTCCATGACAAAGCGCGAACCCACATAAGCCAGCAGCAGCAGACCAGCGCCGGTATACAAAACGCGCACCGCCCGTTTGCCGCGCCAGCCAAAGTGCGATCGACCCACCAGCAGCACGGCAAACGTCAGCCATGAGAGAAACGCAAAAATCGTCTTGTGGTTCCACCGCAGTGCGTTTGAGCCGCCGTACAACTGTCCGCCAAACAACAGCCCTGCCAGCAAGGTGGCAGACAAAAGTACAAAACCAACGGTGACAAAGCGGAAGGTCAAGCGCTCCATCGTCAGGATCGGCATCCCAGTCATGGCGTCTGAGGCGCTGCGGATGCGCGCTTCGGCTTGCGTCATCAGCCACGCATGCGCGACCGCGATGGCAAACAGCCCATACGAAGAAATGCCGAGGGCGAAGTGCAGCGGTAACCAGGGCGACGCGTTGGCGTTGAGCGATGCGCCTGGAAACAGCAACGCGAGCAAGACGCTGGCAGAGCCAAAGCCAGACGTGAGCCAAGGCTTCTTGAACTGCGGGTAGACATAGCCCTCAATGGCGTACACCAGGCCGACCAGCCAGACCGTCAGCGACAGCGCGGGCGCAAAACCGAAACGCGACTCCGGTCCCCACAAGCCGATGAACAGCAACGCACCGTGCAATATCCAGGCAACCCATACTGCGAGATTGACCCAGCGCAGATCCAGCCGCTGGGTACCAGCTGCCGATATAGCGTAAGCCGCTGCGGCGCCCAAAGCAAGCGCCAAATTCAAGGGGGTTGCACTGGCTAAAATCATTGCTACAGTTTAGCGTTTTGTTTCCCGCTGTTTTTCGGCGGCTCCAACCCAGATTCCGCCCGTCGGACACGATTCCCCTATGGCTTCTGCTCTTACCGACAAACTCTCCCGTCTGGTCAAACAAATCCGCGGTCAGGCGCGCATCACAGAAGACAATGTGGCCGACATGCTGCGCGAAGTGCGCATGGCGCTGCTGGAAGCCGACGTGGCGTTGCCGGTGGTGCGCGACTTCATTGCGCGCGTCAAGGAAAAGGCGCTGGGGCAGGATGTGCTGGGCTCGCTTACGCCTGGGCAGGCGCTGGTGTCGATCGTCAACAGAGAGCTGGCTCTGACCATGGGCGACGGCGTAGCCGATATCAACCTGGCCGCACAGCCGCCGGCGGTGATCTTGATGGCCGGTTTGCAAGGGGCTGGTAAAACCACCACCACCGCCAAGCTGGCCAAGCACCTGATTGAAAAGCGCGGCAAAAAGGTGCTCACCGTCTCGGGCGACGTCTACCGCCCGGCGGCCATTGAGCAGCTCAAGACCGTTACCGCACAAGCCGGTGCCGAGTGGTTTGCCAGCACGCCCGATCAAAAGCCGGTCGATATTGCGCTGGCCGCGCTGGACTACGCCAAAAAACACTTCTTTGATGTGCTGCTCGTCGACACTGCGGGTCGGTTGGCCATTGATGAAGCGCTGATGCGTGAAATAAAAGACCTGCATACAGCCATCCAACCGGTAGAAACGCTGTTTGTCGTCGACGCCATGCAGGGTCAGGATGCCATCAACACCGCCCGCGCATTCAAGCAGGCGCTGCCACTCACCGGCATCATCCTGACCAAGCTCGACGGTGATTCACGTGGGGGTGCGGCGCTGTCGGTGCGGCAAGTGACCGGCGCGCCGATCAAATTTGCCGGTACCAGCGAAAAATTGGATGGGCTGGAAGTGTTTGATGCCGAACGCCACGCCGGGCGGGTGCTCGGCATGGGCGACATTCTGGCGCTGGTGGAGCAGGTTACCTCGGGCGTGGACATCGCCCAGGCCCAAAAGCTTGCGGCCAAGGTCAAAAGTGGCGCCAGTTTTGATTTGAACGATTTTCTGGCGCAGATTCAGCAAATGAAACAAATGGGTGGTCTAAGCAGCCTGATGGACAAGCTGCCCGCTGCCATGGCCGCCAAAGCCGGCCAGGTCGATGTGGGGCGCGTCGAAAAAGACGTGAAACGCAAGGAGGGCATCATCCAGAGCATGACGCCACTGGAGCGGCGCAAGCCCGAACTCATCAAAGCCACCCGCAAGCGTCGCATTGCCGCCGGGGCTGGTGTTCAGGTGCAGGAAGTCAACCGCATGCTCAAGGAATTCGAGCAAATGCAGGACATGATGAAAAAAATGAAGGGCGGCGGCATGATGAAAATGATGAAGCGCCTGGGGGGCATGAAAGGCTTGGGCGGTTCAAAGTTCCCGTTTTGAGTCGTAACGGGGGCGTGAAGACCGGTGTCTGGCGCGTTGCGCGCGATGTTCGCGCCGACGCGCGGCTTTCCATTGCATGAAATTGAAAATCAGCTTGGCCAGATAGCCTAGCGCGTACAGACCGATCAGCCCCAACGCCCAAGGTTTGATGTCGTCGATCAATTGCCGCAGCAGGTAGGCGTCATATTCCCGGTCAAGCTGGGCTTGTGCGGCTGATTTTGGCGGCATGGCGGGGTCTTGCCAGCCCGGCGTGTTGGCGGCATGCGGGCGTTGCAGGGCGTTGACTTCTCCATCGGCATCATGTCGGCCCCAGTTTTTTTTGCTCAAACCCAGCGTTTCCTTGACGTCGCGCCAGGTTTCCAGGGCGCCGGACTCCACCAGTTCGTTGTAAACCGGCCGTACGGTTTCCTTGATGACGTTGTGCAACGGTGCGCTGTTGTCAGGCGCTGGCGTGCCGGTCGTGGTTCGGCTTTGCATGCTGCCGCTGCGGGGCAGGTTTGTCGCATTGACAGAAGCCGTCACAGGCGGCGCTGCGTCATGCAGCAAGTCGTCCCTGGTCAGGTCGGTGAGGTCGACGAGCGGCTCTGCTGGTGTCGCAAGGGGGGTGTCTTGCGGTGCAGCGTCTTGCATGATGAGCGGCTCTGCGTGCAACGATTGCCAGCCGCTTGCTGTGGCGATCAGGCCTGCCCCTACGATTGCCCATGACATTCGAACAAATTGCATGCAAGGTATATCAACAACGGGTTATCCATCTCCCGCAGCGTGGCGCATCATGCGCTACGCTTGGCCGGAGTGCGTTGCAATCATTCTAGGACCGCCACCGCGGGCGTCCTGTGTGTTTCTTGGGTGACAACTTCGCCGCGCAGCGTAAAGGTGCGGGTTTCGGTGATCGCCACATCGACCATCTGCCCAATGAGGCGTGGATGGCCAACAAAATTGACCACGCGGTTGCATTCGGTACGACCCATCAGCTCGCTGCTGTCGCGCTTGGACGCACCTTCCACCAGCAAACGCTGGCGCGTGCCGACCAAACTGGCGCTGATGCGCGCCATGTTGGCGTTGATGTTGGCTTGCACTTCTTGCAGGCGGCGCAGCTTCACCTCGTGCGGCGTGTCGTCATGCAAGTTGGCTGCCGGTGTGCCGGGGCGCGGGCTGAAAATAAAGCTGAAAGAATTGTCAAAACCCACGTCATCCATCAGTTTCATCAGCTTGGCGTGGTCGTCTTCGGTCTCGCCGGGGAAGCCAACGATGAAGTCGCTGCTGAGCGCCATGTTCGGGCGAATGGCGCGCAGTTTGCGCACCGTGCTTTTGTATTCCATGGCGGTGTAGCCGCGCTTCATGGCCATCAAAATGCGGTCTGAGCCGTGTTGCACCGGCAGGTGCAGGTGGCTGACCAGTTTGGGCAGCTTGTCGTAGGCGGCAATCAGCGCCGGCGTGAACTCATTGGGGTGACTGGTGACATAGCGGATGCGCTCAATACCGGGAATATCCGACACGTATTCGAGCAGCGTGGCGAAGTCGGCCACCTCGCCGGTGTCGCCCGCAGCACCAAGCGTGGTGATCATTTTGGCGCGCCAGGCGTTGACGTTTTGCCCCAGCAGCGTGATCTCTTTCACGCCCTGATCGGCCAGACCCGCCACCTCCACCAGCACGTCTTCAAACGGGCGGTGCACCTCCTCGCCACGGGTGTAGGGCACCACACAGTAGCTGCAGTATTTGGAGCAACCTTCCATGATGCTCACAAACGCGCTGGCCCCTTCCACACGCGCGGGCGGCAGGTGGTCAAACTTTTCGATCTCGGGAAAGCTGATGTCGACCTGCGAGCGACTCGAACGCGCCCGCTCGTCAAGCATTTGTGGCAGGCGGTGCAGCGTCTGCGGGCCAAACACCACGTCCACATACGGTGCGCGCGCAATGATGGCCGCCCCTTCCTGGCTGGCCACGCAGCCACCCACGCCAATCAAGGCGCCTTTTTTCTTCAGGTGCTTGACGCGGCCCAGGTCAGAAAACACTTTCTCTTGCGCCTTCTCGCGCACCGAGCAGGTGTTGAACAAAATCAGGTCGGCTTCTTCCACGTTGTCGGTTTGGGTGTAGCCCTGCGCGGCACCCAGCACGTCGCTCATCTTGTCCGAGTCGTACTCGTTCATCTGGCAGCCGTAGGTTTTGATAAAGACTTTTTTAGACATGGTGAAGACGCAGCAAATGCTATCTATAGGGAAGCTATCAACCCTTTACATAAAAGGGCTGGAGGCACTTTTTGTTATTGGTTTTCAGGCGGCGTTGCGCCAACATCTGATTCAAAGCGGATGTTGCTGATGGTCTCCAGCCCCGGGCGCTTTTGCTGCGCCTCGGCCGGGGTCAGGATCCAGACCTCATGCAGCATGCCTTGGCTGTCCGCGACATAGTTCACCAGCACCTGCTGCCTGACCAGCGTGCCCGACATCACGATCAGGTTGTTGGTGCCTTTGATGCGGGCACCCGGCGACAGGCGCGCGGGCTTGCCGTTGAGCAGGACTTGCGGCGGTGCGGTTACCTCCAGCAGGCCGCGCAGGGCCGTCTTGGGAAAGGGGCGCATCAAGCCCTGTGCCATGGCTGCGGCCGATGTCAGCGCGGTCATGGCAACCAGCGCGAGCGCCAGCAAGGGGGGTTTCAAAGAAACGAGGCAGCGGTTCATGGTGTTCATCCAGAGGCTGTAGAAGGAGCGCAGATTTTAGGTCACGACGGTTTTGGGGCCGCAGTCACCAGGGCTTGCCGGGCAACCGCCGCGCGCAGCTTGTCTTTTTTGCTGGGGCGCTTGCCTTTGACGCCGCCGTTGCCTGGGGCCTCGGGTGCGGTGGAAGCGGGCGCTGCAACCTCTTTGGGTTCAAAGCCGGCAACGTTTTCCAGCGCCAGTTGCAGGTGTTGGCGCTTGGCGATCAGGCGCCAGTGCGCTTGCGTTGCTGCACTGACAAAACTCATCGCCAAGCCGGGCTCGCCAGCGCGGCCGGTGCGGCCGATGCGGTGCGTATAGTCTTGCGCCGAACGCGGCAGGTCGTAGTTCATCACCACGGGCAAGCCGGCGATATCGAGCCCGCGCGCCGCCACGTCAGTGGCTACCACCACGGCCAAGCGCTCGGCCTTGAAATCGGCCAGCACTTGTGTGCGCTTGCCCTGGCTGAGTTCGCCATGGAATGGCTCGGCAGTCAGGCCGACCTTGCGCAGCTTGTCGGCGACGATCTCGGCGGCGAACTTGGTCGCCACAAAGACCAGCACGCGCGTCCAGTTGTGCTGCTTGATCAAATGGCGAAGCAACTGGGTGCGCTTGGGTGCGTCCACGGCGATGGCGCGCTGGGTGATTCCGACGGGTTGTTGCTGTGCCGCATCCACCTCAACCCGCACGGCATCGACCAGCAAGGTGTTTGCCAGCGCCTGCACTGCCGGGCTGAAGGTGGCCGAGAAAAACAGGTTTTGCCGTCGCTTGGGCAGCTTGGCCAGCACTTGCGTCAGCTCTTCGGCAAAGCCCAGGTCGAGCATGCGGTCGGCTTCGTCCAGCACCAGCAGCGTCACCTGATTCAATTGGAGGGCGTTGTGTGCCAGCAGGTCCAACAGCCGCCCCGGCGTGGCAACCACCACGTCGGTGCCGCCGCGCAGGCCCATCAGCTGCGGGTTGATCGACACGCCGCCAAAAAATACCGACAC
>Ga0100388_10005712_pt1 | contig 10118 bp, 11 predicted proteins | sample CryGeymeta201512_FD_81536 | JGI IMG/M metagenome (GOLD analysis project Ga0100388, IMG submission 81536) | Groundwater microbial communities from Crystal Geyser aquifers in Utah, USA - Crystal Geyser metaG 2015-12 | ecosystem: Environmental > Aquatic > Deep subsurface > Groundwater | place... | reverse complement strand
GCATGGCGAATCATGAAGTTTGGTCTTTACCAAGGGCAAGGCGGTTCGGAGCTTATTATGAACGTTTGGCAAAATCGCACTCCCTGTTTTCCTTCGACATTCAATATCCCTTGTTCGATATTCGATATTCTATGCAAAATCCAAACTACATAATTTCAGGCAATTACCGTGAAGTTACTTGGAAGGATGTTAGACTGAAGTTTAAAAGACTAAACACCTACAGACTATCCACCTACTTTTTCAACCCGAAGATACCGCCGCCCTTGCTGCTCTGGACGGCAGAGGCCGGGCCGCGGCCGCGGCGCCGGGGCGAGCGCTTCCTGGCGGATCTATTGGCCGGCAGGGGTTCAAAGGCCAGGGCCAGGGGCTCGGGCTCGGCCTCGCCCAGGGCCTCCTGGTAGAGCCGGCAGAACATGATGCCGGTCTTGAAATAGCTCTTGCGGGCCAGCCAGGCCGGCCAGTCACCGCCCCCGGCGTGGTGGTAGAAGACCGGCAGGTTGGCGAGCAGACCGGCCATCTGGTCTTTCACGGCCCGCTTGATGTTGAGATGCTCCAGATGCACGGTCAACGCCGCCGTTAGCTCCTGAGTGCGCTGGTGGCTCTGCCGGCCCGGGTCGGCCATGGCCATGAGCCCCATCTCCTCTAGTGCCCACGGCACGCAGACGAGCGCCAGCAGAATATGTTCCGGCAGCGGCTGGCCCTCGCCGCGCAGCCGGTCGATCACCCCGAAGAGGGCCAGCAACTGGGGGGCCGCAGGTCCGGTGGCCGGATCACGGCCCAGGAGCGGCGCGTAGAACGGGAAAAGCACCTGAAACAGGCCCGACTCCAGGCACAGCCGGGCCCAATCCCGACTGGCGCCGCCCTGTAGATCCCTGAACAATTCATCGCGGATACGGGAGGTCGGGCACAGGGCCAGCTTGTCACGATGGCGACAGATGGCCGCCCAGGTTCTGGGCTCGATGGTGAAATTGCCGCGGGCCGCGTGGCGCACGGCGCGCATCATCCGCACCGGGTCTCTGATGATCCGGCGATCCGGGTCGCCGATAATGCGAATGATGCCGTCCCGCAGATCCTTAACCCCGCCGGTGTAGTCGATCACCGAAAAGTTCTCGATCTCATAGAACAGCGCATTGATAGTAAGATCACGGCGGAAGGCGTCGTCGGCCGGGGTGCCGAAGGTGTTATCGGCGGCCAGCACCTCGTTCTCGTTGGCGAGGTCGAATTCGCTGGGTTGGCGGAAGGTGGACACCTCGATGATCTTACCGCCCCGATAGTAGACCTGCACCAGTCGGAAACGCCGGCCGATGATCCGGCTGTTCTTAAACAGCTTGCGCAATTCGCCGGGCCGGGCGTCGGTGCTGATGTCAAAATCCTTGGGAATCTTGCCCAGAAAAAGATCCCGGACGCCGCCACCCACCAGGTAGGCGACATGGCCCGCGTCGCGCAGGCGATACAGCACCTTCAAGGCCTCCAGGTCAATGTCCCGGCGGGAGACCGGATGCTCGGACCTCGGAATGATCAGCGGCGCCGGCCCACTGCCGGTCTCTATTTCCGGGACGGGTTTCTCCACTGTGTCTGCCAATTGCCATTCCAACGGAAAATCGTTCCAGGGGCCGCTTTGCCGACTGGACAAGGAGCCGCCGTATTTCGGCCCCCTGCCCGCCCCCTTGCTTGACCTGAAACCTATGCCCTGCCCGTTACGGTTTGTCAAGCACCTGTCATGGAAAAATGGTGGTCGCCGGCCCAAACCTCTGCTTCCCTTACCACCGCCGTTCCTGTATTATACAAAAAAGGAAGGTCATGAGCCAGGAGACCCCCATGCATTGCCCCCACTGCGGCCGCGCCATCAAACCGCTTAACCCGCTGCTCACCGTGGATATCATCATCGACACGGGCGACGGCATCGTGCTGGTGGAGCGCAAAAATCCGCCCCTGGGCTGGGCTCTGCCCGGCGGCTTTGTCGACTATGGTGAAACCCTGGAACAGGCCGCCAGGCGCGAGGCCCTGGAGGAAACCGGCCTCCAGGTCCGGCTCACCGGCCAATTCCATACCTATTCGGACCCGGCCCGGGATCCCAGGCACCATACGGTGAGCACCGTTTTTCTGGCCACGGCGCAGGGTCGTCCAGTGGCCGGCGACGACGCCGGCCAGGCCCGCATCTTCCGGCCCGACAGCTTGCCGGACCTGGTTTTTGACCACGCAAGGATTCTTAATGACTACTTCGGAAGCAGGCCAGCAGCCGCCTGAGACCCGCCCAAAAATTCTGCTGGTGGATGACGAGCCCAACATCCTCGGCCTCCTGGTGACCTTTACCACCGCTTTCGGCCATGACGCGACCGGCGCCGCCAACGGCCTGGAGGCCGTGGAACTACTCAAGAAACAGCCGTTTGACATCGTGATCACCGATGTGCTGATGCCCGGCATGGACGGCATGGAACTGCTTGGCTACATCAAGAAGCACCATCCGCACACCGACGTCATCGTGGTGACCGGCCAGGCCAACGACATCAGTTATACCGACGTGATCAAGGCCGGGGCCAGCGACTTCATCTCCAAACCCTTTGACCATAACGAACTGGAGGCCAAGCTGAACCGCCTCATTCGCGAACGGCACACCATCCAGGAACTGGAGCGCCTCTCCAGCCACGACAGCCTGACCGACCTCTACAACCGGCGCTCCTTCGACCTCAAGCTCTGGGAAGAGGCGCACCGCGCCCATCGCCAGGAGTATCCTCTCTACCTGGCCATGGGCGATGTGGATCGCTTCAAGGATTTCAACGACCGATATGGCCACCAGGCCGGTGACAACGTGCTGCGCGCCATCGGCCGCCTCATCATCGGTTCCACCCGGCAGAATGTCGATATAAATTGCCGGTACGGCGGCGACGAGTTTGCCATCATCATCCCCCAGACCACCATGGAGCAGGCCGTGCAGATCCTGCAACGCATCGTGGAGAGCTACCACGACCTGGCCTTCGGCGTGACCGCCCTGTCGGTGGGCCTCGCCCGTTTCATCCGCCACCAGGGCAAGTCATGGGCTGAGGACACCAATGACCTCATCATCCGGGCCGACCGCGCCCTCTACAAGGCCAAGGCGGACCCGAATAACCGCATCTTCCAGGATCCCGAATAAGCTCCCTCCTGGAAATCAAGGAATGAGGAAGGAAAAATGTCAACAGGAAGAAACGAACCATGCCCGTGCGGCAGTGGCAGGAAGTACAAAAAATGCTGCCTCAATACCGCCCCGGACCCGATCAATTACATGAAACAGAAGCTGGACCGTTTCCATAATCGGGTCGTGGGCGAACTCTTGCGGCATGCGGCAAAAACCTTCGACCCCGAGGCTCTTGACGAGGCGGCGGCGGAGTTTTTATGCTGGCCCGACGAGGAAGACGCGGCAGAAATGGACCTGGCGGATCATGAAACTCTTTTCTACCCGTGGTTCCTTTTCAAATGGCGGATCGACCCGGACGATGGCGAGTGCGTCCTTGCCGGCCCAAGGGGCCTGAGCGTCGTGCAGTCTTACCTGCAAACCCATGGCCGGAAACTGGATCCCGTGGAACGGGAATCTCTCGAAGCCTGCGCCAACGCCCCGCTCAGTTTTTTCGAGGTCGTCGAGCTGACCCCGGGGCACAGCGTCACCCTGCGGGATCTGCTGCTTGACCGCGACCTGCGGGTGCATGATAAGTCGGCGTCCGCGACATTGCACCAAGGGGGCGTGGTCTTTGGCTCGGTGGTCGAAGCTGGCGGGATCGCGCTGTTCGGCGCACTCAGCGAGATCGCCTTCAAACCGACCGCCAGGCTCGGCATTCTCTCCCTGCGGGACAGAATGTCCATGGGGTGCGGAGGGCAGATCACCGCCGAGACGCTTGAGGAATACGATCTCGAAATCCGTGCACTCTATCATGATCTGTTCATTGCGCATACCACCATGCCGGCCCTCTGCAACACCGACGGCGAGAAGCTCTCCTTGCATTCGTTGCGCTACACCATTTCCACGCCGCAAAAGGTTTTCGACGCTCTCAAGGGGTTGACCAACGATTTTGTCACTGAAGAGGAAATGCTGGAGCAGGCGGAATTCGACCATGCGGGGCACCTGTGCAAGGTGAAAATCCCCTGGCTGAAGGCGGGGAACCCGAAGAATGGCGGCATGGAGAACACCGTGCATGGCCATCTTTTCATCAACGACGCGGCGATGACCTGCGAGGTCAACTCCGCTGAAAGGGCGGCGCGTCTAAGGACCATTATTGCAAAGAGTCTGACTGCCGGAGACGCGGTTTACCAGACCACGGTCATCCAGTCGGCCGCGGCCATGATGCGTGATGCGCCGCCCTCTGCCGCCATTTCCGGGCCGGATGCGGACTTGATGGCCCTGCCCGAGGTCAGGGAACAGATCGACCAGATGATGCGCAAACATTGGGAGAAATGGCCGGACATGGAACTGCCGGCCCTGCATGGCCAAACGCCGCGGCAGGCGGTCCGCGAAGAGCTCGGCCGCAAGCTGGTCAATGTCCTCCTGGAAGACGCCGAACAAAGCTGCCGCACCGCCAACGGCACCTTGGGCAGCCTGGATAATCTGCTTAAAGTCCGGCGTGCGCTGGGGCTTTAATCACGGTGAACGCAACCGGGGGGCAAGTGAGTATGGACCGCTATGAGATCATTATCTTCTGGATGGAAAATAAATCTGTCCCCTTTTTCTCTTAATGGAGCGTTATCAAAGGGCACTGGAGGGGTTGTTATGTTGCTAGAGTACATTCAGGCGGCGCTCCGCCATGCGAAATACGAAATCCTGCCCGATGACGGCAGTTACTACGGTGAAATTGCGGAATGCAATGGCGTTTACGCAAATGCGCAAACGCTTGAAGACTGTCGAGAGGAACTGAGGCAGGTGTTGGAAGAGTGGGTTCTTTTTCGGGTTCATAAAAATCTTTCCTTGCCCTTGATTGATGAAATAGACCTCCTCGTTAAGGCAGTTGCTTAATGCCTCCTTTTGGTCCATTAAAAAGAATAGACCTCCTGAGATGCCTCAGGAATTTCGGATTTGATGGTCCTTACTCCGGTGGCAAACACCAGTTTATGGTCCATGGTGACATCACCGTGCGTGTTCCTAATCCTCATCAGGCCGACATCGGGAGAGAACTCTTGGCGCGCATCCTCCGTCAAGCCGGAATCAGTATGAGTGAGTGGGAAGAACTGTAGGCGCAACGAAGCCAGGAAGAATGGAAAATAAATCTGCCCTCTTTTCCGAAGTTGCCAGGTTGGCAAAAGTATGATAAGGTAATACCTGTCAACACCGAAGGAGGTTGTGTCATGCAAGTTGCTGCCAAGCCAGTATCCGTGAAACTGGACCCGGATATCCGCGCCAGGATTGAAAGTTTAGCCGAAGCTCGACACCGGACCGCGCATTGGATGATGCGCGAGGCCATAAGCCGGTACGTTGAACAAGAGGAAAAACGCGAAGCCTTCCGGCAAGACACTATGAAGGCCTGGGAAGAATATCGGGAAACAGGCCTGCATGCGACCGCTGGAGAGGTTGACGCATGGCTTGCCAGTTGGGGCACTGAAAACGAATTGACCGCGCCTGTATGCCACAAATGATATATGCCCCTGGCGCAATCCGCGATCTCCAACGGTTGCGGGAATTTTTGCGGCCTAAGAATCCACTTGCGGCAACGCGTGCCGCCGAAACCATCATCAAGGCTATACGAGTGCTCGGGCATCGACCACAGATTGGCCGGCCTGTCGAGGAAGCACCGGACGACTATCGGGAATGGCTGATTGATTTTGGAGACAGCGGCTATGTGGCGCGGTATCGTTTCGATGGCAAAGCCGTTACCATCCTGGCTGTGCGCCACCAGAAAGAAGTTGGCTACTGAGATAGAATTTTGAAGTGTCTAGCAAAGCGGCGGCCTAGCAAGAGAACAGGGAGAAAAAGTGAGGCTCCCTGAAAGGGGGCAATAATCTTCCCCCTTTGTCACGCTGCCGAGCACCGCAGAAGGAGCCGACAAGGAGTTTGAACTGTCTGAGCGAAGCGAGTTTTCAAACTTCCGGCTCCTTCGAGGAGTACCCCCTCAAGGGGGTATAAACTCCGGGCATCCCGCCAAAGGCGGGACAAGTGACCGGGGTGCCCTTTCTTTTGGTTCGTTTTCTTTGGGCAAGCAAAGAAAATGAACATAGCCCAAGCAACTTCTCGCCGGATCGGTAAAACCTATCCGGGTCCACCACCAGAGATGGTGGTTTTCTTCAAAAATAAATCCCCTTTTCTGGTACTTCAGTTCCATCAGCCAGGCACCGGCAGCGGATGGGTAATTCCGAGGCTATCGGCCCACGCCTGAACGGACTGGGGATCGATGACACGGCCGGCATCCACATCGGCCATCGCCTCGCGGGTCAGGCGGTTACGTTCCTCTTCCTGGTCAATCCAGGCCTCCAATGCCTGCTTGACGACCCAACCTCGTGACCGAGCCAGACGGGAGGCCATCAGGTCAATTTTTTGGGCCATATGGAGCGGTACGTGTGCCGTGAGAACTTTGGTTGCTGTATTTGCCATGGTGGTTTCCCTTGGTGTTTTGATCATAATCAATCATTAACGATTAAGACAACACGAAAGGGGCCAGCACGTCTTCTATCCGGGGGGCGATGGCATGAGGTGCGGAATGAGCTTTGAAAAAAAGTGGGATATTCTTTTTCCCCACCCCTGCCCCCCCTTTCCCGCCCACTCCGCCCCCGCCCCGCCTTGCAAAGAAAACATTTGTATTTGCATCCCGTCTTTGGTATATAACCGCGATCTACAAGAAAAGGAGGAGTGTCGTTAATGGGTAACTCAACAACCGCAACCAACAACCAAGAAGTGCAGGGGATGAGCTTCGCCGATCTCTTTGAGGAGAACCTCTCCGTGGCCTCGGTCGGCGAAGTGGTCGTCGGCACGGTCATCGAGCTCACCAAGGACTTCGCCATCGTCGACATCGGCGACAAGTCGGAGAGCGAGGTACCGCTGGCCGAGTTCCGGGCCGAAGGCAAGGGCGAGCTCAAGGTGGGCGACACCTTTGACGTTTTCGTGGAGCGCCGGGAGGCCGAGGGCGGCCTCAAGCTCTCCCGCGAAAAGGCCATCGGCATCAAGGTCTGGGAGGAAATCGCCAACATCCAGGAACAGGACGGCACCATCAACGGCCGCATCGAGAACCGGGTGAAGGGCGGTCTGTCCGTGGACATCGGCGTGCCGGCCTTCCTGCCCTATTCGCAGATCGACCTGCGGCCGGTCAAGGATCTCGACGGGCTCATCGGTCAGTCCTTTGACTTCAAGGTGCTCAAATATAATCGGAAACGCAACAACGTGGTCATTTCCCGGCGGGCCATCCTGGAAGGCCAACGGGAAAAACTGCGCCAGCAGATGCGGGAAACCCTGGCCGAAGGCGCGGTCATCAAGGGCAGCATTACCAATATCACCGATTACGGCATCTTCGTCGACCTGGGCGGCATGGACGGACTCTGCCATATCACCGACCTCTCCTGGGGCCGGGTTTCCCATCCTGGCAAACTCTACCGGGTGGGCGACGAGGTCGAGGTCAAGGTGCTGAAGTACGACAAGGACACCGACAAGGTCTCCTTGGGCGTCAAGCAGCTCAAGGCCGATCCATGGAGCACGGTGTCCGAAAGGTTCCCGGTGGGCACCAAGACCATGGGCAAGGTGGTATCCATCACCGACTATGGCGTCTTTGCCGAGATCGAAGAGGGCATCGAAGGGCTCATCCACGTTTCGGAGATGTCCTGGTCCAAGAAGACCCGGCACCCCTCCAAGATCGTGGCCGTGGGTGACGAGGTCGAAATCATGGTCTTGAACATCGACGTGGACGCCAAACGCATCTCGCTTGGCATGAAGCAGCTCAAGCCCAACCCGTGGGACCTGGTGACCGAACACTACCCGGTGGGCTCGATCATCGAGGGCAAGGTCAAGAACATCACCGACTTCGGCATCTTCATCGGCATCGAGGAGGGCATCGACGGCCTGATCCACGTCTCCGACCTCTCCTGGACCGAACGTATCAAGCATCCTTCCGAGAAATTCGCCAAGGACGACACCATCCAGGCCGTGGTGCTGAAGATCGATCGCGAAAACGAGCGATTCTCCCTGGGCATCAAACAACTGCAGCCCGATCCCTGGCAGGAGGCGGTGAGCAAATACCCCATCGGCTCCACGGTGGAGGGCAAGATCACCAATATCACCGACTTCGGTATTTTTGTCGAGGTCGAGGAAGGCATTGAGGGACTGGTGCACGTTTCCGAGATCAGCAAGGAAAAGGTCACCACCCCGGTGGGCATGTATAACGTCGGCGACTTGCTGACCACCAAGGTCATCAACGTCTCGGCCAAGGACCGGAAAATCGGCCTCTCCATCAAGGCCCTCGCCGAGGAGCCCGCCGGAGCGGATTACGCCAGCTATAAGAGCAAGGCCGCCAGTACCGGCCCCTCTACCTTTGGCGATCTCTTGAAGGAAGAGATGCAGGCGTCACGCAAAGACGAGGAGGCCTGAACGAGGGCCACGCGTAACTCATGACGCACCAAAGATTCCGGCGCCGCCATCCCGTGTTTTCCGGATTGCTCATTCTGGCGGGAATTTTCCTGCTTTTCTGGGGCGGCATCCGGGTGCTGGTCACCTCGGCCACCCGCCCCGAGCAGAGTGGCATCTTCAGCCTGCGGAAGGGGATCGGCGTCATTGAACTGACCGGGGTGCTGGTTTCCTCGGAAGAGATCCTCCACAATCTCACCGAGTTCCGGCAGGACGACGATGTCAAGGCTATCGTGCTGCGCATCGACAGCCCGGGCGGGGCGGTAGGCGCCTCCCAGGAGGTCTACACGGAGGTCCAGCGCACCAACAAGGTCAAACCGGTGGTGGCATCCCTGGGCTCGGTGGCCGCCTCGGGCGGTTACTACGCCGCCCTTGGAGCGGAGCGGATCATCGCCAACCCGGGCACCATCACCGGCAGCATTGGCGTTATCATCAAATTCATGAACCTCAGTGCGCTGTTTGACAAGATCGGCTTCCGGAGCGAGGTGGTGAAGAGCGGCAAACTGAAGGATATGGGTGCGCCCGACCGGCCCGTTACCGAAGAGGAACGTGCCCTTCTCCAAGGCCTCATCGACAACGTGCACAGCCAATTTGTAGAGGCCGTGGTCGTAAGCAGGCATCTGGCGGAGGAGACCGTGCGGGCCATGGCCGACGGCCGCATTTTTTCAGGCGAACAGGCCAGGGAGCAGGGGCTGATCGACGATTTCGGCAACTTCACCGACGCGGTGATGCTGGCCGCGTCCCTTGGCGGCCTGGACACCGACCACAAGATGCCCCGCCTTATTTATCCCGCCCAAAAGGATTTTCCCTTCCTGGAACTCCTGCGGAGCGAGGGCAGCGATTCCCTGTGGAATCATTTTATCTCCCGCTTTCCAGGGCTATTCTATGAATGGTCCCTTTCCGGCTGACAAAGGCACACCATGCAACTGAAACTACCCGGCCTCAATCAGGGCCGAAAAAAACCGGCGGCCCCCGCGCCGACCGCCAAGAAAGAGCACATCCTCAAGCAGGATTTCATCGTGCAGATCACCGGGCAGCTCGACGGTTATCTCAAGAAGGACATCGGTCTGGCCGTGGATATTATTCTGGAAACCATGGCCCAGGCCCTCATCGAGGGCCAGCGCGTGGAAATCCGCGGCTTCGGCAGCTTCGAGACCCGGCAGCGCAAGGCCAAGGTCTCGAGGAATCCCAAGACCGACAAGGTCATGCACATCCCGCCCCGCAAGACTTTGCACTTCACCATGAGCAAATCGGTCAAGGACCCGCTCATCAAAAGGTGACGGCATCGCGCTGGTGGCCAGGCCCGCAAAACGAACCGCGGAATATCGAATTTCGAACCGTAGAAGTTTCGTAACTATCCAGTGGAACCGCAACCCAGGTGAGTTCCCGGACTGGAAATGCTTTTCGCGGGTTCGTCCGCGACCTCAGGCGCAGGATGCGCGGGAGGTCGCGGACGCCTCGGAGGCGGGCAGGACGCCCGCCCCCGCATGAGCGAAAAGTATTTTCAGGCCGGGAACGCTTGACTGCCGACACAAGCTGGCTAGTGTCATGT
>Ga0100388_10005709_pt1 | contig 10120 bp, 9 predicted proteins | sample CryGeymeta201512_FD_81536 | JGI IMG/M metagenome (GOLD analysis project Ga0100388, IMG submission 81536) | Groundwater microbial communities from Crystal Geyser aquifers in Utah, USA - Crystal Geyser metaG 2015-12 | ecosystem: Environmental > Aquatic > Deep subsurface > Groundwater | place: USA... | reverse complement strand
TCCATGCAGCAGTTTGCATATAAATAACTCACCCTGCAGCTCAAGTATTTACAGCCACTTGCGTTGTTCATTGCTGACCTCAAGAAGTAGTGTATATAGTTTGTTTCATATACTGTATTGCGTTTTGTATATTTGTTGTAACCACAAATGCATGAGAATATGATTGGAGACACAGTGCTCATATTGCGACACATGTAAGCATCTTTTTATAGGAAAATAATTTGGACATATCGTAATTTAGTACGAATAAAACAAAATCTTATGGTAAGTATATTGTTACTATTCGAATCTGTCAAATTTTAGATAACAAAAAAAACCTACTGACCACTTTCTCGTTTTAAAAGAAATGATCAAGTAAGGTTTTTTATATGTTTTATTATTTATATGTAAATAAGCAGATTAACTATCTAAATAAAGATGTCTAAAGACATCAGCATTTGATACTGCAGTACATGTTCATACTCCTCCTGAACCCAGTGCAGTAGACCCAGCCTCATCAATTTTTTTACAAAACCTAAGACTGAGGTCATTGATATCACTTGAATTAATTATATTTTCTGCAGATACTCGGTTTGAGACTCACCCTTGTCATTCTGTACCTGCCATCAAAGCAAATCCTCCATTATTGATTCCTCATTTTCTAAGTCTTGTATATCAGTATTCTCAGTTGGTAATAAGATTCTCAGTGATTCAAGAAAATGATCTTGCTCATTGAGGATCAGTTGGAACAGTTCCTTTGACATATGATTGAAGATCTCAAGAGATATTAATCAATCACCCACTTCAGGCTGGATATTCACCATTATCCATATAATACATACTAAGAGCAGTTGCAACATTTTTGATGTCTCACTGTCTAGCAGTATCTCTCGCTTTTGCTTGAAATCATATGATTTTTGGAATCAAAGATGCAGCCAAAAGTCAAATAATAACAATAACTATTAGCATTTCTACCAATGTAAAACCAGATTTTTTTTGAGTAAATAGACGAAACATGTATGTTCAAACAAAAATGTAAAAATTGCTAAGGCAATACACATATTATATATGCATTTTTTATTTTGTCAAATATTGTGACTTTTTTTATTAAACCTTATTTAACAAATAAGACATTTTAATTAACAAGACATTAATAGAGGCTTTAGATTTGGGTCAGGTGGGGTTTGAACCCACGGCCAATCGCTTAAGAGGCGAGTGCTCTACCGACTGAGCTACTGACCCAGCATATCTGTACATTCCTTTTGTACCAGTTGATTATACCCAAAAAGCCATTCAATGCAAACTTTTTTATATACTCTTTGTTGACAATAGTGCGTTACTTTGAGAATACTTGTGACTTTCCATCGTAGTCTACAAAAGACAAGTAAGATGCACTCAATTGTAAGTCAGTCTTCTTTTTTTTATATTTTTCTAAACCATACAAATAGTCTCACTGTATTGGCAATCCTTCACTTGCTAAATGGAACCTGATTTGATGTGTTCTTCACGTTAATATTTCTATAGTACAATGTGCGTGTGTTCAGTGCTGTTGTGCAGCTATGATCTTTGATATTCCAAGCTTTGGAATACTATGTGGAACAAGAGGAACAACGGTTTTTATTATGTAATATGGTATTTTATCTACAATATCGTGCAAAAAAGTATGTCACTTTTTGGTAACATCAACAATAGCTGTATATCTTTTGACAAGAGGAACTTGTTCTTTGAGCTCGATAGTATCCGCTAATGATTTTTGTTGAAAAAGTCATTTAAAATACGCAAGTGCCTTTTCAGTTTTGGCAATAATCATAAATCAATCTGTTCATTTATCTAATCTATGCACTAATCATGCTCTAATAAAGTGAGAGACCGTTGGAAGTGTTTTTTTGAAATGATGATATAAAAAAGCAACAACAGATGGTGTTGTTGTGTCTCGTATACTACTTGGATGGGAAACAACTCACTTTGGCTTATCTATTATACAATAATCTGTGGTTTCATACACAATAGAAAGTGGAATGTATGCACACTCTTCCAAAAGTCATGGTCATGTATGTCTACGGAGATCTTCAATATATACAATATCTCACCTCTGGAGCATGTAAGACTTTTTAACAACGGTATTATTACAAAATATAGCTCACCTTCTTATTAGATGATGAAAAAAATTTCTACTCTGTCCAAATGTTTGGCGTAACCAGGTATCAATTCTTATGGGATCTCACTGAAATACTTCAGAATGTGTTGTCATTATTTCTTGCATAGTATGTATAAAAAAATATATTATACAACATATATTTTATTTTTATGAATATGATGGGGTCGACGTTTACAAAAGTATGAAGTTCATTACTAGGATGAATAAAAAACATATTTTTTTGAATTATACTTTTTTTTGGTGCAATTATCTTATTGTTTTGGAACGAATGAAAACAAGATGTTTCTATGATAGCACAACAAGCACTACCATTGCAGATTAGTGAAATAGACTCACAACATCAAGGTCAGTTTGTAGCAGCTCGTGGTATTTTACAAACTAGTGATATGCTGACTGATAATTTATACCTTCATCCATGAAAATATCTCATAATACAAAGAACTGTCGAAACATTTGCTCGAAAAGAAACAGCAAAATCATCAACAGCAAGTTGAACACAACAAGCAACTACAACATACGAATATACTAAGGATCGAACATCTTCACCCATGAATAGTACAGAATTTTTCCAAGCATCAGGACACACAAATCCAGAACTGTACATAACATCAGAGAAATTCTTAGCATCCGATACACGTATTTGAAACTATGCACTCAATCTCAACATATTAGATATTCCAGCTCTAGAAAATCTTGCACTATCAACATGAAATACAGAATTAACAAAAAATATGTCCTGACAAGCAGCACGTTTTTATCAATGATCATATATTTATTTATGATCTGGTAGTTTTGAGAATCCATTAGTGTGAGATATTCGTATCTCATATAAAGTATTACCAGCAGAAAAAGCAATTACAGTCTTTGGAACTATTGATGGAAGTATGATTGCTCCATATATATACAACAAAGATAGTTCATTGTATCGTGCTTTTTTTACAAATCCAGAATGAGCGATAGCCATTATGAGCAAAGAACACACGACAAGCTTGTGGATGTTTAGAATATGAGGTTGTATTTTGTTGCGAATATGACTGCAACTTATGATATCACTATTACATACTATTGTTTCTTTTATACCATTTGCATCCAAATTTACAAAAAGTTTAACATTTGTTATCACATGAATTCTTGCTTTGAGTATTTGACTTATAACTATACTTATAGCAAAAGTTATACATAGTCGATTAGCACTTGGTATAATTATTCTCATTACTTGATGCTATTTTGCACGAGCATGGTATACAAACACATCATTACCATGGGGACGTACATTAAAGCAAACACAACCGACACCTCCGTCAGCTTCTTAATCTTTTTTTTGTGGAATTATGTACAAATATATAGTAATTGAATGAATCCATTGAGCTGGTAAAAGTACGATAGCACAAGCTCTTGCCTCTCACCTAGATACGATAGGGTTGGATGCAAAGTACTATCATTTTCCTGAAGAAAAAGAGTTATTCTGACAGCTCATCAGGTCTATTGTTGCAGAAAAAGAAGTGTATGCTCATCGAGAAGTGACTGGACTCTTGTATGCGGCTTTTGCTAATAGATTTCATCTTATCCACAAAGATACAGAAACAACATTTGTCACTGATAGACATTCTGTCACAACAGGACTTATTTTCCAAAGAGACATGCCAATGACCATCAGACAAGAAATTTATAAATTTGGTATTGAAGCATTGCAACAATCATGAGTTATGATATATCTTGATATCGATACAGAAACTGCTCGTCAAAGAAAACAAGAAAGAGACAAGCTACTTGCCAACAAATGAGAAGTTCGAAAAAACAAAAGTAACGACAAATTTACCTTAGACGAATTTGATACACTTTCTGCATTATACAAAGAACATCTTGTTCCAACAGTGAAATCTATGTGAATACCTACACATATTGTTACAAATACTGGTTCAGTAGAACAAACTGTACAAAGTATTTTGCAAATAATAACACCTAATTTGTAGAGTATTGTTTAATAACATCAATATCAGATCGAGCTATTTCTTTGGTTCCATCGTTTCTGCTTTCTAAATCTCCCATTCACGTAACAAGAACAACATCTCAAGACGTCGCTTGTTCTAACGCATACCAAATTGCATCTTTTCTTTTTGGTTCAAAATATATGTTTTGCATAGACTCAGCAGGTATGTCACGAACGATATCTTGATAGATATCATTGATTGATTCACCATAACTCTCATCTTCTGTAATAACGACATGGTCTGCTCATTGAACAGCAACAGTTCACATGAGTGGTCTTTTGATATGATCATGCTGTCATCATGTACATCAAAACACAAGCCAAACCTTGTTTTTTGTCACTGTACGCGCAAACAATAACACACTAGAAAGAGCTCATGGCGTCACAGCAAAATCAACAAACACATTGATATCTTTTGCAATAGCAACATGTTGCATTCTTCAAGCTACAGGTGCAACTTTGGTAATATATCAAGCCAAAGAACTTCGAGAAATAGAACACGAATGACATATAATTCAAGCAATAATCATATTTGAAACATTGTAAGATCATGGCAGAGGAATATTCCACGTATATGATTCTTTTTTTGAAACAAAAAATTCTATCTGACTGCTGGATTGGTCTTGAGACAAGATATGTGCATGGTAGCGTGTGTGAGTTTGAAGAGAGTGGTTTGAAGGTTGTTTCTGAATATCTATCGTTTTATCTTTTCAAAGATCAAAGTTTATAATTGTATCTGGAGAATTTTTTGTAAAAATATCTTGATATGGAATACCCGAAGGTATTATAGCAACTGGCTTTGAGGGTTTGTGTATACATAGTTTTTGTCAGAACCATGCCGATGTGTGTTGAAGCTTTTTGAAAAGTTGTGCCTTAGCTTGAGCATATTATTTCATGGTAGGATGGTAACCACCATGTTATTGGGTCAAATTTGTAATTGCACATATATCATAGAATACACCAAATACTCTTCGTTGTATCAAAGCATGAGACGATGTTTCCAATACTACATGCGTACATCACGCACGATAACAGCGTCACAAAAAATTCCAAACAAAAAATGGGGAAGGTGTCGTTCTCTTGGTCAGATTTTTTTCTTTTTTGTCTCAGATTCGATATTCTTGACCACATGCAAGTCACACTGTGTATCATGATTTTTGCAATAGTTGTGCAGTAAAATAACTTGTAGACGTTTTACCATCTGTTCATGTTATACCAATAATAACCATTTTTTTTGATCGGTTAGGAGAAAACGCTCGTGCTACAAGTCCTTTTGCACGAGAATACAAAACTCTCAAAAAGCTATTATGACGCATTATCTGCCTTAGTTGTTCTATCATACAAATAAATCTAGTATTTTACTTGCTTTTTGCAAGGACATAAACATGATAGTTGTATGCGTTATTGTAGTATTGATTTTGAAACAACTTGATTAGACCTATACAAAGATGAACCAATTCAAGTTGGTATTGTCTTATTTGATGAACATTTCGAACATGTTCGTACGTTTTGCTCGTTTATAAAAATCAATCAAGACATTCATGATCTCAAAGATGTTGTACAACTCTTAACAGGAATCACAAAACAAGATATTGTGAACGCTCCAAGTTTACAAAACGTTGCCACAGAAATTGCCGACTTTTTTGGAGAAGATGTACTATTGATAGGACATAATATATGATTTGACGAAGCGTTTTTGAAAAAGTTATGATCATTTCCCTATCAAAATAGTATAGACACACAACTATTTGCACAATGTTTTATGCATTATGCACCAAGTTATGCATTAGAAACACTCATTCAACAAAAAATGAGCGATACAGCTTTTGTCGCACTATATGATAAAATCATGTCTCACATCTATGACTCGGAGACAAATTCAACACCTCAAAAAACACATGATGCCTTATACGACGCAACTTTAGCAATGATTCTATTTGCTTGGTGTCGTACACAACAACTTTCTTTGCACCAAAAGTATACCTCGTATATAGACCCACTCGTACAATCATGTCACGATGAACACGTATTACTACCACAAAATACGGCAAACAACACAACCACACAAGATAGCATCAAAAAACGCATTTTTCCTTTGATGCAAAAACCCCTCAGTTCTGAACAAAAAGTAACACATCGCCCAACTCCTGACCAAACAAATGAAAATGAAACACTTCATACTATTTTGGAGACTATTTTGGCACCAAGTATATGACAACCAACAAAAAAAGATATCTGACACGTGTCACATCGTTCATTGTTACAGGAATTGATTCTTGATTCGTGATCGTACATTTTGGCATTTTCACATCCATCAAAACTTAGTATTTTCAAAAACACACTCGCTGAATTGGGGTATAATGATGTTGGATTTCTCAAGGAAGAACAAACAATCGACGAACAAAAATTAGGTATTTTTTGTCAAAAATATTCTCATTCATTTGAGGAAATTTTGTTTACATATCAATACTTTTCTCAGCTTGAACAAGGATATAGCGTATTAGCAACTCCAAACAAACATAGCAGTCAGATAGTTTCTTTTTTGACAACAGATCGCCAAATACAACCATAGCGTTTGATTTTAGCGAGTCATAGTTGATTGTACGCTATGTGTGAAGATGATCAAAAACGTGAAACATTTGCCTCTCATCATATACTTTTTTTGGATACGGAACGATGGTATATTAGTTGTAACAAATATTTACACTTTGTTTTCGATCCATATTATTTGCTTGATACGCTAGAAAGTGTACTCTATACATACAACACAATGGCAACAACTGCAAGTTCATATGCAATACAGGCTGTGAATGTACAAGCATTTTATAATCAATTTCAAATCTTTGTTGGGGTTTTTTGTCTTGAGGCGATGGCATATGCTCGTATTCTCAAAAAAAGTACGTACGATATTGCAGATTTGAACAACCATAGTGCTTTTTATAAAACTCAGAAGAGTCGAGATCATTTGAGACATCTCTTTAAGCCTCTTTCAAAAGAACCACATCTTGCATTCTTGTTACAAAAGCTACAAAAAACATCTGCACTTATGGACCAAAATATAACAATAGACACAAAATTATTACATCATACACATATTTCATTTACACTCTCTCATCAAACAAAATTTACTGATTGGAGTGAATTTCTATGATTTTTTGAAAAGAATACCGTAACGTTTCTTTCTACAAATGGAGCGAACAAATCAACACACAATCAAGATACACAAAACATCTATATGGGAGATCCTAGAAAACATACACATTCACATACGTTACTTTCTTCTCACAAAAATATTTTTGTTTTGAGTGCGAATAAATCATTATCACATAGCATCGTCAAAACACTCCATACATCATATCCTACCCACGAATGCATGGGGGAAAACATAACATGATGAGTCAGAAAACTCGTTGCCAAATCTCGTACTTCAAACAAAAAAATATACGTAGGGGGGTATCATTTTTTGATGGCACTACTTGCTGCTGATTGGAAATATGATATATGTTTTGTTGCATATATTTCATGACCACTAGAAAAAACTATTATTAATGATATTGCATGGTATTGATAAATATTAGTATCTTACAGACATATTTGCGACTTGTCATGTTGTAACATCCACATCTTCAAATCAATCAAAATTCCTTGCATTAAAAGAATAAGAAAAGTTTCACGATCATGAGTTTCATTCTGGTAGTTTAAATGCATATGCACTCGCACACTGCTGTATTACATGTGATCAACGTATTTGAAGTGTAGAGGGACTAACATAAAAATCATCAACTCTGTTTCATTCTATTGTTATTTTTTCTCAATCAGTAGCTGTAGTAAAAAAGACTGGAGACTTTCTCGTCTCAATGGTTCACTTTCTAAAATTTAGAATTTTAGAATTACAATCGACACATTCATTTTTTTCTTTTCAAGGAACTAGTAAATATAGTGTATTAGTACTTTTATCAATATACACGTTATTTTCTGCTCTTATTTTTCATTCAAGACAAGATTCAAGAGCAGTTCTTGTATTTTCTATTGCACCATCTTTACATGATTGCAACAAAAGTGCTCAAATAATCACTGAATAAGACAAAATGGAATTAGTTGAGAAACTATGTTCTTGCATTTTATTTTTTACGTATTGTACTATACTGTTCATTATTTCTGTTTTATTATAAAAAAAAAACCGCTTGCTGACAATATTCCAATAGTCGGAAAATATATACGTAAGCAAATCAGTATGTATTATATAATAATTTATACATCAAATGTCAATAGATATTAATATAATATATTTTATTATGTTGGGTGGTAATAATAATATATAAGTTCACTTTTTTGACAAAAGTTATTGTCGTTACTATAATAATAGCATATTTTATTATATTGAGTCGATATGGAACAACTTATTTTGCTTCAAGATCATAAACAGTATCAACGAATGCTTTTTGGTCTCAAAACATCCCTTGTCTTCCTGACATTTTTTCTATGTTTGTCATTGGGTATTTTGAAAGTATGAACACCTCTAAGTACGACATCAATCTATGATTCTCTTGTAACACAACAAGAAGATATAACGAACAACGAAGTAACACCAGACAAATTACATACGCATACAGAATATGGGATCTTGTTGCAAGAAGGAGACGACATACTACAAAAGCTACCAGAAATAGTAGCAAATATGAATGCAAAAGAAGAGATACAGTTTCATGGTGCATGAGACGATCTTTGAAATGCAAAACGAAAAAAAGCAACTGACAAAGTGTGTGAGTCATATAGTGAATATTGTGAAAAACTTATTTTTGATGGAGATCGGTCAGAGGAGGCGAAATACCAATATACTGCAATTACTGCATACTTTTTGTCTATGATGAACCAACATCTCGCATATCCAGAGACAACAATACGCACTGCATTAAAACAAATTACTTTGCGTGCAAAAGTAGACACATCTGGTAAAAAGGGAAGTTGTTTTTCTGAAAGAAGATGATGTGCAAATCACGAAGAGGTTATGTTCAATATAGAACTGATAAAATGACCATTAGAATATGCACATACATTGGTTCATGAAGTTTGACATATAGTAGATCTTGGAGTATTAGAGTGAAAAGCAAGAAAATATGACACAACATTCAAGGAATTTTGACAAGATGCATTTAAAATCGACGACCCTTCAATTGGATATTATGACCTATCTCGAATGTGAGAATCAGTAAGAAAAAAATCTGCTAAAATGCAAGACTTCTGTAGTATGTATGGTATGACAAATATGTTCGAAGATTTTGCAGAATGTACATTGATGTATAAGAATCACAATTTATACTTCAAAATGTTAGCAAAAGAAAACCGTGTTATGCTCAAAAAATACCAATACTTCTCTAATCTATACGATACAGCCTATCTCTTCGCAAACCCAGAAAAAGCAGTTGAAGCAAAAAGTGACCCAGAAAAAAGAGTATGGGATTTGACGAAACTACAATAGGAATAATACCTATCTTGTACATTCCATAAGATAATTTTCTAGATTTAACCTTTGTGTTCTAGCTCTATTACGAATTGCACTCAATACTTCAGGACTTTTAATAATTTCAAGATAGACTCAATTAGCTAAGTTATTCCATTTATAAGTATCTATTATTCCTGCCTTATATTGTCTTTCTGCTTCTGCTTTTAATGCTTTAGTATAGTATTCTCGTAAATTAGAATCTTTATACGCTATTCCTGATAATACTTCTTTGTTTAAGAACCTTTCAGAAAAGTCTCACTTACTTAGGCTATATGTTGGCACCTCTTTCTTTACTTCTTCTATTGCAAGCTTAAATCACTCATTTTTTCTATTAGAAAAAGAGAATGAGGCTTCCACCCCTTGGATTTGTACTCAGTATATAAGCATGTGTTTTAGTATTCAAGATGGATTATCTTCTATGCAAACAAGATCTCACCGATATTCACTCATCTCTGTATCACTTCGACTTGTTACAAGATTATTTATCTTA
>Ga0100388_10005707_pt1 | contig 10121 bp, 10 predicted proteins | sample CryGeymeta201512_FD_81536 | JGI IMG/M metagenome (GOLD analysis project Ga0100388, IMG submission 81536) | Groundwater microbial communities from Crystal Geyser aquifers in Utah, USA - Crystal Geyser metaG 2015-12 | ecosystem: Environmental > Aquatic > Deep subsurface > Groundwater | place... | reverse complement strand
CGTTTGCCGATTTACAATAATCTGGTGGAAAACGCCATTCGTCCGATCGCCGTCGGATAAATGAACTGGCTGTTCGCGGGTTCTGAACGGGCGAGAAAATGGGCTGCGGCGATTCAGAGTTTGCTCGCAACCGCAAAGCTCAATGGGCTCGATCCCGCCGCGTGGTTGCGGGACACGCTGGAAAAACTGCCGACCTGCCTCAACAGCCAGATCGATTCGCTCTTGCCGTTCCGCAAAAATGCGCTACAGCAACCCACTCCGTAAGTGGTAGGTGGGCGCGTCGAACGCTTACAATTAGAAGTCGATCGCGTTGCCTCAAAATAAAAGGTTGCCGAAGAGTCAGATACGTTGCCTCACATTAGAGGTAACCGAAACGAATCGAAAGATGTGTTTCAATTTTGCCTCGATCCGACGTTTGAGATCAAACGGATTGAGGGTGTCGGCGGTTTGTCTCAAGCTCTTGAGCGCGTGAAGACGGGCTTGTTGGGATGGTCGGTGAAATAGCGCAGCAAGGGATGGTTGAGGAATTCGCTGCCGTTATCGCAATCAAATCCGAGAAGAGGGAAAGGCAACGCCTTTTCAATTTCTTGAACTTGGCGGATAACGCCGGTTGAGCCTTTGTTCCATGTGGCGCGGCATTCTGTCCAGCCGGTCAGAATGTCGGTCATGGTCAGGCTCCAGACGAAATCGCCCGCAAGAGAATTGCCGCAATGGGCGACGGTATCGGCTTCGACGAAGCCGGGCCGGGAAATATCCCAATGTTCGGTGCAGATGGGGATTTGATTCTTGAGCAGCGTGCCGGGTTTGGTGCCGGACAGCCCTTTGGGATGTAGGGCGCGGATAGGCTTGAGCAAGCGATCCAGCGTGGCGGCGGAAACCGCCAGTAAACGGGACTTGTCCTCGCTATCGAGTTCCCCGTGTTCAGCTTCGTAGTGGGGCAGCCATAAGGGGATGGCGGCGACCAGTCTCTTGCCTCACATCTGATCGGACGCCAGCCAGATGCGGCGCAAGGCTTCGAGAAGCGGCGGGGAGCGATATATCGGCTTGCGCCCCGGATGGCGGGCGATAGTGCCGGGTTTTTTGCCCAATAAACGGATGGCGTATTTGCGGTGGTAGTTGAAGACCGCGCAAAACTCGTCCAGAATTTTGGCTTTGCCTGTGCGATTGGCTTTGCGATAACGGTACTGGATCGCTTCCAGGTAGGCATGTTTCTCTTGCTTGCTCATGGTTGGTAACCTCCTCGCTTGGGTTACCAACAATTTGAGGCAACGATCCCTTTTTACCCGTTACTTCGGTTACCTTTTTTATGAGGCAACTCGTCGATTTCCGGTTGATGTTTCATTCATACTGAATATTTGCTATAATGCGCAAATCGTATATGGGCTGTCAGCCCATTTTTTATTTGTGGCGGAGATATGGATTTATACGGTTTGCTTGAATCTACGGTAACCGGTTTGGGATATGAGTTTGTAGACCTCGAGGTGTCGCAACGAGGCAAGTCCCTTCGTCTGTTTATCGATAAGCCGGCTGGCATCGGCGTAGAGGATTGCGCTTTCGTGAGCAATCATCTGTCGCGATTGTTGGCGGTCGAGATGGATTGCGACTATGACCGACTGGAGGTGTCTTCTCCTGGGCTGGATAGGGTTTTGAAGAAGGAAGAGGATTTTATTCGTTTTAACGGTGAGAGCGCGCAGATTAAATTGCGGGTTGCGCTTGCTGGCAGGAAGAATTATGCGGGCGTTTTGCGTGGTGTTAAGGATGGTGTGCTGCAACTGGAAGTGGATAGCACGCTGTTGACGCTGAATATTGCCAATATAGACAAGGCGCGTTTGATACCGAATATATAGCCGGAGGGTGTATGGGTCGTGAAATTTTGCTGGTCGTGGATGTGATGTCGCGGGAGAAGAACGTCTCTAAGGATGTGATTTTTGCTGCGCTGGAATTGGCGTTGGCTTCCGCGACAAAAAAGCGTTTTCATGAGGATGTGGAAGTGCGCGTCGACCTTGACCGCGATACCGGTGAGTATTCCTCCGTTCGCCTCTGGCATGTGGTTCCGGATGATGCCGTGGAGTTTTCGGAGCGTCAGATCGGCCTGACTGATGCCAAGGAGCGAGATACTGAAGTTGAATTGGATGACTATATTGAGGAACCGCTTGAGCCTGTCGAGTTTGGCCGTATCGGTGCGCAGGCCGCCAAGCAGGTGATCTTGCAGAAAATTCGTGAAGCCGAGCGTGAACAGATACTGAATGACTTCCTGCAACGCAAGGAATATCTTGTTACCGGAACTATCAAGCGGATGGAGCGTGGCAACGCAATTATTGAGTCGGGGAGAATCGAAGCCTTACTACCGCGTGACCAGATGATCCCCAAGGAAAATCTGCGGATTGGCGATCGTGTGCGGGCATACCTGTCCCGAGTTGACCGAGCAGCGCGCGGTCCGCAATTGATTTTATCGCGGATTGCGCCAGAGTTTCTGGTTAAGCTGTTTGATCTGGAAGTCCCTGAAATTGAAGATGGGTTGCTGGAAATTAAATCGGCGGCGAGAGATCCAGGCGCGCGCGCAAAGATTGCAGTTAAATCAAATGACCAGCGCATCGATCCAATTGGAACTTGTGTTGGCATGCGTGGTTCGCGTGTTCAGGCGGTGACTTCTGAACTCGCTGGGGAACGGGTGGATATCATATTATGGTCACCCGAGCCCGCCCAGTTTGTGATCAATGCTTTGGCGCCGGCTGAGATCAGTAGCATCGTGGTGGACGAGGAAAAGCACAGCATGGATGTGGTGGTTGAGGAGGAGCAACTGGCTCAGGCTATTGGTCGTCTCGGGCAGAATGTGCGCCTGGCTAGCGAGCTGACAGGCTGGACCTTGAACATCATGACCGAGGAAGAGGCGACTCAGAAGAGCCAGGAAGAGAGTTCGGCGATTATTTCGCAGTTTATACAAAAGCTTGACGTTGACGAAGAGGTGGCAGGGATTTTGGTGCAGGAGGGATTCAGTACACTGGAAGAAGTGGCCTATGTCCCGCTTTCAGAGATGTTGGAAATCGAATTTTTTGATGAGGATACGGTCAATGAGCTGCGCAGTCGTGCACGCAATGCGTTGCTGACGGAAGCGATTGCCAGCGAGGAAAAAATGGAGGCTCCCTCAGCTGAGTTGCTGGCGATGGAGGGAATGGATGATGGAACAGCACGTGCCTTGGCATCCAAGGGCGTGGTGACGATGAATGATCTGGCTGATTTGGCGGTTGACGATCTGGTTGAAATGACCAGGATGGATAGTGAACGCGCCAAGGAATTGATTATGACGGCACGCGCCCCGTGGTTTGCATGACGATAGCGAGCAGAGTGTACTGGAGACCTAAATGGGACAAATGAACGTGGCTCAATTTGCCGGCGAGCTGGGCCTGCCCGCAACGCTGTTACTGGAGCAGTTGCGGGCTGCGGGCGTTAATAAAGCAGCGTCTGAGGATTCGCTGACTGAGCAAGACAAGACTCAGTTGCTTGACTATTTGCGTCGTGCACATGGCGCAAAGGAACAGAAGAATAAAATCACTCTGACCCGCAAGGAAACAACAGAAATCAAGAAGTCTGACAGCGCTGGCAAAGCGCGCACTATCCAGGTGGAGGTACGCAAAAAGCGGGTTTTTGTTAAACGAGACGTGACTGAAGCCGCACCAGTCATAGCCGCACCAGTTGAAGTGGCGCAGGTTGAAGAACCAGTCATAGCCGCACCAGTTGAAGTGGCGCAGGTTGAAGAACCAGTCATGGCCGCACCAGTAAAGAAAAGAGCTAGACCGCAGTTGCACGATACCGAGATCGCCAAGCGCGAAGAAGAGGCACGCAAGCAGGCGGAGCTTTTCGCACGACAAAGTGCGGATATTCGCGAAAAGCATGAAAAGGGCCTGCGTCGGCAAGCCGCAATAGTGGTACAGGCCGCAGTTGCTGAGTCCCCAGTTCCAGTCAAGGTGTCAGAACCTCCACTAGCGGAAGGTACGCTGCATAAGCCGGTTGTAAAGCCGGGTGAGAAAGTCGAGAAAAAGGCTGCAAAGAAAAAGGAAACCACTTGGGCGGATACGTCTGGTAAGAAGCGCGGTATCAAAGTGCGTGGCGATGTGAGCGGCGCAACCGGATGGCGCAACCGAAAGGACCGGGGGGCTCACCACAAGGCGGAAGATCAGGGACCCCATGGTTTTGCCATGCCGACTGAACCTATTGTGTATGAGGTGATGATTCCTGAGGCCATCACGGTCGGTCAGCTTGCGCAAAAGATGGCGGTAAAGGCGGCCGCAGTCATCAAGGTCATGATGAAGATGGGCACTATGGCGACGATCAACCAGGTGCTGGATCAGGAAACCGCGATGATTCTGGTCGAGGAAATGGGGCATGTTGCCAAGCCGGCGGCTCTAGATAGTCCTGAAGCTTATCTGGCCGAGACTGAAGCGCATGAAGTACACATGGAACCGCGTGCGCCGGTGGTGACCGTGATGGGTCACGTCGACCACGGCAAAACCTCGTTGCTCGACTATATCCGCCGTACCCGCGTAGCTCACGGCGAAGCAGGCGGCATTACCCAGCATATTGGTGCCTATCATGTGGAAACGGCACGCGGCATGGTGACCTTCCTCGACACGCCGGGCCATGAGGCTTTTACGGCGATGCGTGCGCGCGGCGCCAAAGCCACTGACGTGGTGATTCTTGTTGTCGCTGCCGATGACGGCGTGATGCCTCAGACGATCGAAGCTGTCCATCACGCCAAGGCGGCAGGCGTGCCAGTCGTAGTGGCGATGAACAAGATTGATAAGCCCGAAGCCAATCCGGAACGCATCAAGCAGGAATTGGTGGCACAAGGTGTTGTCCCTGAAGATTGGGGCGGAGATACCATGTTTGTCGGGGTTTCTGCCAAAACCGGCGAGGGCATCGATGAACTACTTGAAGGCGTGCTGTTGCAGGCCGAGGTATTAGAACTAAAAGCGCAAAAGGATGTTCCAGCCAAGGGCTTGGTGATCGAGGCACGGTTGGATAAAGGCCGTGGCCCTGTGGCGACTATTCTTGTGCAGTCTGGAACGCTTAAGGCGGGCGACATGCTTCTGGCTGGCGGGGCCTTTGGTCGCGTGCGGGCCATGCTGAATGAAAATGGCGACATGGTGAAAGAAGCCGGGCCTTCCATTCCTGTGGAAATCCAGGGTTTGTCCGAGGTGCCGATGGCGGGCGAGGATGTGATCGTGCTGAATGACGAGCGCAAGGCGCGTGAGATCGCGTTGTTCCGTCAAGGCAAGTTCCGCGACGTGAAGCTGGCCAGGCAGCAGGCAGCGAAACTGGAGAACATCTTCGAGAATATGGGTGAGGACGAGGTCAGGGTTCTGCCGTTGATTATCAAGACCGATGTTCAGGGTTCCTATGAAGCGCTGGCTCATGCGCTGCAGAAACTTTCCACCGACGAGGTTAGAGTTAACATCATTCATAGCGGAGTGGGAGCGATTACCGAGTCCGACATCAACCTGGCTCTGGCATCGAAAGCTGTGGTAATCGGTTTCAACTCGCGCGCTGATGCGACTGCACGCAAACTGGTTCAGTCCTCCGGGGTGGATGTGCGCTACTATACGATTATTTACGATGCAGTGGATGAGGTCAAAGCTGCGCTGTCGGGCATGCTGGCGCCGGAGCGCAAGGAGAGTGTGCTCGGTTTGGTGGAAGTGCGCGAAGTGTACCGGATTTCAAAGGTGGGTACGGTTGCGGGTTGCTATGTGCTCGACGGTACCATAAAACGTGGCGCCATGGTGCGTGTGTTGCGTGATAATGCGGTGATCCATACCTGTGAACTGGACTCCCTCAAACGTTTCAAGGACGACGTGAAAGAAGTGAAATCCGGCTTCGAATGCGGGCTGTCGCTGAAGGGTTTTAACGATCTCAATGTCGGCGATCACCTCGAGGCTTATGAGATGGTTGAAGTTGCGCGTAGCCTTTAGCCATTTATTTATGCAGCGCGTAACCTGGAAATGCCATCATGGGTAAAGCTTTTTTGCGAACTGGGCGGATTGCCGAGCAAATCCAGCGCGAACTGGCCGATCTGATCCAGATGGAAGTCAAGGATCCGCGTGCCGGTCTGGTAACCCTGACAGGCGTTGAGGTGACTCAGGATTATTCTCATGCCAAGGTGTATTTCACCACGATGAAGTCGGCTGATCAGGCGCCCAAGGCGCAGGCGGGCCTCGAACATGCCGCCGGTTTCCTGCGTTCGCAACTGGCGCACCGCATGAAATTGCGGATCATGCCCCAGCTACATTTTATCTACGATACTTCCGTCGAAAATGGGGTGCGCTTGTCCCGACTGATCGACGAGGCGGTTGCCGCAGATAAAGCGCATCAACGAGAAGAATAGCCCCTTGCAGTTTAAACGGATCAAGCGTCCCATCAGCGGTGTTCTGTTGCTGGATAAGCCTTATGGGATTTCGTCGAATGGCGCTCTGCAGCAGGCCAAAAGATTGTATCAAGCCGCCAAGGCGGGGCATACCGGCAATCTGGATCCGATTGCAACGGGTTTGCTGCCGATCTGTTTTGGAGAGGCCACCAAGTTTTCGCAGTTTCTGCTGAATGCTGGGAAAACTTACCAAGCGGTTTTTAAATTGGGAAAAACCACCACCACGGGTGACTCCGAGGGGGAAGTGACCAGCAGCAAAGTCGTCGATCTATCGCTGGGTCAGGTGGAACAGGCGCTGCAACAGTTTATTGGTCCCATTCTTCAGATGCCGCCGATGTATTCGGCCCTCAAATTTCAGGGCAAGGCGCTTTATACTTATGCTCGTGCCGGGGTCGAGATTGAGCGGGCTGCGCGCCCGGTGACGATTTACAGCCTGACTCTGGATCGCTTTGTCGACGACGAGTTGAGCGTTACAGTGGCGTGCAGCAAGGGCACCTATATTCGGGTGCTGGGGGAAGACCTGGGTCGTGTACTGGGGTGTGGCGCTTTCATGCAGGCATTGCGGCGCACCCGCATTGGCAGTTTTGAGATTGGCCAAACGGTGACCCTGGAGCAGCTCGATGGATTGGACATAGAAGCCAGGGACGCGCGGCTTTTGCCGGCGGACTGCTTGCTGGAGGGGTTGCCAAAAATAACACTGGATCGGGAAAGTGCTTATTATTTTCGGCAAGGGCAGGCGATCTGGATGCCGAAGCAGGTGCATGATGGGGTAGTGGTTTTGTACGATGAAGGTCAGTGCCTTGTCGGTATTGGCGAAATCGCGGATGACGGCAAGATTGCACCCAAAAGACTGGTTGTCGAGAGCACGGTGTAACAGAATTTTTCGCGGAGGCTAACCCGCGAGAATTATTTGAGAATATCTCATAATACAAGGTAAAATAACGCGTTTTATTTTTTGGAGAAAATAATGTCACTGAACAGCGCCCAAAAGGCACAAATTGTGCAGGATTATCAAAAAGCAACGGGCGACACCGGTTCGACCGAAGTGCAGGTTGCTCTTATGACTGCGCGCATCAACGATCTCACCGGCCATTTCAAGATCCATGCCAAAGATCACCATTCCCGTCGTGGTCTGCTGAAGCTGGTCAGCAAGCGCCGCAAGCTGCTGGATTACTTGCGCGGCAGCAGTGTTGACCGCTACCGCACCCTGATTGAGCGCCTCGGCTTGCGCAAATGATTTCTGCTTTCTCGCGTCCTCCATCGGAGCGAGGGTTCCGCAAGGGTGGATTCGGCAATGGCTAGAGCAGAGATTGTGTAGGTTGTGTAGAAGTCTTGCCGACTCGATAAAGAAGATGATGATTAAGTAGAGGATAACGTTTTGAACCATATCAAGAAAAGTATTGCGTACGGGCGTCACACGCTGACGCTGGAAACTGGAGAGATCGCCCGCCAAGCGTCTGGCGCCATAATGGTTAGCCTGGACGATACGGTAGTACTGGTTACGGTGGTGGGCGCCAAGGGCGTCAAACCTGGCCAGGATTTCTTTCCGCTGACGGTCGATTACCAGGAACGGACTTATGCTGCTGGCCGTATTCCTGGCGGCTTCTTCAAGCGTGAAGGACGTCCCTCCGAGAAGGAAATACTGACTTCCCGTTTGATCGACCGCCCGTTGCGCCCGCTTTTTCCTGAGGGTTTCTACCATGACGTGCAAATTGTTGCTACCGTCATGTCCTCCGAGAGCGAAATCGATTCCGACATCCCTGCCTTGATCGGCGCTTCCGCCGCCCTGGCGATTTCCGGCATCCCCTTTAACGGCCCGATTGGCGCGGCACGTGTCGCTTATGTCAACGGCGAGTACGTGCTGAACCCGACCGCGACAGAACTGAAAGCCTCCCAGCTGAATCTGGTTGTTGCAGGTACCGAGCAGGCTGTTCTGATGGTCGAATCCGAAGCCATGGAGCTGCCTGAAGACGTGATGCTGGGCGCGGTGGTGTTCGGCCATGATGAAATGCAAGCGGTGATCAACCTGATCAACGAGCTTGCCGATGAAGTGGCGGTTGCGCCATGGGATTGGAAGGCGCCAGAGAAAGATCCGGTCGCGGTCGAAAAGCTTGCCCAACTGGCTCAAGCCGATCTGAACGAAGCTTACAAGGTACGCCAGAAGCAGGATCGCTCCCAAAAAATCGATGCGATTCGTGATCGCGTACTGGGTGAACTGGTCACCGAAGATATGGATACCGTCCGCGTTAACCAGATCAAGGGCATTTTTCAGGACCTGGAAGCCAAGATCGTGCGCAGCCAGATTCTCGAGGGTGAGCCGCGCATTGATGGACGCGATACCCGCACCGTTCGCCCCATCACCATCCGCACCGGTGTTCTGCCTCGCGCGCACGGTTCGGTGCTGTTCACCCGTGGCGAAACCCAGGCGCTGGTGGTTGCCACACTGGGCACCGGGCGTGATGAGCAGACCATCGACGCATTGCAGGGCGAGTACAAAGACCGCTTTCTGCTGCATTACAACTTCCCTCCCTACGCGACCGGAGAATGCGGTCGGGTCGGCACCCCGAAACGCCGCGAAATCGGCCATGGTCGTCTTGCGAAGCGTGCTTTAATAGCGGCTTTGCCCAGTGCGGAAGAATTCGGCTACACCATGCGCGTGGTTTCGGAAATTACCGAGTCCAATGGTTCCAGCTCGATGGCTTCAGTCTGTGGCGGTTGCCTGGCGCTGATGGATGCGGGTACACCGATGAAAGCGCATGTGGCCGGGATTGCCATGGGCTTGATCAAGGATGGCAACCGTTTTGCCGTGCTGACGGACATTCTGGGCGACGAGGATCACCTCGGCGACATGGATTTCAAGGTTGCCGGCACGGACAGGGGTATCACAGCATTGCAAATGGATATCAAGATTTTGGGTATCACCAAGGAAATCATGCAGGTCGCGCTCAGCCAAGCGCGAGAGGGCCGCATGCATATCCTCGGTATCATGCATGAGGCCGTGCCGCATGCTCGTCAAGAAATGTCTGCCTATGCGCCGCGGATTATCACCATCAAGATCAACCCGGAAAAAATCCGCGACGTGATCGGCAAGGGCGGCGCGGTGATCCGTGCGTTGACCGAAGAAACCGGCACCACCATCGATATTAACGAGGACGGCACGGTGAATATCGCATGCCTGAGCTCTGAAGCCGGTGATTTGGCCAAGAAGCGTATCGAAGAGCTGACCGCCGAAGTTGAGGTTGGCAAGACATATGAAGGTAAAGTGATCAAAATGCTGGATTTTGGCGCGATTGTCAGCGTGCTACCGGGCAAGGACGGTCTATTGCATATTTCCCAGATCGCTCACGAGCGGGTGAATGCTGTTTCCGATCATTTGACCGAGGGACAAGTTATCAAGGTCAAGGTGCTGGAGGCCGACGAGAAGGGCCGTTTGCGCCTTTCCATGAAAGCTCTGGTGGAACCGCCTGTTGCGGTAAGAAAACCGGAAGGTGGCGAAGCCTAACCCTAATCCTTTTCGGGTTTTAGATTGAGCGAGCCCCCTCGGCGGAAGCCAAGGGGGCTTTCATTTTGGCTCTTTTCACAAATCGTGTTGGCGTCTGATCCGAAGGATCACCCTGTGGGGCTTTCAAGCATATCGATAGGGACACCTTGCGACTGCCTGGAAACATCGATGGTTATTGGTGTTGTGCCGGGTCGGTTGCCG
>Ga0100388_10005705_pt1 | contig 10121 bp, 9 predicted proteins | sample CryGeymeta201512_FD_81536 | JGI IMG/M metagenome (GOLD analysis project Ga0100388, IMG submission 81536) | Groundwater microbial communities from Crystal Geyser aquifers in Utah, USA - Crystal Geyser metaG 2015-12 | ecosystem: Environmental > Aquatic > Deep subsurface > Groundwater | place: USA... | reverse complement strand
TACAAACATCAGTACTAAGTTCATGGAAACCAAGTCGAGTTTTAATCAATTGGGCATATTTTGAAAGTACAAGCTGAGTTCTATTGGATTCTTTGATGCGATCAAAAATATGTAAGCCAATTATTCTTATTTCAATCATCTTTTATTCATCAATTTAAAAATATAAATCTCTTTTCCCTTGTTTAACTAATTCAATTTTATTGGTTAATTCAACAACATCTTGTTGTGAAGCTAATTCCAATAATTTTTTCTCAATAAGCAAGTATCCCTTTTGTTTGGTAGTTTCTTTCGCATAGTCTTCTAGGTATTCGGCAAAAGTCAATAATGCATTGGGGGTGCAGAAACGTTTTATAAAGCCAGGAACAGAAAATTCCATAAAATGCTCACCAGTTCTACCTCTTCTGTAGCAAGAAGTGCAAAACGAAGGTATATATTCATTTTTAACCAATTCATCAATCACTTCGCTTAAAGAACGGGTATCATTAATCTGGAATTGTTCCATATTTAAATCCTGACTTTTGTTCTTTTTTTTGCTATAACCACCAATTTCCAGATTAGTACCTCCATCAATTTGCGATACTCCAAAACGAAGTATTTCATCTCTTATTTTAGCTGATTCCCTTGCTGTCAATATCATTCCGGTATAAGGAACCGCAAGTCTCAAAATAGCGACCAATCTAACAAATTCAGAATCACTAACTAAATGAGATTTGTCAATATTTAAGGAAGATGCATTTTGAATTCTTGGAAATGAAATAGTATGTGGACCAACATGATAAGCCGCTTCAAAATGATTAACGTGGCGAATAAGCCCTAAAACCTCAAAACGCCAATCGTATAAGCCAAACAAAGCACCAATTCCAACATCGTCAATGCCGGCTTCTTGTGCTCTATCAAGAGAAGTCAATCTCCACTCATAATTACGTTTTATCCCTCCCAAATGGACTTTTTTATATGTTTCTTGGTGATAAGTTTCTTGAAAAACCTGATATGTACCAATTTTAGAATCTTTAACTATTCTAAAGCCATCAATATCTAAGGGAGCAGCATTGATATTAACCCTTCTGATTTCTCCATTTTTAACTTTCACCCCATAAACAGTTCTAACAGAATCTGCAATAAACTCAGGCGAATATTTAGGATGTTCGCCAAAAACTAAAATCAATCGCTTATGTCCCTGCTCTTCTAATGCTGCAACCTCTTCAATTAATTGTTCTTTTTCTAATGTAATACGATTCATTTCTTTATTAGTAGAACGAAATCCACAATATTGGCAATTGTTGATGCACATATCGCCAACATACAAAGGAGCAAACAGTACAATTCTTTCTCCATATACTTTTTCCTTCAGCATCCTTGCACCTTGCTTTATTTCTTCTATAAGTTCAGGGTCGGTAGTATTAATAAGAGCAGCCGTTTCTTCTAAAGAAAGTCTATTTTTATCAAGCGATTTGGCAATAATGTCCTTAACTCTTCCTACTGTAGGTTTTGTGTTATTAATATAATCCCATATTTCATTGGTATCAATGAATGGAACCATTCGTTGGTCTTTTATTTTGTATTTTTCAGGTTTATAAATCATTTATGATTGTTGTTTACAATTAATATATTTAAATGCAAAATTATAAAAAATACAGCTATGCATTTTTTATTACTATAATATTTTTATTCTTATTGAAAACAGGTGTTAATACCTATTAAAATATTGCAAAATCACAAAAAAAATCGTATGTTTGTTCTATAATTTTACAAATTTTACCAAATAAATATATGTTTAAGTTAAAAAATATTTTCACTTTATTGTTTTTATTAGTTTGTGGTTCGGTTTATACTCAAATTCCAACCAATGGCAATATTGCCTGTTATCCCTTTAGCGGAAACACCAATGATTACAGTGGAAATGGGCATAATGGTACTAATTCGGGAGCTATTTTTACTTCAGATTATTATAATAGAGCAAATAATGCGTATTTTTTCAATGGCTCCAATGCTCATATTACCTTACAAAACATAAATGACCTTTTAGTTCCCAATTTTACATATAGCGCTTGGGTAAAGGTTTCATCTTATCCTGCAAATGGTAATGTTACAAAAATACTATCCATTGGTGGTGGTCCTAATACTCAAAACATTTGTTTGTTTAATAACTACAATAGCAACTTAAACGGTTTAGGATTTTATGGAGCCAATCAAGGTGGTACCACCAGCGATTGTGATTTTGGTTTACTTCCTCAACTTAACACTTGGTATCATATTGCCATAACAAGAAGCAATAACAGCGTTAAACTATATATTAATGGAAATTTTGAGCGTGAAAATCTCATCAATAATCACGTAGCTGTTTATGGTGGAGGTATAAATTCTGCTATTATTGGAGCTTCAACAGGTTTAAACCAGCATTTTAATGGTAACATTGATGATATTCATATTTACAATAGAAAATTAACTGCTATAGAAATTCTATCTCTTTATGGAGTCGGAACTAATACGCTTACAATTACATCCAATTCGGGAGATACCATTTGTATGAACGAAAATGTTACTTTTATTGCAAATGGAGCAGCTCATATTAGTAATCCTAATTATCAATGGTATGTTAACAGCAACGCAGTTGGTATAAATGCTCAAAACTATACTACTTCAACTTTAATAAATGGTGATATATTGTGGTGTTATGTTTTTCCTCCTGCTAACGACTGCGAAGCCCCTGTATTATCAAATTCAATCTCAATGACGGTTAATCCATTAAATCAATTAGGCATCTCTATTATCGCAACTCCAGGAGACACTGTGTGTAAAGGAGATTTAGTGCTTTTTAATTCTATTGTAACCAATGGATTTGGTAATCTTACTTATCAATGGACTATTAATGGTATTAATGTTGGAAATCAAAACTCTTTAACTTTAGATACCTTATCTAACGGAGCAATAGTAAATTGTATTCTAACATCTTCTGCAGAATGCTTAACCAACAATCCAGCAAGCTCGCTTCCTATTCAAATGACAATTAATGAAATCATCCCTCTCATTGATACAATTACAGCCTTTCCTAGCAATATTATATGCAAAGGAGATAAAGTTACTTTTAATGCTTATGGCTATAATGGTTGAAGCACTTATTCCTATCAATGGAAATTAAATGGAATTAATGTAGGTGTCAATCAAGAATCTATTGATATTGATACATTGTCAAACGGAGATATTGTTACTTGCATTTATTCTTCAACAAATTCATGTGTTTCAAATAATCCCGCTACTTCTAATCCTATAGTAATGATTGTTAAAGATTTTTCTGCTCTTCAATTTCAAATAATTGCTTCTCCTAGCACTTCTATTTGTAAAGGTACGAATGTACAATTAACAGCAGAAATAATTGGACCTCCAGCCAATGGCGTTACTTGTCAATGGCAAATAAATGGAACTTACGTTGGCACAACTCAAAACACGCTGCTTCTTGATACTTTATCCAAAAATGCAGTAATAACTTGTACTTATTATACTACTGACCTTTGTTATACAAATGTTCCAGCAACAGAATCTTTAACTATTGATGTTAATCAAATTCCAATAATTGATGCGGGAATTTCACTTGAAACTGGCATTTCAGAAGGAGTTCCTCTAAGACCTATTATTAATGGAGGTCTTGCTCCTTATCAATATAATTGGACTCCAATAGAAAATCTTTCTGACCCTCATGCTGCTAATCCTATTGCTTCACCTAAGATAACAACGCAGTATTATGTTGAAATTATTGATGCAAATGGATGTTCAAATAATGATTCGGTATTAGTTACGGTATTTGATTTTTTAAATGCCTTTTATATTCCAAATGCCTTTTCACCTAATGGAGATCAACAAAATGACGTATTATATGTCAGAGGGAAAGGCATTAAAGAAATGCAATTTGTTATTTATGATAGATGGGGAAAAGAAATTTTTTCTACAACCTCTAAAGATATTGGTTGGGACGGAACCTATAAAGGCACAATGCTTAACCCTGCTACTTTTATTTATTATCTTAAAATCAAAACTTATGATGGTAAGTTGATTGAGAAAAAGGGAAACGTGACATTAGTTAAATAATCAGACTTTATGAAAGCAATCATTTTAATTATATTCGCATTGATGCTAAATTGCATATTTGTTAATGCACAAGACCTTTATTTTTCTCAATTTGATAAAAATCCTTTAATTTTAAACCCTTCAAATACAGGATTTTTCAATGGTGGTAACCGATTAGGAGTCAGTTATAGAACCCAATGGAAAAACATTACCACTCCTTATGTTACCACTTCAGCTTTTTATGATGCTCAGTTTTTAAAAAAACAACCAAAAGACAAAATAGGCTTGGGTTTGGTTTTCTTTAATGACAAGTCTGGGGATGTAGAAATGGGTTTAACACAAGTATCACTTTCTTTTGCTTATTCTAAATTACTTACAAAAGAAAATTTATTTTTATTTGGTTTTCAGACTGGATATGCTCAACGTAGCTTCGATTTTTATAATGCCACTTGGGATAATCAATATGATGGCAATACATACAATCCCAATTCTCTATCAAATGAAACAAGTTTTAATTTAAATTATTCATATATTGATTACGCTGCTGGGATGGGATGGAGTTTTAGACCCAGTAACAATTTCCGTTCTAGCACAGGAGTTGCATTGTTTCATATAAGTAGCCCTAAATTTAGGTTTTCAAAAGATATTAAAGAAAGATTGTATAGAAAAATAGTGGTGCATCATAAAACAGAAATATATATTGAAAAATCACCTCTTTCTTATGAGCCTGCTTTTGCATATATCAAACAAGGGGTTGATAAACAAATATTAGCTGGTTTAATGTTTAGATTTACCGAAGAAGGGAATTCTTATTACTCTAGCTCTTTACCCCCTACTGTTTTTTCTATAGGTGCATATTATAGATCTGAAAACGCATTAATATTGGCTGCCCGATTGAATTATAATAATTTTGAAATAAACTACAGTTACGATTTTAATATTTCTACCATTGGGAAAGCTACTAAAAAGCAAGGTGGAATGGAGTTATCATTAGTATATACCCAACATTCAAAAGCAAAGAAAAGAGTTACAAGAAGCGGTATTCCCAATTTCTTTGAATAAATCTTAATTTTTCTTTTATATTCTATTTCAACTACCTATTATTCAATAGAATATAATTTTATTTTTGAAAAGCTATTATTTATTTGGTAAATAGTTTTTTATTTAATACATTTGCGTATTCAATTACCACATTATTTGTTTATGAGTAAAATAATAAATATATCAAGTGCTTCATTTATTGCCTTGCATTCTTTGGCTTACATTGCTAATTGTGATCAAATTACAAACATTAAAACAATAAGCCAAACAATTAATATGGCAGAGAGTCATGTAGCAAAAATTATTCAATTACTTGTAAAATATGGTTATTTGAAATCAACAAGAGGACCAAAAGGAGGATTGGTTTTAATTAAAACACCCTCATCCATTACTTTATTAGAAATTTTTGAATTAATTGAAGGAGAAATTCAAATTGATAATTGTCCAACGCAATGCATAAAGTGTCCTTTTAAAACGTGTATTTTCGGCGGATTACCTCAGAAAATGAGTATGGAATTTCTGAATTATATGCAAAATAAGACTCTGCAACAATTTATAAATGAAAATAAATAAAAGAATATGAAAAGAACAATTATTAAAATAGATGAAAAAAAATGCAATGGCTGTGGATTGTGTGTATCTGGATGCCACGAAGGTGCATTACAACTAATTGATGGCAAAGCGAGAATGATTAGTGAATTATATTGCGATGGGTTGGGTGCATGTATAGGTGATTGTCCCGAAAATGCAATTATTTTAGAAGAAAGAGAAGCTGAGCCTTATGATGAATTGGCTACAATAGGAAAAATAGCAATAAAAGGGGAATCTACTATAATTGCTCATATTAATCACTTATTTGATCATCATGAAGCTGAATATGCTCAACAAGCAATAAATTATTTAAATAAAAACAACATAAAAATAGATACTTCAAAATTAAAAATAAATATGAATCAAGAACATGAGAATCATAGTGGCTGCCCAGGCTCTAAAACTATTGATTTTAGGGAAAAGCAAGAAATAACTAATTTAAATGAACAAAAAACAGATAACTCCTCCCAATTGAGGCAATGGCCCGTTCAGCTTCATTTGCTGAGTCCAACAGCTGGATATTTTAAAGGAGCAGACGTCCTTCTTGCTGCAGATTGCGTGGCTTTTGCCATGGGAAACTTCCACCAAGATTATTTAAAAGGTAAAAGTTTAGCTATTGCTTGTCCAAAACTGGATTCTAATAAAGAAGTATATGTAGAAAAACTTACTGCAATGATTGATGAGGCTAAAATAAACACATTAACTATAATGATGATGGAAGTGCCTTGTTGCGGTGGTTTATTGCAAATGACTCGAATGGCAACAGAAACTGCTAAACGCAAAGTGCCTATTAAAGCAATATATGTAAGTATGCAAGGTGAAATCATATCAGAAGAATGGATGTAATTCAAATATTTAGTAAAATCAATTTAAAAATAATTTAAAATAAAAAAACTATGAGTATGTTTTGTTATCAATGTCAAGAAACCGCTAAAGGTACAGGTTGTACTATTAAAGGCGTATGTGGAAAATCGGAAGATGTTGCAAATTTGCAAGATTTATTAATTTTCACATTAAAAGGAATTTCAGTTTATTCAACTGCTGCAAGAAAAGCAGGTATTGAAAATGCCGAAGTAAATCATTTTGTAATGGAAAGCTTGTTTGCAACCATTACGAATGCTAATTTTGATAGAAGTGCATTTATCGTAAGAATTAAAAAGGCTCTAAAATTACGAGAAGAAATCAGGAAAACTGTTGAAAAATCTGGTATTCAAATGCCAAAAAATTTGCACGAATCAGCCAATTGGTTTGCAGATTCTGAAAAAGAATTTGACGAAAAAGCATTAAAAGTTGGTGTTTTACTAAGCGAAAACGAAGATGTTAGGTCTTTGAGAGAATTATTAACGTATGGGAATAAAGGAATGGCAGCTTATACAGAACATGCATATAACTTAGGAATGGAAGACCCCGAATTGTATGCATATATGCAAAAAGCATTAGTAGCAACCATTGAAGAGCATTCTGCAGATGAATTAGTTGGTTTAGTTATGGAATGTGGAAAGTTTGGTGTTACAGCGATGGCATTATTAGATAAAGCAAATACTACCGCTTATGGTAATCCTGAAATCACCAAAGTAAATATTGGGGTAAGCAATAAACCAGGCATTTTAATAAGTGGTCATGACTTGAAAGATATGGAAGAATTGCTAAAACAAACAGAAGGAACCGGCGTAGATGTATATACCCATAGCGAAATGCTTCCTGCAAACTACTATCCTGCTTTTAAAAAATATAAACATTTTATTGGCAATTATGGAAACTCTTGGTGGAAACAAAAAGAAGAATTTGCTACTTTTAATGGTCCAATTTTGTTTACTACCAATTGTATTGTTCCTCCTCCAGTTAATGCAGTATATTCAGACAAGGTATATACCACAGGCGCCTCTGGCTTTGCTGGTTTTAAACACATCCCTGATAGAGTGAAAGGCGGACAAAAAGATTTCTCATCCATTATAGAACATGCAAAGCGTTGCCAATCCCCAACAGAAATTGAAACAGGCGAAATAATTGGTGGTTTTGCTCATGCACAAGTATTTGCTTTAGCAGATAAAATAGTTGAAGCGGTAAAGTCTGGTGCTATTAAGAAATTTTTTGTGATGGCTGGTTGCGATGGTAGAATGAAAGATAGAAATTATTATACCGAATTTGCAGATAAATTACCTAAAGATACTGTTATTTTAACAGCAGGTTGTGCCAAATATCGTTATAACAAACTACCTCTTGGCGATATTAATGGAATTCCCAGAGTTTTAGATGCAGGACAATGTAATGATTCTTATTCATTAGCAGTAATTGCTTTAAAACTTAAAGAAGTTTTTAAACTAAATGATATTAATGAATTGCCTATTGCATATAACATTGCTTGGTACGAACAAAAGGCAGTTATTGTTTTATTGGCATTGTTATATCTTGGTGTTAAGAAAATTCATTTGGGACCTACTTTACCAGGTTTCTTATCACCCAATGTTGCAAAAGTATTAATAGATACATTTGGAATTGCAGGAATTGGCACGGTAGATGATGATATTAAATTATTTTTAAGTTAATAGATATATCTTTCAATGAATTGCAAACTATCAAACGGGTTAAATAATAACCTGTTTGATTTATAAAAATAAAAATCATTAAAACAAAATTAGAAGTAGAGAAAGAAACTGTTTCAAAAATGATTGCCATTTATTGTCAGTCAAATTGTAAAACTCAATTAACTCTTTGCGATGATTGCAAAGAAATGCTTGACTATGTATGGAAAAAACTCGATAACTGTCAATATAAAAAAAGAAAATCCACATGCAATAAATGCCCAATACATTGCTATTCAGTGTCAAAAAGAGAAAAAATAAGAAAAATAATGCGATATTCGGGACCTCGAATGATGTGGAAACACCCATTATTAACATTAATTCACGTTTTAAAGTAATTAAACAATTGTAAATATGGAAAATTCAGAATTAGAAAAAGGCAAAAAGTTAAATTTAGAAGGAATAATAGATTATGCAAAAGGAGCCGTAGTAAGCAAAACTATTATTAAAAAAGAAACCGGGAATGTATCTTTATTTGTCTTCGATAAAGGAGAAGGATTAAGCGAACACACAGCTCCATTTGATGCAATGGTTCAAGTGATTGATGGAAAAGCTTGCATAATCATTGGTGGAGTAGAAAATAATTTAGAAAAAGGCGAATCAATCATTATGCCAGCAAATATCACTCATGCATTAAAAGCAATAACGCCCTTTAAAATGATATTAACCATGGTAAAATCTTAATAATTCAATGTAATTATTTCATGAAAAAATATTTTTCCATTTCATCTGAATTCACTCAAAAATGATTTAATTTTACTTTTTAAATCATCAAATTAAAAAACTAAAACCTTAAATTTATGGAAGAATATTGGATTTACATTGTGATTGCTATTGGTTTACTTATCTTTTTAAAGTTTTTTTAACTGTAAAGCAAGGTACCGTAGTAGTAATTACTGTTTTTGGAAAATTTCGCCGTATATTAAGACCAGGGCTTAATATGAAAATTCCTTTTATAGAGGCTATTTTCAGGCGTATTTCTATTCAAAATCGTTCGGTTGAATTAGAATTTCAAGCCATCACGGTTGACCAAGCCAACGTTTATTTTAAAGCAATGTTGTTGTATGCTGTTTTAAATCAAGAAAAAGAAACAATAATAAACGTTGCTTTCAAATTTGTAGATGAGAGAAGCGTGATGCAAGCATTAACAAGAACGGTAGAAGGCTCCATTAGAGGATTTGTTGCAACAAAGAAACAATCTGAAATACTTACAGTTCGTCGCGAAATAGTTGAAGACGTTAAAGACCAACTTGACAAAACTCTTGAGAATTGGGGTTATCATTTGATTGACCTTCAAATTAATGACATTACTTTTGATGAAGAAATTACCAAATCAATGGCAAAGGTAGTAGCCTCAAATAACTTAAAAGCGGCTGCTGAAAATGAAGGACAAGCCCTCTTAATCACAAAAACAAAAGCGGCTGAAGCAGAAGGAAATGCGATTAAAATTTCAGCAGAAGCCGAAAGATTAGCAGCTCAATTGAGAGGACAGGGAGTAGCTCTTTTCCGCGAAGAAGTTGCTAAAGGAATGTCTTTAGCTGCCAAAGAAATGCAGCTAGCCAATCTTGATACTAATGTGATTTTGTTCTCAATGTGGGTAGAAGCCTTGAAACATTTTGCTGAACAAGGTAAAGGAAATACCATATTTTTAGATGGTTCTACAGATAGCATGAAGCGTACTATGGAACAATTGCTTTCTATAACACAACAACAGCAAAATAATTTTATTATCATAGATAAGCTGCCTTAATAGTTTTAAAAGAAACTATTTGGGCAGCTTTTTCATTTATTGTATTTTCTATTACCAAAAATTGCACTACCAATTCTCACTATAGTACTCCCCTG
>Ga0100388_10005699_pt1 | contig 10124 bp, 9 predicted proteins | sample CryGeymeta201512_FD_81536 | JGI IMG/M metagenome (GOLD analysis project Ga0100388, IMG submission 81536) | Groundwater microbial communities from Crystal Geyser aquifers in Utah, USA - Crystal Geyser metaG 2015-12 | ecosystem: Environmental > Aquatic > Deep subsurface > Groundwater | place: USA... | reverse complement strand
GCAGCTTTCGGGTAGCAGAAAGATTTTCACTGCCGAGGTTCCATAAAGCCGTCATTCAATTGGCGGCGTCCGATCCGCATTGCTGACATTGGCCACGGGCAACTCTGAGACAGGACTGCAGCGTAGGACTAAACCGCTCGCGCGGTACCCGATGCCATAGCGTTGTTAGTTTTCAAAGGCGGGATTCTTGGCTATGTTTTGAACTGAGGCAATTTGGCCTCGTTCACAACAGGAGCACAGCCATGGAAACCATGAATCAAACAGTGTCCCCACTGCGTCAACGCATGATCGAGGACATGCGAATGCGCAAACTGATGCCCAGGACGCGAGAGGCGTACATCCGGGCTGTTCGCAAGTTCACCAAGTTTCTGGGCAGGTCGCCGGACACCGCCACCGATGAAGACTTGCGTCGCTTTCAATTGCATCTGATCGACCAGGGCACGTCACCCATCACGCTCAACGCCACCATTGTGGGTTTGAACTTTTTGTTCACAGTCACGCTGGGTCGCCCAGAGGTCATGGCCAAGATGCAATCGGTGCGGGTGCCGCAGAAGCTTCCCGTGATCTTGAGCAAGGAAGAAATGACCCGTCTGCTCGCCTGTGTCGGACACATAAAACACCAGACCGCCCTGTCACTGGCCTACGGCACGGGGTTGCGAGTGGGCGAAGTCGTCGCGCTCAAAGTTGGCGACATTGACAGCAAGCGAATGACACTACGCGTGGAACAAGGCAAAGGCCTCAAGGACCGTTACGCCATGCTTTCTCCGATCCTGCTGGAGCGCCTGCGCGTGTGGTGGCGTGTTGCACATGCCCAGGGAAAGATGCTTGACGGCGGCTGGTTGTTTCCGGGTCTGGATCCTTTGCAAAGCTTGAGCACCCGCCAACTCAACCGTGCCATCCACGATGCAGCCACGATAGCAAAGATTGACAAGCGCGTCTCCATGCACACGCTCCGACATAGCTTTGCCACCCACTTGCTGGAACAGAAGGTGGACATCCGCGTGATCCAGGTTTTACTGGGGCACCAGCGCCTGGACACCACGGCGCACTACGTCCAGGTCGCCACCGATGTCCTGCGTGAAGTGATCAGCCCGCTGGAAACCCTGAAACCTGCTTAGACCAGTTCCGTGGGGCACCTCGCCTTAGAGGTCGCCGACATCTTCCATACCCATGGATCCGCTTGGCGCAAAGCCCAGCAGGGTCACCTGAGCCTGGGTCAACTCAAGGTGATGTCGGCCATAGAACAGTGCCGTTCAGCGGCGCTGGGGGGACATGTGTTGCACTGTGATGGCTGCGGACACGACCAAGTGGCCTACAACTCGTGTCGCAACCGCCATTGCCCCAAATGCCAGGCCAGCGCGGCCAAGCGGTGGCTGCAAGAACGCCAGGCCGAACTGCTGCCGGTGGACTATTACCACGTGGTCTTTACCTTGCCGGCCCCCATCAGTGCCATTGCGTACTACAACAAGGCGACGATCTACCGGCTGCTGTTTGAGGTAGCCGCTGAAACCTTGAGCACCATCGCGGCAGACCCCAAACATCTGGGCGCGCAGATTGGCGCCACCCTGGTACTGCACACCTGGGGTTCAGCACTGACGCATCACCCCCATGTGCATGGCATTGTGCCGGGTGGTGGTCTGTCAATGGATGGCCAGCGTTGGGTTGCCTGCAAACCAGGGTTCTTTCTGCCGGTACGGGTGCTCTCCAGGTTGTTCCGAAGACGGTTTCTGGAAGAACTTCGGGCTGCCTATGGCGCCGGGCAACTGCAGTTCTTTGGTGAGTACGCCGAGTTGGCTGATGCGAAGACCTTTGCCAAATGGCTGGCACCGATGGGCAAGTGTGAATGGGTCGTGTATGCCAAGCGCCCCTTTGCAGGCCCTGCAGCGGTGCTGGCCTATTTGTCGCGCTATACCCACCGTGTAGCGATTTCCAACTCACGCCTGATTTCGATGGATGAACATGGGGTGACGTTTCGCTGGAAGGATTACCGCGCCAAGGGCCAGACCCGCCACAAGACCATGACGCTGGAGCCCGAGGAGTTCATGCGGCGCTTTTTACTGCATGTGTTGCCCGGCGGCTTTCACCGCATTCGTCACTATGGGCTGATCGCCAACAATGCGCGCAAAGAGAACTTGGCTCTGGCACGTGAACTGCTGCAGGTGGCACCAGTGGCCAGGTCTGATCCAGCGCTTGCTGATGCACCTGATGTCATCGTGCGACCGACCTTCGTTTGTGCGCACTGCGGGGCGCCCATGGTCATCATTCAAACGCTGATGCGTGAACGCAGCATTCGTGCGCCACCCCAAATCCAGGGAATGCCATGAGCTCACAAGTCAATTCTGAGCGATCAAGCCGAGCGCCAACTTTGGGTTCACCGCAGTTGGCCTGGATCAGCTTTGCCTCGCGGGGCCAAACTGCCTATTCTTGCGCTGGCGGCAACCGCCAGTCCTGGAGGTTGGCATTGGATAATCTCGACCTGAGTTGCCCAGGGACCGCAATGACCCCCATGCTGGCCACAGCAAAGCCCAGCTATGGTCTTCAAATCGCCATAGCCGCTTAGCCGAATCTGGCTGCCGCGCTGCATTCCGCGGTTTCCTCCCTCGAGGCTTGTACGACGCCTGCCCTCAGGCTTGCGTGAACTCTCGCAGGTCAGTGATCGTGGGCAGGCATCCTACAAACCTAAACGGAAGCGGTCGTAGAAATTTGAGATCTGGCCGCTCTATAGCGGCCATTACCACCTAAGCTGAAATTCCTCCCACATAAAAGGCAGCGTTTTCTCAGTAGACCCCGCATTGAATTGGGTTCCGCGTTCTCTCTACGGTTCATCGCCGCCTCAGAACGCGTATTCGACACCATCAGCTGAAATTTTCAGCCACACACGATACATAGTCTCAGGTTGTTCAGCTTTTTTCAAAGGTAAGTTTACGTTGACCGATTGTCAAGATGCGACGGCAACCATCCAACCACAGCACATTGACTTTCCTCATCCCAAAAGTAATAAAGCCGAAAACATAATCGAGAATCCCGTGCGTTTCCATCTTTCAAGTGCCAGTCCAGATCATGTGGTATCCCGGAAAATTTGACTTTGTAGTCATCTTTGTTTTTGCTTACAGGGTTACCGACAGGACTATTTTCCAAGCCCAAGCGCTTCAATTCATCCTCAAAACCCTGAAGTCTCGCAGGACTCGATTCTCTTCGCATTGGCACATAAAAATCCCGCAAGAGTAATAGCGCCTCGTAAATCAGCTTTGGACTTTCGTAATCAGACTTTTTCGCGCCGCGCAACGCTTTGTTCAACAAGGTGACAGATCCCTCAAGATGTTGCCTACCCCACGCTTCCAGTTCATCCAGATCAGAGGGAATAGGAGTTTTTTCACCTAGCTGCTTCGTGCTGAGTTCAAGCACAGCAATTCTTTCACGCAAAGCATATGCGTGTGACAAAAATTCGTTTTTTACATCCTCTGCTTGAGTAAGCTCCTCTTGAATTGAAAGTAAAAGACCGTCATACGTTTCTTTTTGCTTATCGAGATCGACTTCAAGTCTTTTAATTTCTTGATCTGCCAGTTCCAACAGCTTTGAATCGCTTGAACCCGCAGATCGCGCGTCTTTCCTTTCTTTAGCCAAATTCATGCGCCGCACTCTGTCAAAGCTAGGCAGCGCGTCTTCGCTATCAGAAGCGTACGCAGTAATCGCCAAAGCCTGGGAACTTAGTAGTGTTTCGTATGCACCTTGGTCAGAATCCAACGAAACCTGTCGTATGCGCTCCGCCAATGTCAAAGGATGCGAAAACGGATCACTGGTTTTCCGATCAAATCCAGGCCGAAAAATCCGGACCGCTTCTCGGTAAACGGAAAACTCTTTACCCAATTTGTTAGTCAATTGAAAGCTTGCTTCACCGGTAAGCACAAAGATGTGGGCTGCACCTAGAGTTCGGTCGTACACAAGGTGCGCATCCACTAAGCAGGCGGAAAAATCACTACATCCTTCCGCTAAAGACATAACTACGACAGGACACCTTCTTTGCTTGTCTTCAAGCAGTGAAATCATGGCATCGACGCCAGATTCATCAGTTATTTGAACTGGACCAGGCGGAAGTGGCTGGTGGTCAAGGGAAACCGACGGTCTTCGAACTACAGACCGGACAAACGTCGGAACGGTTCGATCAAATGGAACATCTTCTCCGCGCGTGGTGCAAACCAAGCGTGATCCAAACAAAACGTCGCCATTTTTTGCTTGGCCGACGCCAATCTCAGTAGTCCACATTCTCATTGGAACATACTTGTCCGCATCGTCTAGGCGAGCCGTCCAATACCAAGGGCTGTCCATTGCAATGACAGATGTATGCTGGGCTCCGATATCCTCCAGAGTGAACGACTTACCCTCCCAAGCATCTTTGGGTAATTTCGGTCCAGATCTCTTGTTTATCCATCTGAGCACGTGGCGAATAGTCTCTATAAACAGATTGCTTTCATCGGGAACCTGCTGTAACGCCAATTGAACTTGGCTGACCGGCCGAATCAACACCCTTGGCTTCGGAGGTTTATTTGTCGAAGCAGAAAACTGCCTGCGTTTCTTGACTGGCTGTAAATTTTCGAGAGACATAGGTTCCAAACAAATTAAGCATCGTCATTGGGAAACGAGCCCTGATTCTTGAAGATCTTACGCTATCCCATATTCACCGACTCAGGCGTATAGGTGGTGTCAGTGATGTGGCGTGTCTTTGACGGATAGGCAAAGAGCGGGTTGACGCTTACCCAATTGCTGCGCCATGACTTCACAGTGGCGGGGTTGTCAGCGTCCCTGTTGTCATTGAATAAACCGTCTTTCGGATACCAGTAGTTCAATCCATCACTTAATCCTGTGGCATCAATGATCCATCCGTGGGGCCACCATTGACCATCCCGCCATCGCCTTTCGCAACTGATGCGACGCTAACAACGTGAAATTGCAATTGTGAAAAGAAGTTTTTTAGTTACATTTTTTGAAGTGATTTAGACGTGTGGATAAAGAACCTTCTTCGCTCTGGTCAGCGCGACATATTTGAGTCTTGGGTCGTTATTTATCATGGACATGTCAGCGGCGGAAGCCATAACAAGTGCCGCGTTATCTGCTTCGTCGCCTTTGGATGTGTGTATTGACATCACACGTACCGCTGAGCCGGTTTTATCGGGGTCTAGAACGGGCTGGTTTCGAAGGTAATGTGGAACACCCAGGACTTTGAGCCCAGTTGAGATATCCTGGCACGTGCGTTTGGTCGGAGCCATGATCAGCCACTCTTCACGCATAGCGTCTTTGACAATTCGTAGCAGGTCTTTCAAGGTGATTCGATCAGACCTGACATGGGGTTCACCCAACTGGCCAGCGGTATCCTTTGTTCGGACCATTTTTTCAACTGCTGTGAATACCTCGCCGACCTTATCAGTAGGCAGCCAGTCCTTTTTTTGACGATCCGGGAACATCCTAACCAGATCTGGCATGGTGTTTTCCATGACGTAATCGTGTGCAGATTTCGGGACGCGCCAGGACTGTTTTAGCACCATCGTTTCGCCCTCCAATTTAAGAAAAGCGGTTGGGCTGGCACCAAATGGCACCATGATCGCTTGGTCATCATCACCGGCCACAATAACCTGGGTAGCTTTTGCCATAAGGCGTCTTACCAATTTCCACTGTAGGTCGGAGAGGTCTTGTGCCTCATCAACAATCAGCAGATCAAAACTTGGAATGTCGCTGACGAACGCCTCGGTTTGAGCGTTGTCAATCACATCATCAAAATCTGCCAAGCGATATTGAGCTTTGAATGAGCTGTAGTAGCTGAGGTAGAGGTTAACCAGCTCAATTCCGGTAAGCGTGACAACTCGCCCATGATGTTTCTTGAAGTAATCCTGCATGACCTGGATTGACCTTGAACTGTAAATATCGTCAAAACCACCTTGAGCTATCGCTTGTTCCAGCGTAATGCAGCGAGCCCGTGCAAAAGACTGAATCGCCAGTGGCGTGTGATCTGGTCGGTCCTCGGCAGAGGATGCATCCCCTAACTTCATCCAGACGACCTCACTCTTGATGTCCGGATCAAATTGACGTAACTTTTCGACATCGAGCACATTTTTGCCCATCAGACCGCCGATCCTAGTGGCCAAACTATGCAAGGTGCTGAAGTTTGGAAAGTCCATCAAACTAAATTGCCTCATCGGAAAATGACGCCTGGCTGCTTCAATAATCCTTTCCTGCGCAACGTTGGCTGCGTTATTTGTAAAGGTCAAGAAGGCAATATTGTCGGTTTGACCGCCAGCACAGATGTAGTCGACCACTTTTTTCATCAGAGTGGTCGTTTTTCCTGTGCCGGGTGGGCCAAATATTTTGGTGCAACTCTTTGGCGCTACGGGTGCTTTCCTCTCAACATGTGCTTTCACACTGAGCCACCAGTCCTTAGCAGGCCAATTGATGGGGTCAAAGGTTTCAGTGGTCACCAGTTGCCCAACGAGTGATTCTGCATGCCGTTTCGCATCAGCGCTTTGCCCGTACCGAAGCTTGCGTTTGGGGTGGTGCAAAACAGTGCCGTTTGAGTCAGCTAAGTTCAGAACAAGGTTGTCGCCTTGGATATCGACGCTTTTGAGTGTGAATGGACCGAATGTCATGATGATCTCTGTGTGGAGTGATATGAATGTTCTGCTCAGTTGCGCCAAATGTGCTTCTTTGTGTGGCGTTTGGCTACGGTGATAACCACCCCATCGTCATTGGCCTGAATCAGATACGACAGACGGGATGCCACGTTGTTGTAACCGAATTGCCGCATGAGTTGTGTAGTTGGTAAGCATGATCATCTCTGAGGCGCAGGAACCTGAAGGTGAAAGTTCCTGCATTCATTTAAAAACCACCTTCACTGACAGAGACGATGCTGGTGCGTAAAGGCCAGGGCTGTCAGACAGTTTTTTCAATTTCGCTCAATCGTCAACAAGATGCCCATCTGGCGTGATGCTGATGCCATCGCCTAAATAGGCATTGCCCTCGCCGTCACCGCCACAGATGTCGTACATATCAGATGCCCATGCCGCCCCCTGCAGGCGGGCGTAATCGGTGGCTCTATCCATTTTGTAATTCTGAACAGGCTGCCCCAGCAATCTGATGGCGACGTAATCAAGCTCCTGCTTGACAATTTCGGGCACTTCGTCAGCCAGAGTTTTTTGTTGCGCTTCACTGAGTAACTTCCTTACCCGGTACGGAATAGCCACCAATTCATTGAGATAAGGCACCGCCTTCTGATTTATCCCGTGTTGAAAGACGGGAATGCTGTATTCAAATCCATAGTCCTCATCATAGTCCAGCACTTGTGTGAGAGCTAAGTTGTCAAAGTTGACGGCAAGGCTAAAGTCGTAGGTCCAACGCATCTCATAGATCGCATGATCAATCTCGCCCAAGGCAAAGGTGATCGACATCGATTCATCATCACTTATTGGCTGCCCGTCTCTGCGAAACAGCTTCTGCGAAGACCTGTGACAAAAGTTCGAGAGTAAAAACTCCGACACTAGCTCAGTACCGCCTCTTTTTATGTTGGAAAAGGTGTGAGAGTCTAGGCCAACATTGGTAGCGTCACCGTCGTCGTCGTATGCAAGGGCTAGCAGAAATGTTACGGCCTTTGAGTTTCCCATGCGAATCAAGTCTTTGGCCCAATCCGAATTATTTTGGTCACGCTTTATCCAATCAGGCCACTGATCTTCAGGGTGGTCTTTTAAGTAATAAAACCAATCCAATTCGCTTGAAATGTCGTTGGTCTGCTTACGACTAAGCAAGGTTAGGCCTTCCACTTCCTCATCGCCTCGCGCTGCGATCAGGAGGGATTTGTTGGTCTTTGCGTCAAGAATGAAATCAGCAAGATTATCAACAAAGATTCCCGCTTCGGAATGCAGGAAGACCAGCATGAATTTTTGATCTTTGAAATATTTGGGCATTTTGATTCTCGGTGGGTTGCTTGCGGGCATGGTAAGGGCTGCTATCAACAAAGGCTGACTATGCCGTCTCCTTCGACGTATTTAAACATTGGAATGAGCGCATTGGCTGTTCTGGTCAATGACTCAGTAGTACCAAGCTTTCCCACGGCTTTCAGGATACTTCCATGATGACGGATGCATTCGCTTGATTGAGTCCACATTAGGTAGCACTTCTCTTATGGCAGTTTCAACCAAGTGGCGGTTAGTGCAACATCTGTTCTGTAATTTCAAGCAGTGCAATCTGTAGACTCAGCCCACTGCATTTTGGTATTTTTTTGAAACAGGCCCCTGCCAGGGCCGCCGGCAGGCATCCCCCGGTTGTGCATGTATTCATGCATTACCCGCCGCCGGCAGGCCTGCAGGGTGCGATGACGGAACAGATATTTTTATGGCCCAACGAACTCAACTCGACGACAGTAACGATCAAATGCACCAGGCCTACGCCTGCCTGCTGCAAAACGGCCTTGATGGCGCTGCTGAAGCACTGCGCATTCTGGTCAATGAAGCCTCGCGCATCGAACGCGCCCAACACCTTCAGGCCATGCCCTATGAGCGCTCGGCACAACGCCAGGACTATGCCAACGGCTACAAGCCCAAGACCGTCCTGACCCGCATGGGCGAGGTCACCTTCGAGGTGCCACAGGTGCGCTCCGGAGGCTTCTACCCCAGCGCCCTGGAGCGTGGCAGCCGCTCCGAGCAGGCCATGAATCTGGCACTGGCCGAGATGTATGTGCAAGGTGTCTCCACCCGCAAGGTGATCACCGTTTTGCAAAAGCTTGTCGGACCAGAGATCAGCATCTCCTCCACCCAGATCAGCCGCTGCACAGCGCTGCTGGATGAAGGCTTGAAAGCTTGGCGTACCCGACCTCTGGACGAGACGCCGTATCTGATCCTGGATGCCCGCTATGAGCGGGTGCGTGAGGCAGGCCGCCTGGTGGACTGTGCCGTGCTGGTGGCCATTGGCGTGACCGCCAGCGGGCATCGCCGGGTGCTGGGTGTATCGGTGGCTCTATCTGAGGCTGAGGTGCATTGGCGCGCCTTCCTTGACAGCCTGATCCAGCGCGGCTTGCGTGGGGTCAAGTACATCGCCAGTGACGACCACAGGGGCATGAAGGCGGCGCGCATAGCCATGTTTCCTGGTGTGCCTTGGCAGCGTTACCAGTTTCACCTGCAACACAATGCGCAGGGCTACGTCAGTCGCCTCGATCAGCGTGTGCCGGTGGCCCGTCAAATACGTGGCATCTTCAATGCGCCCGATGCCAATGAGGCCCAGCGCTTGCTCAACATGGCCCTTAAGGACTGGCAAACAAGCCATCCCCAATTGGCCACTTGGGCCGAGACCAATTTGCCAGAAGGCTTTGCTGTCTTTGGTCTGCCGGAGGCTCACCGTGTGCGCATGCGCACCACCAATGGGCTGGAGCGTTTGAATAAGGAACTCAAGCGACGCACGCGCGTGGCTACCCTGTTTCCCAACCCCGATAGCTGCTTGCGCCTGGTCAGCGCACTGCTGGCCGAACAAGATGAGGAGTGGCTGACCGCCAAAATCTACCTGACAATGAAACCTTGACCCGACGCGCTTGCGCAACATCTTCGTAACCAAAAATCGAATTTACAGAATAATAGTTGCATCATCCGCAATCAATTCTTTGACTGTCTTCAAGTCTTCAGCGCGAGATTCTTCTTTGAGTTTTTGAACTAACGCTACAGCATCTTCCGCCGCTTTGACTGCGGCATCCAGTTGTTCGTTTGATGTTGCCATTTAACTTACTCCTTTGTAAAAAGTTTAATCACATTTCTTAAAGTTGCGCGCTTGACATTCGCGTGCAAGTATTTGCGCTTGAGCTATCTGTTGCGGTGTCATTTCCTCAACAATGATCTTGCGATATTTAATCGCATTTTCATCACCATTAACTGCAGCCAAATTGAACCACATATGGGCTCTTATGTTGTCCTGTAAAATACCTTGTCCGTTAGCATAACTAAGACCGAGGTTTACCTGCGCACCAACACTACCTTGTGCAGCAGCCAACTTATACCAACGAGCCGCTTCAGCGTAGTCTTGTGCAATACCTTGCCCGTTAGCATACATACTACCGAGGTTGTTCTGCGCATTAGAAAGGCCTTGTGCTGCTGCCAACT
>Ga0100388_10005693_pt1 | contig 10129 bp, 7 predicted proteins | sample CryGeymeta201512_FD_81536 | JGI IMG/M metagenome (GOLD analysis project Ga0100388, IMG submission 81536) | Groundwater microbial communities from Crystal Geyser aquifers in Utah, USA - Crystal Geyser metaG 2015-12 | ecosystem: Environmental > Aquatic > Deep subsurface > Groundwater | place: USA... | reverse complement strand
TGCCCAGCTCGACAAAGCCGCTCGGGGGTTTACCGTTCATGGGCCATGGCGTCACCACCCGCAGGGTCAGCTTGCCCATGGGGCCCAGCTCCAGGCCGTGTTCCTGCTGGTTGTTGGCCGCGGCCGCGGCCAGGGTGTGGCGGTGGATGGTATCGCCGAACCGGTCCGGCTGATGGACCCGCAGGAAACAGGTATGGTCCGGGGCGATGAAATAACAGTGGCTGATCCCGAAACGGGTGCGCCAGGCATCCAGCAAGGGCGCGGCCCGTTGCAGCAGCCCGGCGCGGTCCCGCCGCTGCCAGGCGCTGGCGAGGCCGGGAGCCTCTTGCAGGACCGGGGCCAGGGCCTCCATCAAGCCGGCCTTGTCCGCCAGCAGGGAGGGCAGAAGCTCGCCCAGGGCGGCTATTTTTTCAAGGTTTTCGTTGGTGTCGTGGTTTTTCTGGAGCAGGTAGACACTGGTGAAGATGCCTGCCAGCAGCAGCAGAATGGCCAGGCTCAGGGGGATAAGCAGGCGGGCTCGTATGCGGGCGCTTCCGTAAGGCAATTTGGGTCTTCCTTCCAGCCGTCGGCGTGCCAAGGGTTTTTTGTCGCTTTTTTATTGTGATGGACGTCTTGTAACATTGTGGCATAAGGGGACGCCCCCTGTCTGTAGGGAAAGTTTGATGGGTGGGAAAAAGGCACAGAAAAATGTCGAATGTACGGAAGAAACTTCATCGGTTCGACATTCGGTGTTCGATATTCGCCTTTGACCGCTGACCGCTAAATCGTGGTCAGGCCGTGCTGGATGGCGAATTTCACCAGGCCGGGAATGTCATGGATGTCGAGTTTCTGCATGAGGCGGGAGCGGTAGGTTTCCACGGTCTTGGGCGAGAGGCCGAGCCGGGTGGCGATGGCGGCGCTGGTGTGGCCCTCCACCACGAGTTGCATGACCAGGCGTTCCCGCTCGCTGAGCCGGGTCAGCGGTGATTTGGCCAGGCTGCGTGTGTCGCAGTACCTGTCAACCAAAACCGGGTCGATCTTGCGGCTCAGGAAGCGGCGGTTGCCATGCACGGCCCGCACCGCGGCCACCAGTTCCTGGCCGGCCGCCTCCTTCAGCACATAGCCGCCGGCCCCGGCCGCCAGGGCCTGACAGACATGCTCGGTGGTGGAGTACACCGACAGCATGACCACCCGGGTGCCCGGGTGCAGTTGCCGGATCAACCGGGTCGCCTCGATGCCGTTCATCTCCGGCATGCCGATGTCCATGATCACAAGGTCCGGGGCCTCGGCCGCAACCACCGCAAGGGCCGCCCGGCCGTTGTAGGCCTCGGCCACCACCGTCATGTCCGGCTGGGTTCCCAGGATATAACGCAGGCCGTCCCGCATGATGGCATGGTCGTCGGCCAGCAGGATCCGGATCATGGGATATCCACCTCCACCCTGATTGTGGCGCCGCGGCCCGGTTTCGAGTCAATGCTGAGCCGGCCGCCTATTGCCATCGCCCTTTCCCGCATGCTGATCAGGCCGAGCCTCTGTCGCGACCCTTCAGACTCTGGCCGGCCAGGCGTAAAGCCCTGGCCGTCGTCCGTGACCAGCAGGGTCAACCGGTCGGCCTCGGCTTGCAGGCGCACGGCAATGGTTGCGGCCTTGGCATGCTTGACCGCGTTCATGATGGCCTCCTGGGCTATCCGGAACAGGGCGATCTCCTGGTCCGGTCTCCGAGGCGGTGGCGATTCATCGGCGGTCACCCGCACTACCAAGGCCGGGCCGTAATACTCGGTGACCCTTTCTCCTTCCCAGCGCAGGGCGGCCGCCAGTCCGCAGTCGTCCAGCACCGGCGGCCGCAGGTCGGACATGATGGTCCGGACCTGCTCAATGGTCTGCTCGACGATCCCCGTGGCCGTTTCCAGACGCTGGTCGAGCATGGGGTCGCTGTCCGGCGGCAGGACATGCCTGACGATCGAGAGTTGCAACCCCAAGGCGCTCAGTTCCTGGCCAACCGTGTCGTGCAGTTCGCGGGCCAGGCCGCGCCGCAGATTTTGCTCGGCCGTGGCCAGCCGGCTGGCCAGATCCTGGAACTGGCGCCGCTGCCGGGCAAGGGTTTCCATGAGCCGGGCCCAGCCCAGGGCAATGGCGACCGGCGCCGCCACCTCCTTGGCCAGTTCCAGGTGTTCCGGCCGGAAGAAATCGGCTGACCTGGCAAACAGGCCCAGCATGCCGATAAGCGTTTCCTTTTCCATGAGGGGCACGGCCACGAAGGAGAGCAGGCCGGCGGCGCGCAGGGCCTCCTGCACCGCGCAGGGCGCCGGGTGTGTGACTTCCCCGACGGTAATGGTCTCGCCGGCCTTGAGTTTGGCCAAGAAGGTTTCGCACTGGAAGGCCAGGGTATCGTCCTGCTTGAACGGGCAGTCGAATTCGGCCAGCAGGGCCAACGGCACGGTTACCCGGTGCTCATGGTCAAAGAGCAGGATGCAGCACCCATCGCAGGGGATCATCTTCCGGAGATGGGCCAGGGCGGCCCGGGCCAGGGCCTTGGGTTCGCGGGCCGCCAGGATGTCCTGGTCCAGGACCTGCAGAATCGCCATGCGTTCGGCATACTGGGCCAGCTTCTGTTCGGCCCGTTTGAACTCGGTGATGTCGTCCACCGACTCGATGACCCCGATCATCTGGCCAGCCTCGTCCTTGAGGGGCGTGGCCACGACATGGAAATGCCGCGTTTCGGCGCCGGCCGGCGTGGCGGTGATGGCCTCGTGGACCAGGCCGTCCTGGAGGGTCTGGCGGGTGGGGCAGTAGGAACAGATGCCCTGCCGGGGCGGGTCGTTGAAGGCCTTGTAGCAGATGGGCTTCCGCGCGGGGTCGATGTTGGGGAACCACTTGCGCATCTGCGGATTGACGCTCAGAATCTCCATGGCCGGGCTGATGAGCGCCACGCCGGCGCCCAGGTTGTCCACCAGGGACCGAAACTTTTGCTCGGAGAGTCGCAGGGCCTTTTCGCTTTGGGAAAGCTCATGAAACAGCAGTTCCTTGGGCTCGGTGAAGCCTTTGCGAACAATGGCCAGGTAGACGAAAGAAAAGGAGGCCAGTTTCAGCAGATGGCCCGTCTGATTGGCGAGGTCATATACCCCGATGTACAGGGTAAAGGCCAGTTCGGCCGCTATGGAGCAGACAATGGCCAGGCAAAGCTGGCGCAGAACCTTCGGGTCCAGCGCCAGCCTTTGCTTTACGAAAAACAGCAGGGCGGCCAGCAGCACGGTGATGATACTGTATTCGCCGGCGATCTTGAAGAGAGTGAGGCCTACACCATCGATGTAGCATACCGGAAAAATCGGCCAGACGAAGATGGCGGCCAGCAGCGCGGCCGTGAGCAGGGCGCCGCCGGCCAGCATCGGCCCGAAGGCCAGGCGGCGGGTAAGGAAAAGCGGCGCGGCCAGCAGGGCGAGGCTTTCCATGGTCCTGGCCGCTATCCAGAGCTGGGTGGCCAGGTTGGCGACGGAGCCGGGGAAGACGCCCATGCCCTGATAGGCCAGGGTGTGCAGCAGGTCCAGGCCGCCGACGAACAGGTAGGCGACACCGAGGAAGAGCAGGAAGTCGTTGCCGCGCATCCGGCGGGCGTTCCAGGCCACCATGAACATGGAGCCGGCCACGATGACGGCAAACATTTCCACCAGACTGTGGAAGAGCAGGTAATTATAGCGGGCCATGGCAAGGAGCCCGGCCAGGACCGGCACAACGCCAAGGCCGGGCCACGGGAATTTCGTCTTTGTTGGCGCCTCTGTCATGGGGCCCTTTCCGGGGACGGCTGGGGATGCAGGAGTCCGCATTGTCTGCCTTCTTAATTTTTATCCGATCCGAGTCGCTTTGCAAACCAGATCAGGCGCGGCGGGCCGATAATAGCCGCCAATGTCAGCCGGCCGGCCCGGGGCAAGGGATGAATCATGGTGTCCGCCTAATGTCCCGGCGTTCCGTTGGTCGCTGGCCTTTTTGTCCTCCTGGGATGCAGTTTGCCATGCAGGGCCAGGATCGCATCCCCCAGAAACAGGGCGAGTGGGTTCTCGTTGCCGGTTTTTTGGGCATATTCGAGGACCACGTAGTAGAGGGCCTTGTTGGCCTTATTGATCAGGGGCGGGATCAGGCCGATGGTCAGGCACTGCGCCGCCATGAGCAGGCGGCCGAATCTGCCGTTGCCGTTGCCAAAGGGGTGGATCAGTTCGAAATGGGCATGGGCCCGGGCAATGTCGAACAGGGAGGCAACCCGCTGGTAACAGCGGCACCAGTATTCCATCTCCTCGGGGATGTCGCGGGCATCGGTAAGGACAAGGTCGGTGCCGGGAATTAGCCGCCGGCTCCGGGAATATTCTCCCGCATCGGTCCGGATGCCCTGCATGAGGGCATAATGCCAGTGCCGGATATTGGCGGGCGTCAAGGTGCCGACCTGGCCGGCCAGTGCGTCGTGGATCAATTTTTGGTTCAAGGCGTGCTGGTTGTGTATTTCCAGCCAGGCCCGCCTGTCGAGGTCGGCCATGAGCTCAGCCCCTTGGACCGTGCGGTCGAAGGTTGCCTGCGCCACCGAACTGTTCTCCACCTCCAGGGAGCCGAAACTCACCTGCCGCACCACCTCTTGCACCAGGTGCTCCTCGACCAGGGAAAAATAGCCGAAGTCGATGTCGGCCAGACGTTTCTGCAGGGCGATCACCTCGGTGGCGGATACCTCGGCAAGGCTGAAGGCCCGGCAATAGGCGATGTCGATCTTGAGGCGGTTTTCCTCCTTGATGCGGGCGTCATCGTCGCGCCAGTTGACCACCGACATCCTGCTCACGCCAAGGGTCTGCGCCAGCCGTGTAGAGGTCTGATGATACTCCAGCAGGCGATCGAGCTTGGCTGGATAGGAGAGGGTCCGATAGTCCATTACAGGCACTTTACATAAATTGCCATTAAATGTAAAATAAAATAGAGATTTGGCGTTTCGCTTTACAGGAGTAAGGGCGACCGGCCGGTCGTCCCTACTCCTTAAAGGCCGGCTTTATAAAGATAGTGCTTAGGGACCCGGAAAAAATTAATATACCATCACGCATCCCGTCTTCGGGCCATCTTTGGCCGCGCCTCAATCGCAGGTAAGCGAGGTGCAACCGAGACTCCGAAATTCTCACCGTAGCCCTGCGACGCCTGCGGTTTTGTGCAGCGCAGCAAATACTCTTGGGGTGCTCAATCGGCGCAACCAAATCTTACCAAAATTCGGGCGCGATTCAGGTATATTAATTTTTCCGTGTCCCTTAGAGCGAGTCCACAATCGTATTGCAGGTCTTACTCGGCCGCATGGCATGATTGACCTTGTCCTGGTCCGGCCGGTAATAGCCGCCGATATCCACGGGGTGGTCTTGGACAGCAATGAGTTCAGCATCTCTTTTTAGCTCATTGCGGCAAGATTTTTGGCAAGTGTCATCAAGCCGGTCGCCTCTACTCCGTCACCCAGGGGATAGCTTTCGCTGCCTGCATAGACCGCGAAGCAATGGTCCGGTTGCAAATCAAGACGCGCCTGATAGAACCCTTTTTCCAATTTTGGCGTCAGGCCGCTCTTGATCTCAATGGCCCAAAGACCCTGGCCGGGAATCTCAAGCATGAGGTCGATTTCCGCGCCGGCGGCGGTACGATAAAATGACGGGACGGTCCGATCCGGCGCGGCATTAATTAGCGTTTCGGTTACAAAGGCTTCCCAGCTCAAGCCGGCCACCGGGTGTCCCAGCAGGGCTTCGCGATCACCGATGCCAAGCAGGGCATGGGCCACTCCGCTGTCCCGTACCAAAATTTTGGGCGATTTGACCAGTCTTTTTTTCGTGCTGGTGTGCCAGGGGGGAAGGCGCCGCACCAGCAGGAGGTCGACCAGCAAGTCCAGATACCGGGCCACGGTTTTGCCATCCACGGCGAGGCCGCGCGCCAATTGCGCCGCATTGAGCAGGGTAGACTGGCCATGCGCCAGCATGGTCCAGAAGCGCCGCAGGGTTTCGGCCGGGATGCGAGGGCCGAGCATGGGGATATCTCGTTCCAGATAGGTGCGAATGAAATTTTCCCGCCAGATTAAGCTTCGCCGGTCATTCGTGGCCAGGAAGCTGTCTGGAAATCCGCCTCGCAGCCAGAGTTTTTCGGTCGCGTTCGGCGGCACTTCCAATACATCCAGGGGGGGCAGTTCAATATAGGCGATCCGTCCGGCCAGACTTTCCCCGGACTGGCGAAGCAGATCCATGGAGGCCGAACCCAGCAGCAAAAACTGCCCGGTCCGACGGCCCTTGCGGCGACCGCGATCGATCAAACCTCGCAACACCTCGAACAATGCCGGTGTGCGCTGCACTTCGTCAATGATCACCAGTTTATCCTGGTGGGCGGAGAGATACAGTTCCGGATCCGAGAGTTTGCTGCGGTCGGTCGGTGACTCAAGGTCCAGGTAGAGGCTCGGTCGAAGATCGGCAACCATCTCCGCCAGGGTTGTCTTGCCTGCCTGACGAGGCCCCAGCAAGGCGACGGCGGGGAATTCCTCTAGGCGGTCTTGTACGAGTTGTTGAAAGCGTCGGTGAATCATCCTTGCAATTATAGACTCTTGTGCCATAATTGCAAGGATGATTGGTCAAGGAAGAGGTGAGCGGGATCGCTGCCAATTTTAGGCATCCACAATGGCATTAAAGGTCGCACTCGGCCGCATGGCCTGATTGACCTTGTCCTGGTCCGGTCGGTAATAGCCGCCGATGTCCACGGGGTGGCCCTGGGCCGCGTTCAACTCGGCGACGATCCTGGCCTCGTTCGCTGCCAGTTCCCGCGCCACCTTGGCAAAATGCGCGCGCAGGCCACCATTCTGGCTCTGCCCGGCCAGGGCCTGGGCCCAGTAGAGGGCCAGGTAGAAGTGGCTGCCCCGGGTGTCCAGTTCATTCACCTTGCGGGAGGGCGAGCGCTCGTTTTCCAGAAAGGTGCCGATCGCCTGATCCAGCGTTTTCGCGAACAGCCCGGCAATCTCGTTGTGGAAGGTGGTCTGGATATGCTCGAAGGCCGGCACCAGCGCGCAAAACTCGCCCAGGGAATCCCAGCGCAGATGTCCTTCACGCAGGAACTGCTCGACATGCTTGGGCGCCGAACCGCCGGCGCCGGTCTCGAACATGCCGCCGCCGTTCATGAGCGGCACGATGGACAGCATTTTGGCGCTGGTGCCCAGTTCGAGGATCGGGAACAGGTCGGTGAGATAGTCACGCATCACATTACCGGTGACGGAAATGGTATCTTTCCCCCTTCTGATCCGGGCCAGCGAGAAGCGCATGGCCTCGTCCGGCGGCATGATGCGGATATCCAGGCCCGTGGTGTCGTGCGCCGGCAGATATTGCCGCACCTTGGCGATCAGCTCGGCATCGTGACCGCGGTTGGGGTCCAGCCAGAAGATGGCCGGCGTGCCGGTGGCCCGGGCCCGGGCTACCGCGAGCTTCACCCAGTCCCGGATGGGTACGTCCCTGGCCTGACACATTCTGAAGATATCGCCTGGTTCGACCGGCTGGGCCAGCAGGGTCGCCCCGGCCCCGTCCACTACGCGGATCGTCCCGTGGCCGGGCGCCGTAAAGGTCTTGTCGTGGGAGCCATACTCCTCGGCCTTCTGGGCCATGAGGCCGACGTTGGCAACGCTGCCCATGGTGGCCGGGTCAAAGGCGCCATGTTGCTTACAATCCTCCACGACCTCCTGATAGATGGTGGCATAACAGCGGTCCGGCACCATGGCGATGGTGTCGTGCAACTGGCCGTCCGACCCCCACATGCGGCCGCCGTCGCGGATGAAGACCGGCATGGAGGCATCGACAATCACCTTGTTGGGGACATGGAGGTTGGTGATGCCCTTGCTGGTATCGACCATGGCCAGCTCGCACTGGCGCGTATAGACCGCCTGGATGTCTGCCTCGATCTCGGTCCGCTGGGCCTCGGGCAGACTCTGGATTCTGGCGTACAGGTCAGCCAGGCCATTGTTGACATTTACGCCCAGTTGTTTGATGAGCGCCGCATGCCTGGCAAAGACATCCTTGTAGAAGACGGCCACGCAGTGCCCGAACATGATGGGGTCGGAAACCTTCATCATGGTCGCCTTCAGATGCAGGGAGAGCAGCACCCCGTCGCGCTTGGCCGCCGCGATCTGCTCGGCATAGAAGGCCCGCAGGGCGCGGACGTTCATGACCGAGGCATCGATCACTTCTCCTGCCAGCAAGGCGGTTTTTTCCTTGAGCACGGTGATGGCGCCGCCTTTGTCGACAAACTCAATCCGGACAGCGCCGGCCTTGGTCATGGCGAGGGATTTCTCGCTGCCGTAGAAATCGCCCGCGCGCATGTGCGCCACCCGTGACTTGGAAGCGGCGGGCCACGGCTTCATCAGCCGGTGTGGATTCTTCTTGCCGAACTCCTTGACCGAGGTCGCGGCCCGGCGGTCCGAGTTTCCTTCGCGCAGCACCGGATTGACGGCGCTGCCCAGCAGTTTGGCGAAGCGGTCGTGCAGGGCCTGCTCGGCGTCGGTTTGCGGTTCCTCGGGATAGTCCGGGATATCGTAGCCTTTGCTCTGCAATTCCTTGATCGCGTCCTGCAACTGCGGCGCCGAGGCGCTGATATTGGGCAGCTTGATGATATTGGTCTCCGGCTGCTTGACGAGGCGGCCCAGTTCCCCCAAATCATCGGGTAGTCGCTGGTCCGTGGTCAGGCGTTCGGGAAAGTTGGCGATGATCCGGCCGGCCAGCGAGATGTCCATCTGGACAAAGGCGAGGCCCGACCCTTTGGTATAGGCCTGGAGGATGGGCAGCAACGAACAGGTGGCCAGGGCCGGCGCTTCATCGACGGCCGTGTAGATGATCTTCTGGATTGCCATATCTTTACCTTGGGTTGAGGGTGGTGGTGACCTTGGTACGCCGCGCCTGCTCGTGGATGGCCGTAACCATTTCCCGGTATTGCCCGGCGGTGAGGCGGGCGCCGCGGATGCCGCCGCGCAGGTTGATTTCGGTCAGATAGGTAGCACCGGTTTCGGTTACCATGAGATCAATGTGGGCGTAAGGGAATTTGCCCCGGGCCATGACTTGCTCGCAGAGGTTCTGCTGAGCCGGGGTGAGGGCGCAGGGCTGGCTCGTGCCGCCGCAGTGCAGGTTGTGCCGGAAGTTATTGGGGTTGTGCCGTTGGTAGGCCTCCCGGTACTCGCCCAGGACGATGACTCGGATGTCGGAGGCACCCGGAAAAAAGGGCTGCACCACCAGGGGCAGGGCCAGGCTGCCGCACGAACAAAGGTTGAAGACCTCTTCGATGGACGGCCAGAGGTGCACCCCCAGGCCGGCGTTCTTGCGGTCGTGCTTGGTCACCACCCGGGTGACGCCGGCCGCGCCGAAGCGGTTCATGGCGGCCAGCAGGCCGTGCAGGTCATGGATGGCCACGGTATCGGGCGGCATGAAGGCGGCCAGGAGTTGAGCCTGACAGGTCTTGGAGCGGCTGAGCTGCTGGGCCAGGGCGGTGGGGAAGAGGCGCACCCCGCGTTCCACCAGGTCGAGGAGCAGGTATTCCTCGGTGGGCGCCAGACGCAGGCGGCCGATGACGAGGTCGCCGGCCTTAAGGTCATGCCAGGATGAGCGGAGGGTGTCGTTGTCCGTGATCAGGCGCGGCGCGGCCGGCCTATGGCCCGGGCCGTGGTTCAAAAGAGCATTTCCAGAAAGCGTGGGTGAAACTGGGTGAGGTCGGCGTTGCATTCGCCGCAGTAGAAGGTGATCTCGCCCAGGATCTGCGACTCGTCCTCGTCCTGGGTGAAGCTGCCGTCCTCGTTCTGGCTGTAATGGGTGGTGAGAATGACGCCGTCGGCCACCTCGAAGAAATCCGTGTCATTGCCGCACTGGGGGCAGGTGATCCGGAGGCTGTTTTGGTGTGGAACGGGTATAGCGTTCAACGGCGGATTCGCGGGCATGCGTCTTCCTCAGGTCTGGGACTGGTAAACAGGGGCGCTACTTTAAGGCACGGCGACATGCTTGTCAACGAGGAAGACCGCCGGTTGTTGGCAACAAATATAATTGTCCGCTTTTTATCCGGGGCGGAGTGGCTGGAGGGCGTAGCCCGGAAGCCACTCCGCCCCGGGGCAGGCGCGGCGGTTTTACGCGGCTGCCTTGGTCTC
>Ga0100388_10005690_pt1 | contig 10133 bp, 9 predicted proteins | sample CryGeymeta201512_FD_81536 | JGI IMG/M metagenome (GOLD analysis project Ga0100388, IMG submission 81536) | Groundwater microbial communities from Crystal Geyser aquifers in Utah, USA - Crystal Geyser metaG 2015-12 | ecosystem: Environmental > Aquatic > Deep subsurface > Groundwater | place: USA... | reverse complement strand
TTTTAGGACTTTGATCATAGCTGTATTTTATCACGATTTGGGAAATAAAAAAATGGGAAATAAAAAAGCGCTGCCCGTTAATCCAAGCAACGCTTTCACATTTTTGTAATCTGATTATTTGCTTATCTCCTTTCTTGCGTAGTCATGAAGAGTGGCAAGTCCAGCCAATAAGGTAATCTGCTGGGCGGCGTTATCCACATTGTGACAGTTAAATTTATAGCCTCTTCCTTTGTCCATATCCCAATTTGACGGATAAATACCGCAAGCATTACCAGGAGGACAATCGAAAACCAATCCGCCCTTATCATTTCTCACATACGCTCTAAAATCATATTCGTCAAAAGATCCTAATCCGTTAAACATATGCCCATAAGCAATCTTTGTGGCCTGGCTTATTTCCGGAACAGGTGTGTTTTCGCCCCGGTAAAGAGAAGCTAACCATTTGGTTAACGGAACGCTAAACTCTCCTTCTAGTGAACCGCCATATATTTGTGTCAGTTATCGTGTATAGCAGCATTAATTGAGGAAATGGAGCGGAAGTTTCCTTTTCAGGATAATAACCAATTGAAAAGAAAACATTCAAACTGGCAGAAACAGCATAAGCCGAATGCCATTTATAAATATGCTCTCGCCCAGATCCGTCGCAATAAGAGCATTCGCGGTCATTATCTTCGTGTGATTGGGCAAAAGAATCTTTGCCCGATCCCTTACAATCTTCACAGCGATTGCCGGTTTCAACTTTGATTTTAGGTAGAGGGACAAGATATTCAAGAAATCCGTTTTTTGTCCCTTCTGGATTTCGCAAAATACTTCCATCAAAACCAAAATTCTTTTTCAAATCTCCGACAAACTCTTGAAGTTTGAATTTTCCCATGAAGTATCTGATTATGGGGGCTCCCGAGGCAATAATCGGGATTGTTTCAATAAAATCCTGATGTACCCGTAAAATAATAGCGGGTTTTTTCTCATCCCAAGCCAATTCATACCAGCAAGGGATATCCTCTCGGATAATCCACTTAAATTCTTTCATAATTCATCCTCCTTTTTAGGTTGTCAAGGCTACTAACCAAATATCCCTTTTTTTATCTTAAAATGAAAATTTTTGCGAGTAAGTGAGTCCGAATATTTAAAAATAATTTTTGTAATTTTATTATACTCAAAAATTAATGCTTTTAAAGTTTTTAGAAAGAAAATTCTTTAATCTTATCTACTACGATTTTGCCAGTTTCCGGGAGATTGCCGGAGTTAATTTTAATTTCCAAAATTTCTTGCCTGATTTCTCCGGAAAAAAATTCCGCTAATTTTTTTAACAGCTCCGGGGAAGAGGCTTTAACCAGCGCTACGGTGGATTCCGGAGTGTTATTAAAAAGACATAAGAAAGTTTTGCCTTCGCTGTAATTTTCTTTCAGTTTTTCCAGAATAGCCTGCAAATCTTCCGGATGAGTCCGGCTGTAAACAAAATCTTCAATAGTCAGCTCCGCCCAGACTAATTTAGCCGATTCTTCCAGTTTAAGTTTGGCCATTACCCGCCCCCAGAGTTTCAAAATATTGAAAGATTGCGTTTTATACAGCCAGCGGATGATTTCTTGCTGTTTGGCGCCTTTGTCCATCAAGTTGGCCGCGGATAAAAGCGTCTTGGGAGTGGTGCTGTTTTCCTGAAAACTATTGGTGGCGCTGATAATACCGGTTAAAAGGCAATTAGCCACTTCTTCATCCAGGGCTTCCGGATAACTTTGTTCCAGAGTCAGGCTGACGATTTCACTGGTGGAAGAAGCGGTGACATCCACTAAATTGATTTGTCCGAAGTTTTCGTTGCTGCTTTGGCGGTCAATATTGATAATGGGCACTTCAAAAAACAAGTCCGAATTGGTTTCGTAAATTTTTCCCAATTTTTCCAAATCGGAACAGCCCAGTGTGATAATCAAATCGTATTTGAATTTAGCCAAGATGAAAGAGAAATCCCGCGGATCAACGGAGCCTTTTTCCGGAGTGATGTAAATATTGTATTGGTCTTCTTTTTCTTCGGTTTTCAGACGGATTATCTTGTTGCGGGAAGTGTCAAAGGACAGCACGAAATCCCGGGCGCCGGAAATTTCCTTGACTATTTTTTCCGGTTTCGGCAGAAAAGAAAATTTTAACGGCAGTTCTCCGGAGAGTCCAATGGTAGGTGAAAAACCTCTTTTTTTCAAGAAAAAATAAAAAGCCCAGGCGCTGCCAATCGCGTCTCCCTGGGGGTTTTGCGGCAGCAAAATAAGGATTTCCTTGGATTTTTCCAGAAAGTTTTTGAATTGTTGTTGAGGATCCAGACTCATAGTCAGGGAAGCTATAAATTAGTCATCATCAAAATAGTCCTTTAAATTAGCAGTTTCCATTAGGCCTGTCAACCTCGTAGTGAATTTTCAGCCGGCTATTAACAAAATATAAATTAATAAAAATAAACTGTTTGCTAATTCAAGGATATTATTTGCATGCTAAAAAATATTTTTACAAAAGCCAAAAATCTACTACGGGGTCAATGTTCTTATTTTTGGATTTTTCTTTTCTCTCTTTTTCCTTTAACATAGGACTATGCAAACGATAATTACTCAAAATTTTCAGGCCACGCGAAAATTAGGCCGGGAATTGGCGAAAAAAATCAAAGCCGGACAAATAATTTGCCTTTCCGGCGATTTGGGTTCCGGCAAAACCACCTTGGCGCAAGGACTGTTAAAAGGCTTGGGAGCCAAAGGGCCATATACCAGCCCAACCTTTCTTATAATTAAAAATTATAAGAAAGAAATCCCAATTTCCAAATCCCAATTTCCAAACAAATCCAAAATCCAAAATCCAAAATCTAAAACTTTGAATATATACCACATAGATGTCTATAGGGTGAATGAAAAAGATATTTTAAATTTAGGTTGGGAGGAGATTATAAAGGATAAAAATAATATCATTGTAATCGAATGGGCCGAACGGATTAAAAAAATCATCCCTGCCGGCGCGAAGTGGATAAAATTTTCTTGGGAAGGAGAAAAGAAAAGAAAAATAAACCTCCACTTTTAATTTTTATTTTAAATCCGGAAATGTATCATAATCCAACGGCCGTCAGATTATGATACAAATAAAATTGTTTTAAAAAGGTTTTGGATAATAACCGCGTAATTGATTTTAAGCGCATTTTTTTGTAAAACCGCTTTTTCGGCGGTATAATAAGAATATGGCTCAAAATAGTGGAAAGTCCGCCCAAGGCGAGATTAATCCGTCCACCCGGGCGGACGGAAAAAAATTAGTCCTGATTGACGGCAACGCTTTGATTCACCGGGCGTATCACGCTCTGCCGCCGCTTATGACCAAAAAAGGCGAATTGGTCAACGCGGTTTACGGGTTTTCCAGCGTCCTGCTTAAAGTTATCAAGGAGCTCAAGCCGGATTTTATCCTGGCCACTTTTGATTTGAAAGGTCCGACTTTCCGTCATAAAGAATACGAAGAATACAAAGCCACGCGAATCAAAGCGCCGGATGAACGCTACGCGCAGATTGACCGGGTCAAAGAAATGGTGAGAGCCATGAATATTCCGATTTATGAAAAAGAAGGCTTTGAAGCGGATGATGTGATTGGCACGATGATTAAGCAATCGGAAGAAAATTCAGAGCACCCGGGAATAGAAAATATTATCGTGACGGGCGATTTGGACACACTGCAGCTGGTCAGTCCTAAAACCAAAGTTTACGCTTTGCGCAAAGGAATGAGCGATACGGTAATTTATGATGAAGGTTTGGTGCGGGAGCGCTACGGGCTGAAAGCCGATCAGATGATTGACTATAAAGGGTTGCGCGGCGATCAGTCGGATAATATTCCCGGAGTCAAGGGCATCGGAGAAAAAACCGCCAGCGCGCTGCTTAAAAAATACCAGACGCTGGAAAATATTTACGCTCATTTGGCGGAAATAGAAGGGGCGCTTAAAGATAAGCTGGAACGCGACAAGATGCGCGCCTTTATGTCCAAAAAATTGGCCACCATCGTCAAAGATGTTCCGTTAGAATTGGATTTCAAGCAGGCGATTACGCGCGAATTTGACCGGAAAAAACTGGTAGCGCTTTTTCAGGAACTTAATTTTTTCAGTTTGATAAAACGAATACCCGAATTTACTAATTACGAATCAAGTACTAATATACTAATTTCTAATAATGATAAAAAAGATATAGACAAAAAAAATTTACAGGAAGCTGGTGAGATAAAAGATTTCAAGTTAGAAAAGATAGAAGCGAATAAGCTTGATGGATATGTAAAGTTATTAAACCAGCAAAAGGAGATAGCGGTGAGCCTGGAAACTAGCGGTTCTAAATATTTTGACAGTACTATTTTAAGTTTGGCTTTTTGTTTTAAAACCGGTCGCGCTGGCTGGGTGGAATATTCACCAGAAAATTTAGAAAAACTCAAGGTAGTTTTGGAAAACAAAGAAATTAAAAAGATCGGATACAATTTGAAACATGATTGGCAGATTTTTCAGGGATTGAGTATTGATTATCAGGGTCTGGAATTTGACGTGATGATCGCGGCGTATGTTTTAAATCCCGGAGGCAAAACCGATTTGGAAAATCTGGTGTTGGAACAATTGGGAGAAGAAATGGAAAAGGATATTAAGTCCGGGCAACTGGGATTGGGTATCGGAGCGGATGAAAAAAAGTGGGAGAAAAACGCGCGCAAAGCCGATTATCTTTTCAAGCTCAAAAAAATTTACGCGGAAAAAATGGAAAAAATCAGCCGGGAACAGAAAGGAGAAAATAATCTGCAAAATGTTTTTTTAAATCTGGAAATGCCGCTAGTTAAAATTTTAGCCAAAATGGAAATGCGGGGCGTTAAACTTAACCCCCTGATTTTTGAAGGCATTTCGGAAAAAATAACGGAGAGAATTGAAAAATTAGAAGAAATAATTTACAAATTAGCGAAAAATAAATTCAATATCAATTCTCCTAAACAATTAGCGGAAGTTTTATTTGAAAAAATGCAAATTCCGACAGCTGATGTGAAAAAAAACAAAACCGGATTTTCCACCGCTTCGGGAGAATTATTAAAAATCAGAAAAGCCAACCCGATTATTGAAAAAATCGAGGAATATCGGGAAATTTTTAAATTAAAAACTACTTATCTGGATACTTTGCCGCTCCTGGTGGATAAAAACTCGCGGATTCACACGGATTTCAACCAGGCGGTGACGGCGACCGGCCGCTTGTCTTCTTCCAATCCGAATCTGCAAAACATTCCCGTTAAAACCGACCTGGGCCAGATTTTACGCACGGCGTTCGTGGCGGCAGACGGCTATAAATTAGTGAGCGCGGATTATTCGCAAATTGATTTGCGCGTGGTGGCGCATATGAGCCAGGATAAAAAAATGATGGAAACTTTCCTCAAGAACGAAGATGTGCACCGGGCGACGGCAGCCGAAATCAACAAAGTTCCGCTTTCCCAAGTGACGGAAAAAATGAGAAGAAACGCCAAAGCGCTGAATTTCGGCGTAATTTACGGCATGAGCGTCTATGGATTTTCCGAGAGCGCGGGCATCGAGAGAGAAGAAGCCAAAAAATTCATCGATGAATATATGGAAAAATTTTCCGGCATCGCGGATTATATGCGGAAAACCAAAGAAGCGGCCAAAATTAATTTATATGTGGAAACAGAAATGGGCCGCCGCCGCTATCTGCCGGAAATCAATTCGCCTAATTTTCAAGTGCAGAACGCGGCGGAAAGAATGGCGATTAATATGCCGATTCAAGGGCTGGCGGCGGACATTATGAAACTGGCCATGATTAAAGTAGCTACGAATTACGAATTAGATACGAATGTACGAATGATTCTCCAGGTGCATGATGAAATTATTTTAGAAGTTAAGGAAAGCCTAGCTCCCGAAGTTGCTAAAAAAGTGAAAGCCATTATGGAAAGTGTTTATAAACTCAAAGTTCCATTGGTGGTAGATGTGAAAACGGGCGACAGCTGGGGGGAGATCTAGCTTTTAGGCGATAGCTTTTAGAATATTAGTATTAAAAATTTATGGACAAAATAAATTCTTATAAAGATTTAATAGTTTGGCAAAGATCAATAGAGTTGGTTGTGGCTGTGTATGAACTAACGGAACGATATCCAAGAGAAGAAATTTATGGTTTAACTAATCAAAGCAGGCGCGCCGCTGTTTCCATAGCTTCCAATATTGCGGAAGGCAGATACAGAGGAACAAAAAAAGACTTTACTCAATTTTTACGAATTGCGTTTGGATCAGGAGCAGAATTGGAAACACAAATAGCAATAGCGAAAAAACTTCTTAAAACTAAAAATTTAAATTATTTAAAAGTTGATTCATTGCTTATTGAAGTGATGAAAATGTTGAATAAAATGATAGGCAATTTAAACTCCTAAAAGCTATAAGCTAAAACCTAAAAACTAATCATATGCCCGAATTGCCCGAAGTTCAAACCATTGTTTCTGATTTAAATCAGAAAATTAAGGGTGATATTATCACCGGTTTTTGGAGCGATTGGCCCAAAGCCATCAAAGGAAAAACGGTAGAGGAATTTACGGAAGAGATGCGCAAACGGAAAATTTTGGGAATCCGCCGGATTGGCAAGAATATTTTTATCGATTTATCAGGAAAAAAAACGCTCTATATTCATTTGAAAATGACCGGACACCTGCTCGTGAAGGCACGAGCAAATTCCAAATTCCAAATTCCAAATTCCAAATCAACTTTCAATGATCAAATTTCAAAATCAAAAAAACAGGATTATTTTGGTGATAAAGTTAACCAATATATACATCACATCTGGTATTTAAAAAGAGATTTAGATAAATCGAAAAAAAATACATTCGTAGATTCGCATACATTCGCAGATTCGCATCGGACATTGGAGTTTTCCGATGTGAGAAAATTCGCCAAAATTGTTTTGGACGATACGCAAAAAATTTCCGAATTGCCGGAAATAAAAAAATTAGGCCCGGATGCCATGAGTCCCAGTCTGACTTTAAAAAAATTTCAGGAAATATTAAAGAAGAAAAAAAACAAAGCTATTGGTTTAGTTTTAATGGACCAAGAAACAATTTCCGGCATCGGCAATATTTATCGCAGTGAAATTTTGTTTGAGGCTGGACTTCGGCCGGTTAAAATGGTAAAAGAATTAAACAGGAAAGAATGGCAGAAGTTGTATGTTTCAACGAGAAAAGTGCTAAAAAAGGCTGTCAGAATGCGCGGAACTTCGCAAAGCGATTATCGGGACACCGCCGGCACTCCGGGCAGTTTCCAAAAAGCGTTGAAAGTTTATAAAAAGAACGGGGAAAAATGCCCCGACTGTGGTATAATAATACAGTGTCGGAAGCTGGGCCAAAGAAGTTTATTTTTTTGCCCCAAATGCCAGAGATAAATTATTCAATATTTAAAGTGTTATCACTGAAGAATGTAAATTTCCTCAAAATTAAACTCGAATCCTGAATTTTCTTGTCAAAAATTTCCCCATATTCGACGGCAGCCTCGGAAAATTTTTGAAGAAAATTCGAATTCTCAAACAGGAATTTTTCGAAAATTTAAATTTTTCAATAGGTTCACGTTTAATAATTTAACCAAGTAACAATTTAACAATATATTATGAACAATAAACAAAAAGTGTTAGTGGCTATTGTCGCGGTGGCGATTGTGGCTGCCGGATCTTATTTTTTCTTAGGAACAAAGAAAAAAGAAGTTCAAAAAATCGATTTAAAAAACCAGGCTTCTCAAGGTTTCCCTTTGGCCAATGAGGGGCCGGTGAGTCCGATTTCCGGATTAGCTTGCGAAAATTGGAATCGGCGTCCGATAGCGGTGATGCAACCGGCTGACGTTCCGGCTCGTCCGGCCGCCGGTCTTTCGGAAGCCGATATGGTAATTGAAATGCCGGTTATTACGGCGACCATTACGCGGTTGATGGGAATTTATATTTGCGGCAATCCGGATGACGTAGGCTCGATGCGCAGCGCTCGGCATGATTTTGTGCCCATCGCTAAAAGTCTGGATGCGATTTTTGTCCATTGGGGGAGATCGGATATCGAAGCTTTCAAGGAAAGATTAAATAACGGAGTAATCGAAAATATTAATTGTAATAACGACGCGGGCCGGCCTGGCGGCGATTGCTGCTATCGCAAGACTGGCATGGCGCGGGGGGTGGATTCCGGCTATGCCAAATTCAGCAAGCTTTTGGAATGTTCCAAGGAATTCAGCTATCGCATGGAAGGCCAGTTTTCCGGTTATGCCCATCAAGGCGAAGCTCCCTTGGATCAAAGACCGGATACGGCGCACTTAAGAGTCGGTTTTCCCGGTCCCTTTGAGGTGGAATATGATTACGACAAAGTCTCTAATTCATTCTTGCGTATTTGGGGCAATACTCCCGATTATGACCGCAATAATAAAAAAAGAATAGCGCCTAAAAACGTGGTGGTGATGATGGCGGTTTCCGAACAGATTGAAGGGCAATATAATAATGTCCAGCTGGGCGATCCCTGGTATGACACCTCCGATTCCGGCGAAGCCAGATATTACATCAACGGCCAGGAAATTTTAGGCACTTGGAAAAAAGACAAATCCAGCATTGACAGCAAGCTGCTTTTCTATGACAGCAACGGACAAGAAATCAAATTTGTTCCCGGACAAATCTGGGTGGAAGTGTTGGAACCGGGTTCGGGACTCAAGTGGGTGACAAGCCAGGTTTAAAAACTTAAAAATCTATTTAAGAAAACTTTCCGTTAAGGGGAGTTTTCTTTTTTATTTCCACTTTCTTTTTAGAAAAGAAAGTGGAGAAAGAAAAGCCCGCCCCGACTAGGAAAATGACAAATTCGGATTCACTCGCTAAAACTTCTCAAGTCGCTTACGCTAAAAGAGAAGTTTTTTTACGCTCGCTTCATCTCGAATTTATACCATTTTCCGGCGTAAGGGCGGAATAGATTTTTAGTATTTTGTTATATTTTCAAGATACAATATACTGGATATATGATTATTTTTCTTTACGGAGAGGATGCTTTCCGGTCCAATTTAAAACTGCGAGCCCTTAAGGATAAGTTTCTTTTAAGCGACACTTCCGCTTCCGGATTATCGGTTTTGGATTATGGAGAAAAACCCGGAGAAACAAAGGATATAAAATTGATAGATATTTTGGAATCAGCCAACTTACTTTCGCCTAAGAGACTGGTGATAATCAAGAGAATAATTGCCCAAGGGTCAAAAGAAGAACAGGAAAATATCTTAGCTTATCTTAAAAAGAAGCAGAAAAAAATAGAAGGAGATAGGGATTTAGTAATCGTTTTTTGGGAAGAAATTTTAAATCAAAAAAAGAATGCGCTCTTCCAATTTTTAACTGCCGAAAAGACAGAAATTAAACAACAGGAATTCACAAAACTTTCCGGAGCCAAATTAGAGCAATGGGTTTTAAAAAGAATGCAGGAACTTTTTGGCCGGGCGAATATTTCTCAAAAAACTCTGGAAAAACTCATAATTTTTTGCGGCCAGGATACGCGAATTTTAAATAATGAAATCGGGAAATTGGCCAATTTTTGCGATCAAAAAACTATCCAGGAGAAAGACGTGGAAGAGCTGGTCCAGGCGGCGCTTGCCGGCAATATTTTTTCCATTATTGACGCGGTGGCCGAAGGCCGGAAAAAAGACGCGCTGCTGCTTGTGCATCAGCATCTTAGTAAAGGCGAAGATCCTTTTTATCTTTTTTCCATGCTGGTTTATCAGTTGCGCAATCTGCTGAAGGTCGCCGATTTAAAAGAAAATTTTAGCTATCCGGAAAGGGAGATCATTCGGGTTTCCCAAATGCACCCTTTTATCGTGCGCAAAAGTTTAAACCAAATTCGCAATTTTACTTTTGTTCAATTGGCGAAACTTTACCAAAAATTAAGCCAGCTGGATGTCATGATGAAAACGGGAAAAGTCGGGGCGGAATTGGCGCTGGATAAATTTATAGCGGAGATGTAATTACTTTTTCTTGCCGTATCAGATTTGTCATTGCGAGCACCCGTTGCACGAGTATAAACTCCGCGAAGCAATCTAATTTTAAAGTTTATTAGATTGCCACGGTCGTTTCGAGGCGAAACTTCCTCGCAATGACATTTTTTTAAAATTAAGATTAAAAAAATTC
>Ga0100388_10005670_pt1 | contig 10155 bp, 8 predicted proteins | sample CryGeymeta201512_FD_81536 | JGI IMG/M metagenome (GOLD analysis project Ga0100388, IMG submission 81536) | Groundwater microbial communities from Crystal Geyser aquifers in Utah, USA - Crystal Geyser metaG 2015-12 | ecosystem: Environmental > Aquatic > Deep subsurface > Groundwater | place: USA... | reverse complement strand
TTAAACTATTGTATAAATCCTCCCAATTTCCATTATATAATCCCGAAATCGATGTTTCTTCTGAAATACTTGTTTTCATGTTTATAGTTTATTTCTTTTTTTATATATTACTTTTATATTATATAAAAATATAAAATAATTGCATTTATTTTAAAATCATTAGTTTGCTGAGATAATTTGGACTAAAAAATTGATTTATAAGCTCCAATATTATTTTTAATAAAAAGTAATATCTATAAACATACTAAATTACAATTCTTACAAAAATAATATTTATTAACAAAAATGAGTGGTAATTGAGGTTTTATTAAAAATGGATAGTATTGGATCTTATTTTAGATAAAACAAAAAATTTTTGATTTGGAAAAATAAATTTCTCACCTATATTTGGTATCCCAAGTGTATAGAAGATTAAAATTATATACTCAGAGGTCTTAGCAAACAATCAGGTAAGAAAAAATCGTGCGTAGCAATTTCTAAAAATCCCTTGCCGGTTTTAAGCTCTATTTGTTTTATGGGATAATGAATAGAATTTTATCTCTTGTGCGCAAGCATTTGAGATAAAATTTATTGAACTAAGCCGCATATATTGAAGTTAAAGAGCAGGGGTTTCTTCTGTGTAGAAAGTATTAAAATGATTGAAGTAAAAAATATGCCAGGAAAAAGACCAGAGATATACAAATATGGTAATATTCTTCCATTAATATGTAAAAACTCTGTGGTTAGTCCCAAATTGCTGTAATAACAAAAGAGAATAAAAGCAGCAGGGTAAAAAGACATGGTTTTAGCACCACTCTTTAAAAAAGAGCTGTTAGCAGGATAATGTTTAATATCGTTTAAATAAATTGTCATGATGTATCAACCAGTTCCGGTTCACTGAATTGGCGGTCAAACCAAGCTGAAAATCTGAAAATCAAATGATGGGCAGTCATAGTATCAACCTTGCAGTGCGGGCATTTTAAAATATCCTTTCCGGTTATCTCCATCATAATCTCCTTAACACTTTGTTTTTCCCTCTCACCAGTATAAGCAGAAACTCCCAGAAGTTTTTTTACACAAGAAATATTTTCACTCCTGTTGCGGTTGGCTAAAAACCCAAAATGCCTGATGCGGGTATAAGAGGTGGGAAGTACATGGAGTAAAAATCTTCTGATAAATTCATCACCTGCCATAGTAACCTCTTTTTTTTGGTTTCCATCTTTTCGGTCTCTGCAGGTAAAAGTGACATTTCCATCTTTGATACCCTTTATCCGTTCATTGGAGATAGCAATTCTATGGGTATAGCGGCCAAGATAATCTAAAACTCTCTGTGGTCCGGCAAAAGGTTTTTTTAAATACACAACCCAGTCTTTTTTGTACAGATCATTTATTAGAGCAGAAAATACTTCTTTACCCTCAAACTCGACTGATTTTTTTGCAAAGGTAAGCTTGCCCCTTGCATATGCTGTTTTAAGGTGAAATAAAAACTTACCCCTAAATACTTTTGAAAGTGCTCTTACAGGAAAAAGAAAATCCTTGTAAGGCGAGCCTGTCCATCTTTTTCTGTCAACTGATAGCGCACCCGCGGGTATTATGCAATGAAGATGTATATGCTCGGATAGCTTACTATCCCAGGTGTGAAGAATTGTAAAAAACCCCATCTTTCCCCCAAGGTCATTTTCTCCAAACTCAAGTAAAGTCTCTGATACACTTTTAAAGAGGATATCATATATAATCTTCTTGTTTGGACGGGCAAGAACGTTTAGAGTATGCGGCAGGGTAAATACATTGTGGAAATAATCAACCGGCAGGAGCTCTTCCTGTCGTTTCTTAAGCCAGCGCACTTTGGCAAGACTTTGGCACTTGGGGCAGTGGCGACTGCCGCAGGAGTTATAGGTTGGATGGCTATACCCGCACAAGTTGCACACTTTCATGTGTCCACCCAGATATGATGTCCTGCACACCTCTACTGCATGCATGACCTTGATATGGGACAGGGGCATGGAGCGAGCCCTGCGGTAGTTATCTCCAAACTCTATAAATATATCAGCCAGCTCACATCTGCAATGTGTTTCTTTAGAATTTTCTTCTACCATCTGGGCCTACTTAAAGCTACAAGTATTGGGAACATACAGTAGATCAAGGGGACTTTTGGCAGAGCCCAAATCCTTTCTTGCAACATGGAGGTATACAGCAGTTGAAGTAATTGATGTATGTCCCATAAGAATCTGTATAGTCCTTATGTCTACTCCTGCTTCAAGAAGGTTTGTGGCAAAATTATGCCTTAGTGAATGGAAGACGACATTTTTTTTAATACCTGCTTTTATTTTGGCTTTCTTAAAAATCTGCTGAGGAGTTGCACGGCTAAGCTTATTAAAATGGTGTATCTGTCTTTGCCTCCCTTGCCATGTTCAATTCTTACCATCATTCTATTGCTGTCAATATCTTTTACCTTTAGGTTAATTAATTCACTGACACGAAGACCGCAAGCATAAGCTGTAAATAAAATTGTTCTGTGCTTTAAGTTACTGACACTGCCAAATAAGCAAAGAAGCTCATCAGAGCTTAAAATCTCTGGCAGAATCCTTGGGGTTTTGCGTAAAGGAATTGCAAGTGATATATCTTTTTTCATTGTCTTTTCAAACAAGAAGCGTATAGCGGCTGTTATGGTATTAATACTGCTCCAGCTAAGATTTTTCTCATTTGCAAGAAACAGGATATACTCTTTTATCTGTTCAACGTCAATATTATCCGGGGATTTGTTATGGTATTTTGCCAGTCCTGTTATTGCTTTTAGATAAGTTTCCTGTGTGTTTTGGCAAAAGCGTCTAAGTTGCATCTCTTCAATCATTTTGCTGCGTAGAGGGGTCATAACTTGTTCCTTTCTTAAAAAAAAGATTAATAAATTTGAATGCAAAATTTAAAGCATTCGTGAGGTAATATTTTAATCTTTTTAGGAATTGATGTGTAAGGAATACTATCCCCTATAGAGAAACTTCGTGGTATTTTTTGAAGGATTAGATTAATATATATGCAGAAAGACTAAGTAAAAAACTACCGCTTTAGCGGTTTAGTTCAATGTATCTTAAGAGGAGGTACATTACGATGGGACAGCTAAGCTTTAGCGATGGTAAGGAATGGGAGACATTCAAGAAGATACAGGTTATAGAGACTAAAGGAACAAAGAAAGCTTTTGTAAGAGGGCATCTATATATGAGTTGGGAATCTGGGGATCAGTCAGCGCAGCGAGTAGCAATTGCGCAATTATATGAGTGCGGCATTGCGACTCAGGAAGAATTATCTGAGGCTTTTGGAATCAGTATTAAGTCAGTATACAATTATGTTACTGCCTTTTCCACAGGAGGGATACAGGATTTAATAGAACAGAGCAGTGGACCAAAGCAAAGATGGAAGTTACTTCCGGAGGTGCGGGCAAAGATATTGGTGGCAGTATTAAAGGAAGGAATAAGAGAGTATCAAGCTGTTCGGAAAAGATTAAAGAACTGGAATGTAGATATAAGTATAGAAAGTATTCGTCAGGTGTTATTAGAAAGTGGTCTTGTAAGGGAATCTACTCATACATGGGAACAAGAACAGAGTGATTTGTTTGAGACAAACAACAACAATGTGCAATTAAAAATTGACTTTTGTGGCAGCTATCATAATGTTAAAGAAAAGTATTGGCCTAGACCCAACAAAGAAAATGATGCCAGTTTTTGTTCAAAGCCGGAAAGAAAGGATCGTTCATTCTATTCTCCCGCGCAAAGGGTGTATTTAGATCAGTTGGAGCAAGGAGTGTACAGCACCTATGCTAGTGGGCTGCTTTTTACTCCTTTGCTTAGGCAATATAATTTTCTTAAGACAATAAAACAAGTAATTGATATAGAAAAATATGAAGGATACAGTTTAGATGAGTTATGTCTAGCACTTTTCTACTTTGATCTTTTCAGATTTGAGTCAATGGAGAATTTCAAGACAGCATATCCAGAAGAATTCGGCATTCTGGTTGGCAGAGTATCTAGCCCAAGCACCTTTACATTAAGACGATTTCTTCACAAGGTAAGAAAGTTAGGCAAAAGTGAAATACTAATTGATGAATTTGCCAAGGAGTATTTAAGGAAAGGATTAGCTAAGTGGGGCACGTTGTATATTGATGGACATTTTCTGCCATATTATGGCATCTATCCTATAAACATGGGGTGGCATGGAGTGAGGAAAATACCGATGAAGGGAAGTTACAACTTCTTAGCAGTAGATGAGAAATTCAGCCCATGGATGTTTCTGGTAAGGTCTTCATCTGAAGACTTGCTTAAAAAGATACCAGAGATTATCTTGAAGGCAAAGAAAAAAGCTATAGAAGTTGGCATAGCAGAGAAAGAAGTAGATAAACTAATAGTTGTGTTTGACAGGGAGGGATACAGCGCAGAGTTATTCAGGATCCTTGACAGTAAAGACGGTGAGAATGGGGGGTTTAAGGTAACATTTATCACTTGGGCAAAATATGCCGATAGATGGGTGTATGATGAAAAAGATATAAAATTTGATAGGACTGCAACAGTGACTTATGAGATACAGAAGCCCGAAAAGATAAAATATTTTGAGACAGAAAGGGTTATGAAGAAATATGGCAAAATACGAACAATAGTAATAGAGAGCGGGAGCGATAACAGGAGAGCAGCTATTTATACAAACAACAAGAAAATGGAAGCAGAAAGAATTATACAACTTACCTGCCGGAGATGGGGACATGAGAATTTAATCAAGGAACTTATGTTAAAACATTTGATAAACTATTCTCCCGGGTATGAGCCAGAGGAGATAGAAGAACAACCAATGATAGAAAATCCCAGAATAAAAAAGCTAAAACAGGAAAGAGCCAATCTTAAACTTAAGCTTTCACAGATTAGAGCAAAGTTTGGTTATGAGGTTCTTGAAGAGATGGAAAAAGAGGCAAGCTGGGATGAGATAAAAAGGAAGCGCATTTCAACCATGGCTGATATAGAATCTACCCGTTCTCAGATAACACTGCTCAATCTTAAGATTGATGAACTTCCCGAGAAGGTAAGATACAATGAAGCATATGGGGAAAAGTTACTTGAGCTCAATTATGAGAAGAAGCGATTCTTAGATTGCATTAAAGTATTTACCTACAATATGGAAAATCAAATGTGCAAATTCTTGCTAAACTACTATGATATAAAAAAAGAGATTCGACCTGCTCTTTCCATGTTGGTAAAAAGGGGAGGAGATGTAAAACTGGAAGATGGAAAATTAAGAGTCCGATTAAGAAGATTTAAAAATCCAGAAATTAATTATGCTGTTAGACACCTATGTGATGATTTGAATCAGATGGAACCGTTTAGTCTCGATAAATTCCAACTGCCAATGTATTATGAGGTAATGTGATGGGTACATGTAAAAGATTTTTAGAAAAGCAAAAAAAATCTGATTGTTTGCTAAGACCTCTGGATTTATTAATTTTAACAAAAAATATGGAAATAATCTGTTAAAATTAATTTCTTTTTAAGCCAACTGCCAAAGATTAATGGCAGTAATTTATTTTTATTGCATTTAATCACTACATTTTTTCCTGCCAACAATATCTTAAGGCATTGCTATAAAAGGCTTTACAAAATTTAAGTCTTATATAAAATTTTTTACTATAAATTTTAGTTTACAACCTCATAAAATATTTCTTCACTAAGTCCCAGGGCATCAAGATATTCTTTTTGTGTGTCAGTTATCTTTCTTGAAAGCCATCTTTTACTTCCCAGCTTTAAAACATGAACTGAGCAGAACTTGGTGCTCATCATAAATGTGGTGGGCCTTTCAGTTTTCTTTTTGTCCCATCCGGTTATGGTAATGTTCTTTTCTTTAATGTAGATGCGCATGCATCTTTCCAATAGTCTCCATATAAGCAGGCTTATTACCAGTATAAAACCCAGTGCCTCAATTCTTTCTTTTCTTTTTAAGAATAGATCATTTACTATTAAAGGATCTTTTAGAAAACCAAAGTTTTTCTCAATTCCATGCTGCTCTTTATATATTTTTAAAATATCACCTGCCTGGTGCTGACTTTGCTCTACATTGGTAATTATTACAAAGCATCCCGCCTTCTCTTTTAGATTTCCTATTAATTTATCATCAGCAGTTATATCACACCTAAGAATGTAGCGAATCTTGCCTACTTCTTTTTGTTTGTTTTTAGGCCTTCCTTTTTTGTATATCTTTTTTTCTTCTATATCAATTTTAAGCTTATGGTATTTAGGAGAAGCTGCCTTTTCTGCAGCAGCAAGAGCATCTTTTTTGCAGAAGTACTGAGTGCTATTTAGTTTCTTTGCTGTCTTTTTTGCAATCTCCAAATCTTTTAAAATTTCTTTTTCAATCTTTTTTTTCTTTCTTTTGTCGTAGAAATCAGAGTGAATTATTACTGCCCTGTAAATGCTGCCCTCTATACTAACCTCTCTTTCATAGCTTTTGTAAAATGCGCTTTTTTCTTTATTTTGCTCTGATAATATTCCAATATCTGTGAAGCTTTTTTTAGCTACTGCTTCACTAATAAGGGCATCTACCATAGAAAAGGTAGCCGGCATTCTTGATATGAATTTAATTTTGGGACTATCAAGGCTACCCATAAATGCCAAATTGGGCTTACTTACCAAAGAAGAGTCTCCTGTATAAATATATTGGCCCTCATCTATTTTGTATTGCGCCATATATGATGATATGCGCTTAAGTATTTGCGCTGATATGGTTTTATCATCTTCATTTCCACTATATATTCTTGTCTCTATAGGAATATCCTTTTCAATACACAGTAGCGAGAGAACAAACTGGGAAAGATCCGGGCGTCTGTCTTTGCTGTGACCTTTATTAATCTCAAAAGGGCCGTTATTGTCTTTGTAATTTCCCCATACGCTTACCGAAGTGGTGTCATGATGGATTTGGGTTGTAGGTATATCAAACTCCTTTACTGCTTCAAGGCTTACTTCAGAGAAAAGCTTACTTGTCCCGTAGGCGTAGATTCTATCAAGTAATCTTCCTATATTATCATCAGAAAAGCTTGAGGCGTCTATGTCTTTTCCCACTAAAAGCTCTATGTCCTGGTGAGAAAAATACTGCTCTACCCTGTATAGGGGATCTCTTCCTGATAAGGTATTTAGTATCAGCCCTTTTACAATCTTACCGCAGCTTACATCCATCTGGCAGTCAAGTGCTTTATCTACAATAGAGACAAGTCCTATCTTATCACAAAACGTGGCTATTATCGGCAAGTGAGTAACATCATAGCTTTCTATATCTTTGTAGTTTTCCGGTATGTCCATTATTTTCCTCCTTGACAAATTATTAACACTAAGTTTATTATACTTAGTGTTATGATAAAAGACAACACTCAAATAGAAAAACTAAAGAAAGAGTTTGAAAGGATAAAAAAAGAGATAGTTTCTACCGGTCTAATTAAGAAAGGCTCCATTACCAAGTGCTATCAGACCTGTAGAAACCCAAACTGCAGATGTAATAAAGACCCAAAGTTTAAGCATGGCCCATACTTTCTTCTAACTACAAAAGAAAAGGCTAAAACCAAAACCTTTGCAGTGCCAAAGAGTATGCTTTCTGAGGTAAATAGCTATATAGATAATTACAAGATTTTAATATCAAAGGTTAAGAAACTAGAAGAGATATCGGAAAAGATAATTAAAATTAGTATTACAGATCACAGGATGCAAATGAAAAAGAGTAAGTAAAATAAATTGAAAATTTAGGGATTAAAAAATATAATGTTTTTAACCAAAAAGGTGCGGAAAGTGAGATATAACAAAATATTTTTATCTATATTGTAAATAACTTTGATTTAAAAAAATATTTATTAAAGAAAAAATATTATTCTAAAAGTTTTTCTGCTTATGTTGTAAAATGGGGAAAACAAGACGCCGATATTAAAAAACAATTTAGTTTTTTCTACCGCTGTTTTGGAGTTTTCTGCGAAAACGGAAAATGGCGGAATTTAACTAAATTTCCCCTGAAAACTTCAGGAGTCTTTTTTTTAAGATTTTGCGTCGGAGCGGTTTTTCTTGGGGAAAAAAAATTAGAAAATTAAACTTTTTAAAATGGCAAATTTTTTTTTAGATTTATTGCTTTATAATCAAAAAAGCAAAAATATAATAAACAAGCTTTTAGACGAATCTTTCTTCATAAAAAATCCCATTTATTTATTTTTATAGAATAAACATATAGGAAAAGTTATTGAAAACTATCGTAATACTCCTTTTTCTTTAAGAATTGAAAATACCAATGTCTGCAATGCCAGATGTTTTATGTGTCCGCATTCAACGATGAAAAGAAAACAGGGTTTTATGGATAAAGATCTTTATTGTAAAATTATTAATGAAGCTTCTACAATAGGAATAAATTATATAAATCTTCATAATTTTGGTGAACCGCTTTTGGATAAAGATTTTGCCTGGCGGGTTATATATGCCAAACAAAGAGGAATAAAAAAAGTAACCACAAATACTAGTACCTGACTTTAGCATAAATCCGAATTTTTCTTCTTTTTAGGCACAAATTTAATATCTTCAGGATACTAATAAGTTAAAATGAGAGCGTGGCTTTTATCCGTCGAGTAAAAACTGCCAGCGGTGCTACTGCTGTACAGATTGCTCATAAACGATATGGACGAATCGTTAAGATTGAGCATCTTGGCAGTGCTCATACAAATGAAGAATTAAAACTACTTCTCTCGTTAGCAAAAAGACGAGCGCAGGGTAATCAACGGTCATTGTTCGATGAACCAGAGTCAGAAGTAAGCATTGGCCTACAGCAATCTTACTCCTCTTTACTCTTGGATGTTTTAACCAAACAGTACAACCGATTAGGTTTTAATCAGTTGAACGATCAAGATTTTGCTTATCTGTGTCTTGCCCGTCTTGTTGAACCAACCTCAAAATTGGATAGTTTGCGAGTTCTTGCGGATTTAGGAGTAACAGATACCAGTCGGGATAAATTGTATGACTGTCTCAGCCGGATAATTAAAAGGGGTTACCGGACGCAGATTACCGCTCTTTGTTTTACCCACGCAAGTAAAACCGGCATTAGTTTACTACTGTATGATGTTACAACGCTGTATTTTGAAACTCAGAAAGAAGATCAATTTAGAAAACCCGGCCTAAGCAAAGAGCGCCGGCTTGAGCCGCAGATAATCGTTGGGCTTCTTGTTGATCAGAGTGGTTTCCCTCTATCCGTCAATAGCTTTGAAGGTAACAAGACTGAAACAAAAACAATTCTTCCGGTTCTTGAAGCATTTAAAACTGAGCATGATGTCGAAAAAATTACGGTTGTTGCTGATGCGGCCATGCTCTCTCGAACAAATTTAGAATCTTTATCCACCAATGGCTATTATTTCATCGTTGGTTCAAGACTCACTAAAATCCCCTACGATATTGCCAACTTTCAAAAACAGGGAAAGTTGATAGATAATCAGATCTTTGTCATCAAAAAAGGTGATTTCCGAATTGTTTACCAGTACAAAGAGAAACGAGCAAGACTCGACAGCAAAAATATTGATGCCCAAGTTTTAAAAGCTAAAAGGATGGTTAGCGGTACGGCTCCTATTAAAAGAAACCGGTTTGTTTCTCTTAAAAGTGAAGCCAAAATCTTAAACCAAACTCTTATTGATAAAGCTTACTCTTTAGCAGGTATCAAAGGCTATGTTGCCAACTTAAATATTTCTCCTGAAGAAATTATTAATGCCTATCACCAACTGTTCAATGTCGAGAAAAGCTTTCGGATGGCCAAATCTGATCTTAAAGCCAGACCAATATTTCACCACAAACAAGAAGCAATTGAAGCCCATTTAACCATAGTTCTAGCGGCCCTGGCTATTGGCAGAACGATTGAGCGATTAAGTGGAATAAGCTTGAAACGTTTTGTCAAAATTCTCAAACCGGTTCGTAGTGGCGTAGTTGTCATTAATGGCAAGCAGTATCGTGCCGATGCCATTATTCCTCCATCAATTATTCCGCTTCTGAAGAAAATTGAAACAGGTCACTAAATGCTAAAGTCAGGTGACCTAACCGGTTCCCTTCTTTGCCTGGACTGTCCGTTTCCCACTGACCCGGCAGTATTTAATTCTTATAATCTTAAAAAACCGTAAGCCTATTTTTCTTCTTTCAATTT
>Ga0100388_10005667_pt1 | contig 10157 bp, 10 predicted proteins | sample CryGeymeta201512_FD_81536 | JGI IMG/M metagenome (GOLD analysis project Ga0100388, IMG submission 81536) | Groundwater microbial communities from Crystal Geyser aquifers in Utah, USA - Crystal Geyser metaG 2015-12 | ecosystem: Environmental > Aquatic > Deep subsurface > Groundwater | place... | reverse complement strand
AGCGCGTCATGCACGAATGCCGGGGCGTCGTACATGGACAGCACCAGCACCCGTGGCGCGGCTGCACGCGCGTGCAGCGCATCGAGCACCTCCATGCCGTTGCCATCGGGCAACGAGAGGTCCAGCACCAGCAATTGCACATCATCGAGCGCCGCCTCGGCCAGCACCTGCGCCACGCTGCCAAACTCGCGGACAACACCATAGCCGTCCAGGCTGCTGATCAACTGGCGAAACCCCTCGCGCACGATGGCATGATCCTCGCACAACGCCACGCGGGTTATGACCGTGACTGATCGGGACATGGCGCTGGCATCGGCAGAAGTCATGGCAACAGCTAAGCGCGCGCCAGACCTCGCCGTCAAGCCCTGGTTGCTGCTGGCGCTGTATTGCGTTGGCCTGCTGCTGTTCTGGCCACTGGCGCGGAATCTATGGTATCTCCCGGCCGGCCTGCGCCTGGGCCTGCTGTGGATCGCGCCACGCCGGCTGTGGCTGTGCCTGATGCTGGTCGAAATCGCGACATTGCTGGCACTCAGCCTGGCACGCGGTTACGACCCCGGCCAGATCGACCTCTGGCTCACGCTGTTGTTGCCGTGGCCCTGTTATGCACTGGCCGTGTCGGTGTTGCGGCCGGCGCAGAGCGATCTTGGCCTGAGCGCACCGCTGGTCATGGCGCGCCTGCTGGCCTCATGCCTGCTCGGGGCATTGCTGCTGGCGCCCTGGCTGGCCCGTTTTCACCCGCAATCGACGGCGAATGGCGACCTGATCGCCGGCAGTTTCGAGTTCATGCTGGGCGATATGATCGGCGGGCTGATGCTGGCGCCCGCCATCGTGCTGTTGGCGCGGCGCGGCATCGCCAGCACCGCGCAGCGCGCCGTCCTGCGCGACATCGCGGCCTATTTGCTGCCGGTGTTGCTCGGCGCCGCGGCGCTGACCATTCTGGCGCCGCATATGGCGCCAATCGTGTTCCTGCTCAGCTTCGGCCCGCTGTTGTTTCTCGCGTTTCGCCACGGTTGTTCGGGTGCCGCACTGGCGCTGCCCTGCGTCGGTGTCACTCTGGAAATCGGCCACAGCCTGGGGCTTGACCTCGCCCTGCCGGCAATGCAGTTGGCCTTGGTGGCGATCGGCTTTGGTTCGCTAATGCTCGGCGCGGCGATCAGCGCCCTGCGTGAAAGCCACTGGCTGCTGGCCGAACGCAACCGCGAATTGCTGCACAAAAACGAAACCCTGCACGAACTGGCTACCGAACTGCGTGCCATGGCGCAACAGCTCACCCGCCTGCAGGAGCAAGGTCAGCGCGAACTGGCCGCCGAAATGCACGACGAACTGGGCCAGAGCATCACCGCGGTCGCCACCCGCGCCGCCCTTGCCGAGCGCAGTTGCGACGATCCCGCAACGCGGCATTCCCTGCATGCATTGCGTGAACAGATACGCGCCCTGCACGACAGCCTGCACCGCGCGCTGCGGCAATTGCGGCCATTGGTACTCGACAATTACGGGCTGCGCCGCGCGTTGGCGGAAGGCCCGTTGCGTGAACTGGCCGAAGACGCCGGTTTGGATTACCGCACCCATTTTCATGGCGATATCGACGGCCTCGATGAGGACACCACCACCGCGATCTACCGAATCTGCCAGGAAGCGGTCACCAATTGCGTGCGTCATGCCCGCGCGCATCTGTTCATCCTCGACCTGTCGGTGCAGCGCGTGCATAGCGGACAATGGCTATGGGTTGAACTGGAACTGGCCGACGACGGTGATGGCGATCGCGGCGCCGGAAAACCCTCGTCCGGCAGTGGCTTGGGGCTTGCCAGCATCCACAGCCGGGTGCTGGCGTTGGGCGGCGATTACCGCTACGAGCCCGGCCCCGGCGGCACCCGCCATCACGTGCTGATCCATCGCCCGGCAACCGACGAAGCGCCGCGCTGAGCCGCGACTGCGGACTGCGGACTGAGGACTCGAGGCCCCGAGGTCCCGGCTTCACGGCCATTGCCAGAAAACACCCAATAAGGTACCATTTCAGTACGAATTGATTGGCGGACACCGTGCTGCGCGTTACCAAACTTACCGACTACGCCGTGCTGGTGCTGAGCGTGATGGCCAGCGAGCCCGCGCGCGTGCTCAGCGCCAGCGACCTGGCCGAGCGCGCGCGGCTGGAAACACCAACCGTGGCCAAGCTGCTCAAGCCACTGGCACAGGCGGGTCTGGTGGAAGGCTTCCGCGGTGCCAGCGGTGGTTACCGGCTGGCACGCGATGCCGCGCGGATTTCGCTCAAGGCCATCGTCGAGGCGATGGAAGGGCCGCTCAGCATGACCGAGTGCAGCGCCCATGCCGGGCAATGCAATCTGGAAGCGCATTGCGGTTCGCGTGCCAACTGGCGCCGCGTCAATGACGTGATCGCCGACGCGCTGGGCCGGGTTACGCTGGCGCAGATGCACACGCCAACACCCGACCACCGCCTCGCTCTGCACCTGACCACCGCCTGACCTGTTACGAGCACCGACGCCATGGCCACTGACAATCTTGATGTCCGCACGCAATTGCAGCGCAACTACAGCGCCGGCTTCGTTACCGATATCGAATCGGACACCCTGCCACCGGGGCTGAACGAGGACGTGGTGCGCTTCATTTCGACCAAAAAGAACGAGCCCGAATGGCTGACGCAGTGGCGGCTGGCGGCCTACCGGCATTGGCGCACAATGGACGCACCAAGCTGGGCCAAGCTGAACATCGCGGCGATCGATTTTCAGGCGATCAGCTACTTCGCCGCGCCCAAGGCCAAGTACAAGAGCCTCGATGAGGTCGATCCGAAACTGCTGGAGACTTACGAGAAGCTCGGCGTGCCCCTGCACGAGCGCGCCCGCCTGGCCGGGGTCGCGGTCGATGCCGTGTTCGACTCGGTCTCGGTTGGCACCACCTTCCGCAAGGAACTTGCCGAAAAAGGCGTGATTTTCTGCTCGCTGTCCGATGCGGTACGCGAACACCCCGACTTGGTGCGCCAGTATCTGGGTTCGGTGGTGCCATCCGGCGATAATTATTTCGCGGCACTCAATGCCGCGGTATTTTCCGACGGCAGCTTCGTGTTCATCCCCAAGGGCGTGCGCTGCCCGATGGAACTGAGCACCTACTTCCGCATCAATGCCCGCGACACCGGCCAGTTCGAGCGCACCCTGATCATCTGCGAGGAGCGCGGCCAGGTCAGCTATCTGGAAGGCTGCACCGCGCCGATGCGCGACGAAAACCAGTTGCACGCGGCGGTGGTGGAACTGGTCGCGCTGGAAGACGCCAACATCAAGTATTCCACGGTGCAGAATTGGTACCCGGGCGATGAAAACGGCGTCGGTGGCATCTACAACTTCGTCACCAAACGCGGCGAATGCCGCGGTGCGCGCAGCAAGATTTCCTGGACGCAGGTGGAAACCGGCTCGGCGATAACCTGGAAGTATCCGTCCTGCGTGCTGCTCGGCGAGGACTCGGTCGGTGAGTTCTACTCGGTGGCACTCACCCACCACGCGCAGCAAGCCGATACCGGCACCAAGATGATCCACATCGGGCGCAACAGCAAAAGCACCATCATTTCCAAGGGCATCAGTGCCGGCCGTGGCCAGAACAGTTACCGCGGCCTGGTCAAGGTCGAGCGTTCGGCGCACGGCGCGCGCAATTACACCCAGTGCGACTCGCTACTGATCGGCAAGCAGTGCGGCGCCCACACCTTCCCGTACATCGAGGTCAAACAGCCGTCGGCGACGGTGGAGCATGAAGCCACCACCGCGAAGATTTCCGACGACCAGTTGTTCTACTGCCGCTCGCGCGGCATCGCGCCGGAAGACGCGGTGTCGATGATCGTCGATGGTTTTTGCAAGCAAGTGTTCCGCGAACTGCCAATGGAGTTCGCGGTGGAAGCCAAGAAGTTGCTGGAAATATCGCTGGAAGGGGCGGTGGGATGAAAAGCATTCTGTCCGCAAACGACGCAAAAAACGCAAAGTGAAAATCTGATTAGCTGTCATTGCGAGGAGCAGAGCGACGTGGCAATCCAGAAAACCCCTTGAAAACTAAACGCTGGATTGCTTCGCGATGTTCGCAATGACGACGAACAAGGCTTGTTCGGCGTTCCCTTGAGACAAACACTGCTGAAGTTCGACGCCGATCAGATGCTATCTGCGTCCTTTGCGCCTTTTGCGTTCTTTGCGGACCATCATCAGAAAACATCATCAGAGACCAACATGCTGAACATCGACAACCTGCACGCCAGCATTGGCGGTACCGAAATCCTCAAGGGCCTGAACCTGCACGTGCAGCCCGGCGAGGTCCACGCGATCATGGGCCCGAATGGTGCCGGCAAATCCACGCTCGGCAATGTGCTGGCCGGCCGCGAAGGTTATGAGGTCACCGCCGGCAGCGTTCGCTTCAAGGGCAAGGATCTGCTGGCACTGGCACCGGAAGCGCGTGCCAGCGAAGGTGTATTTCTGGCGTTCCAGTACCCGGTCGAGATCCCCGGCGTCAACAACACCTATTTTTTGCGTGCGGCGCTCAACGCGCAACGCAAATACCGCGGCGAGGAAGAACTCGATTCGATGCAGTTCCTGAAGCGGGTGCGCGAGAAGCTCTCGGTGCTGCACATCAAGGATGAGCTGCTGCATCGCGCGGTCAACGCCGGTTTTTCCGGCGGCGAGAAAAAGCGCAACGAGATTTTTCAGCTTGCCCTGCTCGAACCGAGTCTGGCGATACTCGACGAAACCGATTCGGGCCTCGATATCGACGCACTCAAGCTGGTCGCCGAAGGCGTCAACCTGATGCGCTCGCCCGAACGCGCGTTTGTGGTGATCACCCACTACCAACGCCTGCTCGATTACATCATCCCGGATGTGGTGCATGTGTTGGCCGATGGCCGCATCGTCGAATCCGGTGGGCCGGAGCTGGCGCGTGAACTGGAAGCCCACGGCTATGCCTGGGTCAGCGACCGAATCGCTCCGGAAGCGGTGGCCTGAGATGTCCAGCGCGCTGCTCGACTCGCTCAAGGCCGGGTTTGAAACCCTGCCGCCGGATCTGATGAATGGCCATGGCGTCGGCCCGCTGCGACGTTCGGCGCTGATTTCGGCGCTGCACGAGGGTCTGCCCGAGCACCGCGTCGAAGCATGGAAATACACCTCGCTGCGTGCCCTCGCAGCGCGGCCGCTAACGCTCAGTAACGTATCGACCGCCGTCGATCCGGCGCTGATTGCAGACATCCCGACGCCGCGGTTGGTGTTCGTGAACGGGGTGATGGACGCAGACCTGTCGCAGATCGATGCTCTGGAAACCGGCCTGCAAATCAACACGTTGACCCAGGCATTGCGCGGTGACAACCCACGCGCGATCGCGGTACTCGGCCGGCGTTTTGATGGCATCGCCAACGTGTTCGCGCGCATCAACACCGCGTTTGCCACCGAAGGCGCGCTGATCACGGTGGCAGCGGACGCGGTGATCCACACCCCGTTGCACCTGGTGTTCGTCGGCACTGCATTGGAAGCGGATGTGATCAGCAACCTGCGCCATGTGCTGGAACTGCGTGAAAACGCAGCACTCACCGTGATCGAACATCATCGCGGCAGCGGCAACCACCGCAATCTCAGCAATCATCTGCTGCACGTACACCTCAAACCGGGCAGTCGGCTGTGCCATGCACGCATTCAAGACGAAGCGGTCGGTGCCAGCGTGATTGCACGCAGCGAGGCGGTGCTCGCCAGCAACGCCTGCTATCGCCGGCTCGATCTGGAACTCGGTGCCAGCCTGTCACGCCATGAGTTGAACGTGTCGCTGCAGGGCGATGGTGCGCAGGTGATCGCCGGCGGCGTGCTGCTCGCCGATGGCCGCCGCCACCTCGACACCCGGCTCGGGATCGAACATGTCGCGCCCAACAGCCGCTGCGAACTGCCGTGGCGTGGACTGGCCGGTGGCCGCGGCCGCGCGGTGTTCCACGGCGGCATCCATATCCGTGCCGGCGCCGACGGCAGCGACGCGCAGCTCTCCAGCCGCAACCTGCTGCTCAGCGAACAGGCCGAGATCGACAGCCAGCCGGTGCTGGAAATTGATGCCGACGAAGTGAAAGCCGCGCACGGCGCCACCGTCGGCTCACTCGATGCCAACGCGCTGTTTTATCTGCGTAGCCGTGGCCTGCCCGAAGCGCAGGCACGCACCGTGCTGATCGCTGCGTTCTGCCGTGAAGTGCTCGACGTACTCGCCGATGACACGCTGGTGCAGCGACTGGCGCCGCTGCTCGATACGGCGCTGGCACGCATGGAGCAGACCGCATGAACAGCATCCGCGCTGACCGCGACAACGCGCGCGCCATCGACTGGCAGGCGCGACGCGCGGATTTCCCGATCCTGCAACGCCAGGTTCACGGCAAGCCGTTGATCTATCTCGACTCGGCCAACACCGGGCAAAAGCCGCGCGCGGTAATCGAGGCGCTCGATGATTTCTATCGCCGGCACAATGCCAATGTCTCGCGCGCCGTGCATGCGCTGGGCAGCGAAGCCACCCAGTCGTTCGAGGATGCACGCAAACGCATTGCGCGTTTCATCAATGTGCGCAGCGATGAGCTGGTGCTGACCTCGGGCACCACCTTCTCGCTGAATCTGGTCGCCTACAGTTATGCCTTGCCGCGGCTGCGACCGGGCGACGCGATCGTGCTCACGCGTATGGAACACCACGCCAATATCGTGCCGTGGCAACTGGTCGCTGAGCGCACCGGCGCGCAGATCAAGGTTGCCGAACTCACCGCCGCCGGCGAACTGGATCTGGACGACCTGTTCGCCAAGCTGAGCGGCGAGGTGAAGCTGCTGGCGCTGGCGCACGTATCGAACGTGCTCGGCACGGTCAATCCGGTTGCCGCGATTTGTCGCGAAGCGCGCAAGCGCGGCATCGTCAGCGTCATCGATGGCTCGCAGGCATTGCCGCATCAGCCGGTCGATGTTGCCGCCATCGGTTGCGATTTTTACGCCTTCACCGGCCACAAGATGCTCGGCCCAACCGGCACCGGCGGCTTGTGGGCACGCGCCGAACATCTGGCCGCGATGCCGCCGTTTCTCGGTGGCGGCGAGATGATCAAGGAAGTGCGCTTCGCAGGCACCGTGTTCAACGACGCGCCGCACAAGTTCGAGGCCGGCACCCCCAATATCGCCGGCGTGGTTGGCCTCGGCGCCGCCGTCGATTACCTCGCTGCGCTCGGCATGGCCAATATCCACGCCCGCGAACAGGCCTTGCTGGCCTATGCCACCGACCGCCTCGCCGCGATACCCGGCCTGCGCATTTTTGGCACCGCCCGCGACAAGGCGGCGGTGATCTCGTTCGCGGTGGACGGCGCACATGCGCATGATCTGGCTACCTTGCTCGATCTGGAAGGGATTGCAGTGCGCTCCGGCCAGCATTGCGCACACCCGCTGCTGGCATGGCTGGGCGTCGGCGCCACCTGCCGCGCCTCGCTGGCGTTTTTCAACAGCGAAGCCGAGATCGATGCGCTTGGCGATGGCATCGAAAAGGTGCGCAAGTTGCTGGCCTAGCCTTACCATTGTCCGATGATCGAACCCGCAAAGCTGCATTTTCGCGCTGCCACCATTGCCGACATCCCGGCGATCGTCGCACTGACCCAATCCGCCTACCGCGGCGACGCCAGCCGCGCCGGCTGGACCACCGAGGCCGACCTGCTCGACGGCCAGCGCGTCGATGCGCAGGCGGTGCGTGATTGCATCGCGCGCGCGCGCAGCCGCATCGTGCTTGCCGAACGCGACGGCATACTGATCGCCAGCGCGCATGTCGCGGTCGATGACGGCGCCGGCTATTTCGGCATGTTCGCGGTGAACCCGCTGGCGCAAGGCAACGGCGTCGGTCGGCAAATGCTCGCCGAAGCCGAGCGCGTGGCGCGCGATGAATGGGGGCAAACGACACTGCGGATGACGGTGATCGACGTGCGTGACACGTTGATCGCCTGGTATCAGCGCCGCGGCTACCACCGCACCGGCATCAGCAAACCGTTTCCCTACGGCGATGTGCGGTTCGGCATTCCCAAGCGCGACGACCTGCGCTTTGCAGTGTTGGAAAAAGCCCTCCAGTAACCCAGCATATCCAACGGAAGTCATCGTAGGATGGGTAGAGCGCAGCGAAACCCATCGATGCTGGATATCGATGGAAATCGTTGGCTTTCGCTGCGTTCTACCCATCCTGCGTGAAGGCCTTGTAACACCCATGCCCAACTGGATTCGCGTCTGCAGCACCGCCGAACTGCTGCCCGGTGAAATGACTGTCGTTTGGGACGGCGACACCGCGATCCTGGTGTGCAACGTCGATGGCGAGTTGTATGCGCTGGAAGATCGTTGCAGTCATCAGGATTTCGAACTCAGCGCCGGCGAACTGGTCGGCAACGAGATCACCTGCACCCTGCACGGTGCGCGCTTTGATGTGCGCAGTGGCAATGCCCTGTGTGCGCCGGCCTACAGCCCGGCGCGGCCGTTGCCGGTGAAAGTCGAAGACGGCGTGATCTACACCCGCGACGATCAGGTCTGAGCAGGCAGTGCCAGCCGCACCAGCAGCAGCTCCCCGCCGCCATCGAGGATCACCCGCAGCCGCTGCGCATCGCCCGCACCGAGCAGTGCGCTGTCGCCCGCCTGCAGCGGCGCCAGATCGGCTCGATCCTTGAAGTGTGCGCGCCCGGAAACCAGATGCACTGCCCAAGCGACGCCGGCACCGGCAAAAAATACCATCGCCCCCACCAGCGGCCGATGCAGCAACTGCGCCTGCACCCGCTGCGCTCGCCACATCAGATTGAAATCGTGGGTCGGGCCATAGCTCAAATGACAATTTGGCGCGTCGGCACCGGCAAACCGGATGCGGCCGTGCGGCGGATCGACTACCACCACCCGGCCATCGGCGAACGTCAGTTCAATGCCATCGCCGTGCAGCAATACCAGTTCGCGCTCGATCCCCGGGAACGCGGAAAACGCGCAGTCGGTGTCGATCTCGGCAATCGATAGCCGCACATCCCAGTCGTCGCCGGTATCGTCGTCCGCGTACGGTATCCAGCCATTCCCCGCCGCTCCGCGCAAGCGCACGATCTCGCGCGTCCAGCCGGCGCCATTGCGCCAGCGTTCGCGGTGGTAATTCTGCGCGGGCAACATCTTGACGTTCAAAAGGGTAGCACCCCCCGCATAATAAAAGTAAATATTTATCTATCCACCGATTTTTCATATTCCCTTATTAACCATAGAATTCCGTCGTATGACCACTTTTCAATGTACTGCCTAATATGGAAAAAAACTGAATCCATAGGCTTATCAGCCGACATGTTTTGCAAAAGATAATCCAATGACACCAACGTCTCTGAGAGAGGGAAAAAGCCCGATTTGACGTTGGTTGCGTACCTGTCAACCTCTGTAAGAAAGACATCAATATTGTCAATAATCCTAAAATCCAAGTCTGAGCAATGACCACACCCGTCACTGCTTATCACACTTATGATGCGCTCGTGCGAGACCCTTACAAATCTTTTCTCATAATCATTTGATTCTGGGAACAAATCCGCAGGAAACCCATCCCAAGCAAGCAGTCTGACGACATTTCTGTACTCCACCCTACTCATAAGATGCTGGATTTGTTCCGAAGCAAACTGCTTCGACTGCCATACCTGCTGCCGCTTGAACTGAGCGGCATTGACGAGCAAGCCAACGAATATCATTATTGCTCCAAAAATCTGAGCAAAAACTTCCGGATCGCGCAAACCCTCAAGCATTGACATATCCCCTCCATAAAATATCAAAACTGCCACTGAACGCAACACCAAGTCACGCCACGCGTCAGACCGGGGTTGCTTGCCAATCCACCCAAGTCAAGGCTCAGTCGTAGGATGGGTAGATCGCAGCGAAACCGATCAAGCGCGTTGTACTGGCCTGGGTGATGGGTTTCGCTGCGCTCTACCCATCCTACGGCAACCTGTCAGAGTGATCATTGGTGCGGATACTCGCGCCGCCGGAGCAATTGTCGAGTAGATCAGCACCAAGCCCGGCAGGCTGCTAGCCCAGACGAGCGGGCTTGACTTGGGTGGATTGGGTTGCTTGCCGGCATCCGCGAGCTAGCAACCCCCTCGCTTTATGCTCAACATCGAAAAGGCCAGATCAAAAAAGCCCGCGGCT
>Ga0100388_10005609_pt1 | contig 10217 bp, 10 predicted proteins | sample CryGeymeta201512_FD_81536 | JGI IMG/M metagenome (GOLD analysis project Ga0100388, IMG submission 81536) | Groundwater microbial communities from Crystal Geyser aquifers in Utah, USA - Crystal Geyser metaG 2015-12 | ecosystem: Environmental > Aquatic > Deep subsurface > Groundwater | place... | reverse complement strand
GTAAGAACAAGGTCCATGGATTCATAACCGACGCCCAATACTTCCGGGAGGAAAATAGCCATGATGCCAATGATAGCGCCGCCGATCAACCCTTTCACCGCCACCGGCACCTTCCATTGATCAAATAAATTTTCAGTTAAATAAAGAGGGCGGACAAATAACCATCCAACCAAACCGGTAACGACCCCTAGAAGGATATAAAAAAGGATTTCAAAAGGAGAATGAAGGGCGTAGCCGGGTGGAATAAATGCAGGATAGTCACCATACATCCCTCTGGAAATGATCGTTCCGAATACGGATGAAATAATGATGGGTCCAATCGCCGCGGCGCTAAAATCACCTAAAATGATCTCGCTGGCGAAAATGGCTCCGGCAATGGGGGCATTAAATATGGCGCCGATCCCTGCTGCTGCGCCACACCCCACAAATGTTTTCATCCTTCGTTGGGATACCTGAAAGATTTGTCCTATTGTTGAACCAAAAGCAGATCCAATTTGGATGATCGGACCTTCACGACCCACAGCCGCTCCTGAAGCAATAGACATAGCAGACGCCAGCGCTTTTACCAAAACCACCCGCATCCGGATAAATCCGTTTTGGGTTGCAACGGCGTTCATGACTTCAGGTACGCCATGACCCTTCGCCTCGGGGGCAAATTTCCTGACAAAGGTCGCTACGATGACAAAACCTACAACAGGGACCAGTATTTTTTGATATACCGGCGCAGAGTGAACCACCTCTAAAAACCGACCTTTACCCCAGAAGAAATCAGCAAAGATCGTAATAAGAGTTCGAAATCCACCTGCGATATATCCGGTGGAAATGCCGATAATGATGGCGATGGTAATGACAAATAATTGATCAAATGATTTGATACCGGAGAGTGCGGAATGTGTAAATGTAAAAAGTCCGTTCCGCCAGGCGATATACTGGCGAAATCGATTAATCTTTTTGGTTGTGAGCTTACCTTTCATGTAAAAATAACTGAATAATAAGCCTGAAATTTATCGGTAGTCAAATGAACTTTTCAGAAATTAATCCCTGAATACTCAGGTCCATCCGGCGGCAAACCGTCCGGAACGTTTTTCATAAACAGCGGATACAGAAATAATAATTAAGCGATTGATTAAATTTTATTTCATTATTAACCGTCCGCTTAATAATTTTATCTATGGTCAGACCGAAAAAATCAGATAGAAGAACAGGAACTCTAATTCAAGACCGAATTTTGAAGGAAGCCGAACGCTTGTTTGCAAAAAAAGGATTTTCATCCACCACCACCCGTGAAATAGCAAATGCCGCCCGTGTAAACAATGCACTTATTCATTATTACTTTAAAGGAAAAAAAGAACTATATAAAACCATCATTGATCAAAATATTGATCGGGTATTTCAAACCATCCTGAGCAACCTTGAGCATGACCTTTCCGTAGAAAGCGCCATAGATGTCATTGTGGATTCCTATTATTCATTATTTAATCAAAAACCAACGATTCTTCCCCCAATCGTTGCACGTGAATTGGCAGATGGCGGTCCGTTTATCCGAACCATTGTGTCTGAAAAAACGGACATTCTTATTCCGATCTGCGAGCAGGCCATCCAGACCTCCCACATTCAGCAACAGCATCTTATGTCTATCATGTTTGTCATTGGAATTATCTTATTTTCCATTTTAAGCCGTCCTATCCAGCTCTCACTCAGAGAAAAACTGGGGTTACCCACTCCTGATCCTGAGGAGGTAAAACAATTCATTAAGTTATTTGTCAAACAGGGAATTATTCTATGAAACGGTGGTTAATCAGCCAATCCGTTGATCATCCGAAACGAACCATTATTCTTTCAATCATCGTCACCCTGATTTTTGCCAGCGGGTTTCGCTTTTTCAAGATGGAAGACGATATGCTCAAGTTGCTTCCTGAAGACCTTGAATCCAGGATTACCTGGGACGCAGTTCAGGAAGAATTTGGAAATACGAATCTTATGTTTGTGGCATTTGGCAACAGGGGACACTCTGTGTTTGACCCAGAAGTGCTATCCGATCTCTATACGGTCAGTCATGAACTGGAAGGCCTTGTCGAGGTAGACGAAATAATCAGTATTGCCACATTAAACCGGATTGACAGTGAAGAGGGCTTCATGGAGGTGAGCGATCTCCAACCCCCGGGCGATCTCACCCGGGAAGAAGCTGACGATATCCGCCGGTACCTTATGGAGAATCCGGAAATGATGAAGAGGGTCGTAGGCGATCATGGAGACTATCTGAATGTGGTTGTCCGTCCCGTTGTGAATGTGGCATCTGATAAATTCAGAAACAACGTTGTTGAGGTCACCCAACGGATATTGGGGGCATATGATATCCACTACGGCGGAGAAATTTATCTCACGGGAACCATGCCTATGCTGATGAGGGAAGATGTGTTGAAGCTCATGAAACTCGGACTCGCGCTGATGGTATTGATCATGCTGCTGAGTATGAGAAGTGTCCCGGCGGTAGCCATGGTTTTGGCAGTGATCCTGATGTCCATGTTGGCGATGATGGGATTTATGGGCTGGATGTTACGTCTTACCGGGAACGATATTTTTTACTTCACACTCCTAAACACTTCAATGCCCATCATTTTGCTGACCATCGCCAACTCGGATGGTGTCCATGTGATGATTAAATTTTTTGGTAAACTGAGAATTTCAGGGGACGTGAAGGAATCGGTTTTCGCTACAATGAATTCTCTGATGCTTCCCATTTTTCTCACTAGTCTAACGACCGTAGTGGCATTTTTATCCCTGGCGTTTGCGCCTATCCGGCAAATGCTGGGTTATGGTATCACGATTGGAGCGGGAATCGTCTGGGCGTGGCTGCTTTCCACCACGTTTTTACCGGCGATGATGATGAAAAAAAAATGGAACCCTGCATCCCGTGCGATTACAAAGCCAAGCCTTCTTGAAATAGTAACTGGTAAATTCGGATACCTCGTCATCCGCCATCCTAAAAAAGTTTTGTTGGGAGGACTCGTCATTTTGGGAGTGGGTATATGGGGATTGTTCCTGCTCAGGGTTGAAGTGAATATCATAACCTTTTTCAGACCCGGTACCGAAATACGGGATAGCCTTGAATTTATGGATCTGGAAATGACCGGTACAATGGACCTTGAATTGCGGCTGGAAGGAGACCTGAAATCACCGCAGAATTTACAGAAAATCGTTAATATACAGGCGTTTCTTGAAACACATCCCGCTGTAAATACGTCCATATCCATTGCCGACGTCATCAAACAGATGCATCGTACCGTGATGGATGACGATCCCGCATTCGATACGATACCGGATTCCCGCGAAAAAGTGAATAATTTGTTCACATTGTATTCCATGTCCGCTGATCCTGATGATTTCAGTTCATTAATTGACTATGATTATAAAACGGGATTAGTGACGACTCTGATGAGAAATATTTCTACCAGCGATATTGTCAAATTTGTAAACGAAATCAAATCGTATCTTGCAGAAAATATCGATGATCATATGTCGGTCACGATCACGGGGATGCTGGTGATATTCAATGATCTGGTTCATTTACTGGTTCGCTCCTCATTAATGAGTATATTTTTATCCATTGTCCTCATTGCGATCATTGCTGCAGTTTCTTTTAAAAGGATGACTTGGGGACTCCTGGCGGTAATCCCCTTATCGGGTGCAGTGATCATGAACTTCGGATTAATGGGCGTTTTTGGGATTCATCTGAGTCACATTACCGCAATTCTGTCTTCAATTATCATCGGTGTTGGAGTGGATTTTGCGATACATTATATTAGTCAGTTTAAAAATATGGCACGTCATGGGATTGGAAAAAATGAGCTGAGTCAACAAGTGGTTCGTGAGGTGGGATATCCCATCGTGCTGGACGCCGCATCCAACATGTCATTTGGCGTACTGTTATTTTCCGTCTTTATTCCCGTGATGCACATCGGCGGTTTGATGGTGTTTGCCATGGTGTCTACCTCCATTGGCACACTGACCCTGCTTGCAGCAGTGATAGAAATATTTAATGGAAAATTAAGCAATGGCAGATGATGTTACACAATTATCTCTTCTATAAATAGAAATATCATTTTGAAAGGAAATCTAATGAAAATTCATCCATTTTTAAAATACGTCGATCTCACCATTATTAGTGTGATCCTGGCAGCCACATCCCCTGCATTTGGGCAGACCGGATATGATGTCGCCAAATCTGTGGATGAACGACCCGAGCCTGCGGATATGAAGACAGATCTGACCATGATCCTCACCAATTCGAAAGGTCAAACCCGTACATCCACACTGAGACTGATAAATGTTGATGGGGGTAAAAAGCAAATGCTGTGGTTTCTGTCACCGGCGGACGACAAAGGGGTTTCGTTCCTGAAAATTGAACATGACGATCAGGATGACGAACTTCGGTTATGGCTGCCGGCGTTTAAAAAAGTGAGACGGATATCCTCAAACAAAAAATCCGAGGCATTTATGGGATCGGATCTGAGTTATGAAGATATGACCAACCGTGAACTGAACGAGAACGATTATGAGCTGCTCAAAGAGGATGAGGTTGTTTTAAACATCCCGTGTTTTGTGATCCAAACAGTCCCGAAACCCATTGCAGAATCGGAATACAGCCGGCATGTCACCTGGATTGCAATGGATGGTCGCTATCCGGTAAATGAAGAATCCTATGACCACGCCGGGAAATTATTAAAAAGCAAAACATTTATCTTTAAAAAACAAAATGACTATTGGATACCGACAGAGATCTACGTGGAAAACATCCAGAAAACCCATAATACGCGGCTCAATTTTAAGAATATTCATATAGATACCGGCGTTGATGATGATCTTTTTCAGGAAAAGAACCTGAAGCGGCTCCCGATTGAATAATGAGCGCGGAATGAAACGATTTTTTATCCTCCTGGCAGTCGGTATGGAAATCCTGTATGCACAATGGAATTACGCCGGATACATTCATCCTTCAGAAATGATCAGTACTTTAACGGGAAAAGAAATCGCATTACCGTTCAGATTGAGTGAGTTCAAATTTTCATACACAAAAGGAGATTTTGATTTAAAGATCAGCACAGCCATTGAAACCCGCTGGTCATCGGGTAAAACCGAGGCGGATCTGCGGGAAATGTATGTAATCTGGTATCCGTCATTTGGTGAAGTGTCGGTGGGGAAACAGATTCTGGCGTGGGGGGCCGTAGATGGAAACAATCCCACAGATAACCTGAATGCGTACAATTATTATTATATGTTTTTGGCAGGTACAGATCGAAAGATCGGGTCATTATCCATAGCTGTGAATTACTATGCAGGTGACTGGAAACTGACTGGTGTTGTCATCGGAGAACATCGTCCCAACAAACTTCCGTTTAACGAACCGGACTTCCCCCTGGAATTACCTCCTGAACCGTCTCATTTTTTACCGGTTGGAGATCCGTTGGAGTATGGATTAAAGGCACAGATAACGGCGGGAGAAAGTGATATTTCATTTTCATGGTTTAAAGGACATGACCGAAGTTTTGCTCTCGCCGATCCGGAAAAGTTTACCGTCGGTTTCCGAAAAACCGATATTCTGGGTGTAGACATTGTAAGATTTTTGGGGGATGTGACCCTTAGGGGAGAATCGGCGTATTTTCTCACAGGAACGGATTTCAATTCCCCATTTCAGGTTAAAGCGGAATACGGACAATATGCGCTTCAAATGGAGTACACCACATTATCGGATATCACGCTTAACGCACAACTGATCGGCAATCAATATTTTTGGTTTTCAGGATTAACCCTTGATCCGGCATTGGGTCCCGTACCCGTGACGAAGCACAATTTTCAGATGGGGACGGGAACGCCCTTTGCTGTGATTTCCGACAGCGGATTATTAACTTCCGCCTCCGGGCAATTGTTGGATAACCGGCTGGAATTGAAAGGGCTTCTGTACAAAAACCTGAAAGATGCCGGCACCATGCTGGGGGGGGAAATCAATTATTCTCCCGTTGAAAATTGGACAATTCACCTTGCACTCAATCAGTTCATCGGGGATTCATCCGATCCCAGGAATGTGTTTACCACCTTAGAAGCATTTTCGCATATTCGGGCAGGCGTTGAATTTAATTATTAGGGAAGGTGTCGCCCCTCCGGAGCTTTTTGTGATTGCCATCTAATCTTCTCCGGATGGCTCATTTTTCATTCTCTGGAATCTCCCAAATACCCACTGCATCATTCATAAGTGAACCCAGGTACAGATAATTTTCATACTGGAATACGTTGGTGATAGCACATAGTGTTTTACCGGATGTGTCGTGATAACTGTCCACAATCTGCCCACCCAGGTCTATTCGAATGATCAGTCCGTACCGCGTGGGACGGGGTCTCAGAATCTCAGGAAGGTACATCAGGATTCTTTTGATCCAGGGTCGTGGATGAAAAATAACATCCACCATTTTTTTTCTTGGTGAGGCCATCGAGACCCAGTACATGCCGGATGTGCTTCTATCCAACCCGTCCGGGAATCCGGGAAGATTATCCATGAAAATTTCGCTTTCGCCCCGTTTATATCCATTCAGCCAGACTTTCCGTATTCGATACGCACTGGTTTCATTGACCAACAGGAAGGACTCATCCGGTGACAACTGGATGCCATTGGCAAAATAAAGTCCGTCAATCACTTTTTTCAGTTCTCCGGTTTCAAGGTGGTATTCCCAGACACTGCCGAGTGGTTGATGCAACAGGATATCAAAATAAAAACTTTCCAGACCTTCAAGGCTGCTGGCGTCGGTGAAATAGACTACATCATCAGACGAAATCGTCAGGTCGTCTATCAGATGAAACTGCCCTCCGTTGTTTACCAGAATTTTCATGTCTCCATCCGGTGAAAAAGAAATCAATCCCAAATTGGTATGGCAGACAATCAGGTTTTCCTGGGAATCCATCGCCAAACCCAGCGGGCGGCCTGTAGACCGAAAAAACGGGGTTAGTATTCCACTGGTGGTAAATTTGAATATGGTACCGTCGGAATTGGATATAAACAGATTCCCCTGCGAATCCCGGATGACATCTTCCGGACCGGAGACTTCACCATCCAGGAGGCGAATCGCAGACGTCAGCATATCATTGGGTGCGAGCCGGTCATTCATTTCTGGTGCGGGTGCCGGGGTAAACGGCATTGGTCTCATGTGGGGAACATGGCGATAGTTCACGGCGACATAAACAATGATCCCCAGTAGGACTAAAACAAATATCCGAATAAATAATTTCATAATTTCCCCTTTTTTGTGGTTGCAGTGCCGACCCTCAGGCTCTGCAGGTTTCTGTTAAAATTTCAGACACGTGTGTGGGGTCAATTTAAACGTCTTCATTATGTTTTTTACAGTAATAATGAATATCATCATGAGGGATGTACCCCATCTTCTGAAAAAACGCCACAGAGGCATTGTTACCTTCATCAATCAGGCAGGCGATGATACGGATATTTTTTTGTTCGAGGGCAGATTCTACTGTCATCAGCAAACGCTGTGCAATGCCCGTATGCTGCTCATCAGGATGGACTGCCAACCGGTTGATCCACCCCTTTCTGCCGTCATGGGTACCGAAGATGACACCAATGATCCGGTGATTCCGTTCTGCCACAAAAAATGAAGCTGTATCCCTATCTATTTCTCGTCTGACCACACTTTCAGAGTCTCTGCCCCCGGGTTTATAAGGTAACTCTGCATCCTCCCACAAGGTCCGAACTGCGGGATAATCTTCGATGACAAATGGCCGGATCTTCACCGGATGCGCAGGGACTGTCATTCAATAGGTATAAATTTATCCGGATTCGAGATGATTTCTTTAAATATTCCTAACCCCCGAAGGCAGTAAAAACCATCGGCAATTCTCTCATCAAATGAAAATTTTAAGGAGATTGTGGATACCGCCTGAATCTCACCCTGAGCATCCACGATAACCTCTTTCTGCTGCTTACCGATGGTTAAAAAAATAGGGATATTTCCATATTCGTACAAATGATGGTAAGCTGAGTCCAGGCTGATACTCCCCAGATTAGCAATCATAATACTGGCAAACATGGGATCGTCTTCGATAAAGAAACCGGGCAGCAGTCCAAAATGGTCCAGCACCATTAACAATTTTGCCATCGGTCCGATGATCATGGAAGGGAGTTTAAATATCAGGGACAATTCCTTATCGGTGTGGGAAAGTTTGTCACTTTTTTCTTCGGAGATGGTATCGGTCAATTTTTTCACCAGCGTTTTGAAATCCCACAGGGGGTCGATTTTCCGTTTAATGGCAATAACGGATCCGGTATCATCCATTTTTTTCTTTGCGCTAAAGGATGCCCAGATGCCATGTCGTTGATAAATACGGTGTCCTGCAACAAAGCGGTTTAATCGTGGACGGTCATTTAATATTTGGCCGGTGACCCACAGAACCAGGTGAAGAATTGTTGCCTTTTCGCCTGTTTTCTCCCGAAACCGGTGCAAAAAATCCCGGACTTTCCCCACCGGGATTTTTTGTTCGTAGAATACAACGGATTCGTTCCTGCCCTTCATGATGTACGGCATGATCCTGCGTGTCAGGGATAGGTTTTTTACGTAGGTTCCGTCGGGTCGGTATTGAAACGGCATATGGATTCCTTTAAATGATCGGATCGTGCAGGTTATCGGGGTTGATCCTGGCAGAATAGAGGATGACTGCCGGACCGCTCAACCAAACATTTTTCCATTCCGGATCAAATTCCAGCAGCAGCTTTCCTCCGGGGACGACAATTTGGAGGGGACTTTTCAATGCCTGTGACTTTGCCGCATGGTACGCTGCTGCTACGGATCCGGAACCACATGACAGCATGACATTCTCAACTCCCTTTTCATAAGTGATCACTTTAATTGCATGGGGGTCAATCCGTTCAAAAAAGTTCACGTTGATTCCGCGGGGAGCAAATTCGGCGGCATATCGAATACCGGGTGCAAATTCTGCGGCTTGTTTCATGGTAAATCGTTGCACTTCTGTGGCAAAATGGGTTGCGCCGGAATCCACATGGCGGCCTGAAAATCCTTCTACGGTGATCAGATCGCTTTTGTACACAGGGGGAGTCATTTTCAAACGGATTTGGTTATCGTCCGACATATCCAATTCATGGGACCCATCGCCAGCTAAAAAATATAGATGGTTATCGACGACCGTACCCCTATTTTTAATAAATACTCCGGCACATCGTGCGCCGTTGGCACACATAGTCTCCCAGGTACCGTCGGAATTGTAATAGTCCATTTTAAAATCGAAGTCCGGCGCTTTTGAAAGCACCAATACCGCATCGGCGCCTACCCCCGTCCTCCTTTGGCAAATCCGCGAAATGAAGGATTTTTCCCGAATGATATCCGGCGATTCCGCTGCATCAAAGATAATGAAGTCGTTTCCGGTACCGTGAGCTTTGGTGAATTTTATGCCGGTATTCATCGGAGTTCTTTGACCGGTTGTTGCAAATTGCCTCGGAACTTACATTTGGACATAGTCAAAAAGGTCAGTCCCTAAATAGTAGGTAACAATTAATAAAATCAGGGCTGTCACCCTGAGGAATATGATAAAACCAAAAGCCGAACGTCCTGTTTTGCAAGCTTTTTTCAGTTTTGCATTTGACCAGTGGATCAGAAGAATGGATAAGATCGCAAAAGTCAGTTTGTAATGAAAATTTGGAAACTTCATCCAAAATGGCTGGGTGATGATCATCCACAAACCCAGCAGGGGAGTCAGACCGGAAAAGATCATCTCGGTGATGAAAACTATTTTCGCCGTCAGGTTCGTGAGTACCTGGGACTTCTTTTTTAAAGCGAGGATAAAAAGCGTCATTGAAATCGACGACAGCAGGAATATACTGGCGAACCACAAATGGACAGTAGCGACTATGGACATATTTTCTCCAATCAATTAATATAAATTACATAATTCGGTGTGTCAGACCCAAAATGATCTGTTTATTTCCAATTCGGGATAAAAATACAGGTAAAAAAATTTTCACTTTACAGATGGATATCCTTACCGGAAATCATCGTGATATCACCAAAAACTTTGATTTGCGATTCGATTTCTTTGCCAATCCCGGAGAGGATGCAGGTATATCCGGTACGCAGAAAATACCGCGGAAGAATGGTCGAAATATCTGGTACTGTTACCGCCTTTAGCGACGGAATATAATCGTT
>Ga0100388_10005595_pt1 | contig 10228 bp, 8 predicted proteins | sample CryGeymeta201512_FD_81536 | JGI IMG/M metagenome (GOLD analysis project Ga0100388, IMG submission 81536) | Groundwater microbial communities from Crystal Geyser aquifers in Utah, USA - Crystal Geyser metaG 2015-12 | ecosystem: Environmental > Aquatic > Deep subsurface > Groundwater | place: USA... | reverse complement strand
CTCCGAAAACTCTCTTCGCTTTTGACCAATAAAAATAAAAAATAAAGCAAATAAACAGAGAGCAGATCTCTATAAACCACCTGTTCTCTGTAAATCATCTGTGGAAAACTTTACATATAGCCTGACGATCGTCAGGCTATATGTACTTTTCGGACTTTAGAAAAATTTTAAGCAAAATAAAAAACAGAGGGCGGATCTCTGTAAATTTCCTTGGATAAATAAGAATGCCTTATAATAAGTGTTTTTGTTAAATTATTTAAGAACTCCTAGCGAAGTTCTGACATATTTTTATTTTTAAATTTTTATTTTCTTAATTTCTTTTTTAAAAAAATTTTCGATTTTTAATCTATCAACTTTTTCCTTTAAAAATTGAATTTCAATTTCTTCAATATCCTCAGAGTAAACTAACTGTTCTAAAAACAACCTTGCATCAAACTCTTCTCTGTACTTCTTTTCACAAAGAGAGATAATTTCCTTCAGATTGGCAACTTTTTCCTTCAAAACAAAATACAAATCTACATAATCCTTGAAGGTGGCTCTTTGGCCTAAAGCATAAGCTTTCATTGCTGCAATTTCTGGAGCTGGCAGAATTTTAATCCCTTGATAATCAAGAAATTTAGAAATAACTGGAAAAGTATATTTCACAAAAGAAACGCTGATTCCGTCAATGGTTACGGTTAACTGTTCAGAATGGTTCAGAATTACCTCAATCTCAGAATCTTTATATACTGTCCTCAGCTTAGGAAGTAAATTTTTGGGAATCTCTTTTTCCCAGAAAAAATCAAAGTCAACTGAAAGTCTATGGCCTAATTGTAAAGCTAATCCAGTTCCCCCTACCAGATAGAATTTAGAAAAATTTTTGAGTTTTTCAAATACCTTTTTGGCTTCCGATGTAATCGCTTCTTGATGCATATTTTAGTTTTTTAATACCTAATAAAAGAGAAATAAGTTTGAGAGCAGGGGCTCTAAACTCTGTTCTGGGGGTTTCTTCAATAATCTTTTTTACCTTTCCTTTCCCGTAAAACTTAGTTATCCAGCACCAATGCTTCCAATTTCCATAATTTATGGTATTGATAATAATTCTCTTTTTGTCTCTTTGAGGGTCTATCGAAGAGAATTTGTATGACCAGAACAAGGGTTTAAAAAATAGAGGGAGTTTTGAATTTTTAGTTTCTATTCTCATAATTAAATTATATCATTTTTGTTAATTTTAGCAACAAAAATCACCCAGTCCTGGGCTTTTTCGCTTTTGGCCAATAAAAAGAAAATCTGCAGAGGACGGGCCTCTGCAAACTGAGTCTCCGTGATAATGAATAACTAAAATGAAATATTACCCTGTGGAAAACTTTACATATAGCCTGACGATCGTCAGGCTATATGTATTTTTCGGACTTTAGAAAAATTTTAAGCAAAATAAAAAACAGAGGCCATTGGTCTCTGTTTTTGTTTTAAAAGGGATAATTTGTTTTAAAATGGATAGTAAGTTCTTGTCATCTCAGTAATGATGCCAACCTGGAAACTTGTTTCCGGCCAATTTTTTAGCTTGTTGATCTCGGGAACGGAACAATAGTTATCCCAGTTGCCACAAAATCTGTCGGCTATAATAGGAGATGTCTCGTTTAATAAAGACAAAGCTTTTTTAATGTCTTTGTTAGTGACAAGAACATCTTTGAAGTTCTTCTGCCCTGTTTTTATCCTGGCAGCGAGAACTTCAACAAGGAGTTGAATATGTTCCTTGGCTTTTATTCTTTCTAAATGTTCGTCTTTTTCAGAAACACGGACGTTCAATATATCCCTCCATATTTCTAAGGCAAATTCTTGCTCTAGAGTTAATTCTGTGGGCAAAATTTTCACAGTCCACTCAGTGTTATCTGTTTTAACAGTGAATTTATCACCATTTTTCCATGTTTCAATTCCTAATCCTTTAAAATGCGATACAGTTCTTATCTTAAAATTGAGATCTCGAACAAAAGCAGAAAATATTGGTACAAGTATCACAGCTACCAATGCACTTATAACCAACACTAGCAGTAAAATCCTCGACTTTCTCATTTCATTTCTCCTTTCAAATATTTTTATTTTATCCCTTTTTTATTTTTTTAAGAACTTATTGTGCCTATATTATAGCATAATAATATATTTATGTCAAAAATTAATTAAGAAAATCTGCAGAGGACGGGCCTCTGCAAACTGAAAAACCCACCATATCAGAGATGGGCTTTTATTTTAGAGAAAAATAAACATATTTACCTAGAGAATGCATAAAGATAATTACCAAAAGTATAGTGGTCAAAACCGATGGTTGGGATTTTCTAAGCATTACGATTGCCAAACTAACTGACAATATCATTAGTCCGATTAATCTTCCTGATGAAATAAAAAATCCAGATGGTATGATACATACAATTTTACCTTTTACCCGTCCGATTTTTATCCAGCCATCGGATATTCTATTAGCATCTCCTTTGGTTTTAAACATCAGCCATGGATATATTTGGATATCTGTTACTCTGTGACTAATTAGATTTGAACTTCCTTCTTCTTTAAAGCAAATTATATCCCCGACTCGTATGTGGTTTATCTTATCGCCTGCTAATAGTTTTATTAATATTGTATCGCCAGGTTTTATTACCGGAAACATGCTTCGCCCTATTGTATTATCAGTGCTATAATTAGCGCCTACTAAAAAAGGATAGACCACTAAAGTATCTGGTAAAAACAGAAATAAAATTATTACTATCAATACTGAATTTAGAATCAAATCTAACCATTTCCTCTTTCTCACTGCCTTTCCCTCCTTTCATTAAATTTACATATTTATATTTAAAAGAACTTTTTAATAGATTTTTAAAAAATTAAAAACCGGCGAATTTGCGAATTTCAGTGATGGGAATGGCTATGATTTTCCCTTCGCTGTCAATCGTGTTCAATCCCAAGACTTCGCCTTTGATATTAAACAAAGAACTCCCTTTGAGAATACTTTTTTCAAAGATATTAGTCCGAATGGCACTCTCGTCAATAATCTTAATAATACCCTCATTTACTATCTTTTTAAGAATTTTATTCTCAATAATCACTCCGACCAAAAAAACTCTTTGGCCGATTTTAAGCTCTGCCAGGTCAGCAAACCTGCAGACCGGAAGATTGTTTCGTTCAATTTTTATTAAAGCCAGGTTCTGTTCTAAATCTTTTCTTGAAACCTCAAAATTAATTTTCTCTCCTTCCCAAAAAAGATAATTTTCTGTTTTGGGAAGCAAATCGGCTAAAGTGATTATCAATCCGTCAGAGGTAATAATAAGGCCGGAGCCGTTATTGATGCCTACTACTGCTTTTTCAACTTTCTCAAAAGCCTCCTCCAAAGCAGTATTTTCTTCAATGACTATTTTCTCCACCGAGTTGACAATTACTTCTCTCTTTAAGTTTTTGACAAATGATAAGTTGCCAAAATAGGGATGATTAATCAAGTAGGGCAAAATAAAAGCCTGAAAGAGCATTCCTCCAATGGCTCCCAAAGTTAAAACAGCAATAATTTTAAAAATATTCTTCATCTTCGCCTATGATTATTTAGTGAGGACCTTCTCTCTATTTCCAATAGATTTGCCAAAAACTTGAAGGGTCTGGAAAATAACTTCTCCTTTCTTAAAGTCAACAAAAACTCTATCATCTTCTTTAATCTCCGAAGATACTATTTTCAGGGATAAGGGGTCGAGAATTAACTTTTGGATAACTCTTTTCAAAGGTCTGGCCCCTAAATCAGGGTCAAAACCTTTTTTGGCCAATGCTTCTTTTAATTCTTCTTTAAATCTAATCTTAATTTGTTTGGTTTTTTGCAATCTCTGGCTTACTTTTGCCAGTTCTAAATTAACAATTTTCTCGATTTCTTTCTTGCCAAGATAGTTAAAGATAATAACTTCATCAATTCGGTTCAAAAACTCGGGTCTGAATTTTTCTTTCAAAGAATCCATAATTTTATTTCTTAAATTTCCTTTTTTGGAAAGGTCTTCTGTTCTCACCTCAAACCCTATGGGCTTCAATTGACTAATATATTCTGAACCAATATTCGAGGTCATAACAAGAATGGTATTTTTAAAAGAAACAATTCTTCCCTTAGCGTCAGTTAGACGCCCGTCTTCAAAAATCTGGAGCAGAACGTTAAAGATATCAGGATGAGCTTTTTCGATCTCATCCAATAGAACTACTGAATAAGGTCTCCGGCGAATCTTTTCTGTTATTTGACCTCCTTCTTCAAACCCAACATAACCGGGCGGAGCACCAATAATTTTTGAAACAGTGTGACGCTCCATATACTCTGACATATCCAATCTGACCATTGCTTTCTCATCGTTAAACAAAAATTCAGCCAGAGCCCGAGCCGTTTCCGTTTTTCCCACCCCGGTTGGACCTAAAAAGAGAAAAACTCCCAAGGGTCTGTTTTCTTCCTGGATGCCGGCCCGGCTTCTTCTGATAGCCCGGGAAACTGCTGAGATAGCTTCTTTCTGGCCAATAACTCTTTTCTCCAAAATACTTTCTATATTCTCCATTTTCTTGGCTTCTCCTTCTATTAATCTAGTCACCGGAATTCCGGTCCAGCGAGAAACAACCTGGGCTATATCTTCTTCGCTGACTTCTTCTTTTAAAAGGTGTTTATTTTTTTGAAGGACTTTTAATTTCTTTTCAATTGAATTTAATTGTTTTTTTAATTCCGGAATTTCCCCATATTTCAGCTCAGCCACTTGCTGAAGGTCGGCTTTTCTTTGAGCAATCTCTATTTGCCAAGATTTTTCGTCAATTTGTTTTTTTAAATCCTTAATCTTGTATATTAATTCTTTCTCGGAAGACCACTTAGCCTGTAATGTTTTTGATTTCTCTTTTAAGTCAGCCAGGGTCCTCCCCAAAGCCCTTAGTCGAGTTTTGTTCTCTTTTTCTTTTTCTTTCTTCAGGGATTCTTTTTCAACTTCCAACTTGGTAATTTCTTGCTCTAATTCATTAAGCTCGGTTGGCTCTGATTCAATTTCTAATTTCAGGGCAGAAGCTGCCTCGTCCATTAAGTCAACGGCTTTGTCAGGAAGAAATCGGTCAGAGATATAGCGGTTGCTTAATTCAGCCGCTGCTTTAATAGCTGAATCTTTAATTTTTACTCCGTGGTGAAGCTCATATTTCTCTTTCAATCCTCTTAAAATAGCAATTGTATCTTCAACGCCGGGCTCCTGAACATAAATGGGCTGAAATCTTCTTTCCAAAGCTGGATCTCTTTCAATATATTTTTGATATTCTTTTAGGGTGGTGGCGCCAATCGCCTTAAGTTCTCCCCGGGATAAAGCCGGCTTCAAAAGATTTGAAGCATCAATTGCTCCTTCAGCCGCTCCGGCTCCAACCAGGGTGTGCAGTTCATCAATAAATAAGATATAGTGACCCTTAGCTTTTTTGATTTCTCTCAAAAAAGATTTTATCCGACTCTCAAATTCACCCCGATATTTTGTGCCGGCAATCAAAGCTCCCAAGTCCAGAGCAATAATTTCTTTGGTGCTCAAACTCTCAGGCACTTCCCGAGCAACAATTTTTTTAGCCAAACCCTCAACAATAGCCGTTTTCCCCACGCCTGCTTCGCCGATAAGAACCGGGTTATTTTTGGTCCGACGGGAGAGAACCTGCATTAATCTTCGAATCTCATTTTCCCTTCCAATAACCGGATCCAAATTTCCCTCTTTGGCTTCAGTGGTTAAGTTTCGGGCATATTTTTTAACTACCTCGTATTTTGACTCCGGGTCAGGGTCAGTAATTTTTTCACCTCCCCGAATATCAGCCAAGTTTTCTAAGAATACTTCCGGGTTTAATTGAACGCTTTCTAAAATCTCCCTGGCTTGAGTTTGACAGAGAAGTAAAGCTAAAAACAAATGTTCGATAGAAATAAATTCATCACCCATTTTCATCGCTTCCTGCCTTGCTTTATCCAAAACCTGAGCCAAGTCCTGGGTAAGATAGAACTGGCCAAGCGCCTGACCTCCTCCGCTTATCGGAGGAATTTTACCAATTTCTTTTTCAGTTCTTTTCTTAAGCGATTCTAGGTCAACCTGAATTCTTTGTAAAAGAGTAATGACAATACTTTCTTCCTGCGAGAGTAAAGCCAAAAGCAGATGCAAGGCATCTATTTGCTGTTGGTTTTTTTCTCGGGCAATTGACTGGGCCTGGATTATTGCTTCTTGTGATTTGTGGGTAAAATCACCCCCTTGCATATACGGCATACAAATTGATTATGGATAAAAAACACAAAAAAGTCAACCCCGTTAGAAGTTTTCTAAATATAAGTCCTGAAGAAAATTATTTAGTAATACCTCTGGCTGATGGAACTTCTAACGGGGTCAAATTTACTCGGTGAGTTCTTCTAAAACTGCTTCGATTGTTTTTTCTTTTTCATCTCTTAAGATTTTCAAAACCACTTTATCCCCAGGATTGTATTTTTGGATAATTTTAGCCAAGGAATTCTGGAGAGTAATTTTTTCTCCCTCAAGTTCTAAAATTATATCTCCTTCTTTTAATCCTGCTTTTTCAGCCGCCGAACCGGGAATTATTGCTACCTCTCCAGGATTCTCTCCCCGGACAACTAAAGCTCCGTAGTCAACCGGAAGATTTTTCTCTTCCTGAATTTCCTCAGTTATCAAAATATATCTCACTCCTAAAAATGGATAGACAATTTTGCCCAATGTTTTAATCTGCTCAATATCTCTTTTTGCCTTGTTGATAGGTATGCTAAACCCAATGTTTTGGGCCTCTTGAGCCATAGCCACATTAATGCCAATGACTTCACCTTTAAGATTTAAAAGGGGACCTCCGGAATTTCCTCTGTTTATAGCCGCGTCAGTCTGGATAACGTCTTCTAATGTTTCAATTATTCCCTCCCCGGAAGCTGTAATCGTCCGGCCTAAGCCAGAGATAACTCCCACCGAAATGGTATTTCGAAATTCTCCTAAAGCATTGCCGATAGCAATCACTGTCTGGCCAATTTGTAAATTTGAAGAGTCACCGAGTTTAACCAGAGAAAAAGGTTTTTGAAGAAAATCGCCTTCTTCGGAAACTATTTTATCTTTATCAATTTTAAGAACAGCCAAATCTTGGATTGGGTCGCGAGCTAAAACTCGAGCTGGAAATTTTTTGCCGTCGTTAGTCAGAACTGTATAATCAGCCTCCTCGTCCTGAACAACATGCCTGTTAGTTAAAATCATTCCGTCTTCAGAAATAATAAAGCCGGTTCCCCCGCCCACTTCTTGTTTCTGAGTGCCCTTCTGGCGATACTGAGGGACTTCAAATTTGAAGAATGGTTCATTAAAAAATTGTTCAAATCCTTCAAAAGGATTACTATAATATTCTTCAAAAACCGGCAGGTCTTTAGTAATAATAATACTGACTACTGAGGGAGAAACTTCTTCCACTACCCCGATTATTGCTTTCTCCTGAGAGGTCTGGGGAATATAACCAGAATCCTGGGGCAAGGTTTGTTCATTTTTTTGATAATAAATTAGAGAAAAAGTGCCGGCTAAGAATCCAAAAAAGGAAGAAATTAAAACAACAGCCAGCAGAAAAGCTAAAGATTTAATAGGGAAATGAAATTTTGGCAATTTGATTTCCTGAGAAAAAAATTGTTTTAGTTTTATTTTAAGGTTTTCCATCTTTAATATAGTCAAATTCATATCTAAAAATTTCTTTCTTAATTGGCCCAAAAAACTTCATATAGAGTTCGGTCAGAGCGTATTTAAGTCCAACCCTAAACCATCCCTCTCTCCGAAATCTCCTTAATGAGGAGAGAATCTCTGTTGTTTTTATCACCCCAAACTTTCCTAATCTTAAACCTTCTTGAATATAATAATGGTCCTCGCCTATTTTTATTTCTTCATCAAATCCTCTCAAGGACTTATGCAATTCCTTTTTTACTAATATCCCCATTGCCCCGTGCGGCCATCTTCTCTCAAAAATCTGTAGGGGATAATTATAAAAAACATCAAATAAAATTTTAGGGAGCTTACTTTTTGTTATTGGAGTTAAAATAAATGTAGCAATATCCAAATTTTTTCCTTTAAATTCTTTAAGGGCATTCTCAAGAAAATCTTTTGGCAATAGAACATCGGCATCCAAAAATAAAAGTAAATCTCCCTTAGCTATTTTCGTCCCTTCGTTTTTTCCTTTTGCCGGCCGCCCCCCTTTTATAATTTTACAGCTGAAAGCTTGAGCGATTTTTCTTGTCTTGTCTTTTGAGTTTGCATCGGCAACGATTATCTCATAATTTTTGAAAGTTTGTCTTTTTAAACAATTAAGAAGCCGGGGCAAATAATTTTCTTCATTTAAAGCAGGAATAATAATTGAAAGCATTGTTTACCATTATAAGTCAGAAGTCCAAAAATTTCCATCTTTCTTTTTCTTTTAATCTCCAAACAAAATAACCCAGAATTAAATAAAAAATTAAAACCCATTGCCAGGAAATTTTAAATTCCAGAGAAGCAAAAGGAAGACAATAAAACCAGTCAATTATTTTTGTCAGATAGGTCAATAGGAGCCAAGCCGGGAAAGAAAGAAGCCAGCCCAGAAACTGCCAGAATATTCCAACCAAACTGAAAATAAAGCCGCTGACCATAATAAACGGTAAAAGAGGCACAATTAAGATATTGGTCAGAGGAGAGACTAAAGAGAGATAACCAAAATTATAGATTAAAATGGGCAGGGTGAAAACTTGGGCGGAGAAAGTCATACTTAAAATATTTTTTAAGTTTAAATATTTATCTTGAGGAATAAATTTTAACCATCTTTGAAAAATTGAAAAAAGATAGATAATTCCCATGACAGCTAAAAATGACAATTGAAAACCAACATCATTTTTTAAGAGAAATGGATTTTGGGCTAGCATTAAAGCGCCGGCAAAAATTACTGCTCTCTGACTGTATGACACCCTTCCAACTTTCTGGGCTGAAAGAAAAAGACCGGCCATAATGGCTGCCCTGACAGCCGAAGGTTGAAATCCAATCATCAAAATATAAAGAAAAATAAAGCCAACTGTCAAATAAAAAGCCTGGCCTCGCCAGAATCCAATGGCAATCAAGAAACTCATTAGAATAGAAGTTAAAATAACAATATGCATACCGGAAACAGCAGTGAGGTGCCGCAGTCCGGTTCTATTCAACTTATCCTTCCACTCTTCTGAGATATTTCTTTTGTCTCCCAATATTACAGCCGCTAAGATTGAGCTTTGGGGAGGAGACAAGCTCTGATTGACAGCCTCTCTTAATTTGTTTTTAAAAGATAATATCCTGCCATAAAAAGCTGACGGAGACCCGCTCTCCGCAGGTTTTTGAGAGATTTCCGGGTAAAACATTATGGCTAAAATACCATCTTTTCTTAAATAATCTTTATAACTAAAATCTCCAAAAATTGGAGGGTCTTTTAGCGAGCCAATGATTTTTAATCTATCTCCATATTGATATTCGGGATAGCGGCTGGTAGTTACTAAAATCTTCCCTTCCATTGGTATCCCTATTTTATTTATCAGCAGTTCTTCAATCCTGACTGTCAAATTTATATTATTCTCTCTGACATCCGGTTCTTTTATCACTTCGGCTAAAATTTTAATAGGTTTTGAGAAATCAATAAAGTTTCTTAATTCAGCATTTTCAAAATTATTAAGAGTAATCTGGTAACGCAAAATGCCAAAAGCCAAAATTATCAAACAGATTCCAAAAACAAGAATCGGCCTTTGCTTAAGAAAAAACAAACTGTAAAAAACTCCTAAAACAAAAAGCTCGCCAATTATAAGTTTGGGAACTACGAGCAAAGAACTAATAAAAATCCCTCCGATAAAAGAGAGACAAAGATAAAGAACAATTTTAGAAGAGGTCATATTGCATTTTACCTCACCTGGCAAATTTCAAAAAAAGGAGCAACTGCTTTCTGAATCTCTAAAAGATATTCTTCTAGGCAAGGTTTCATATTCTTAAAATTAGCATCAACAGTATTTCCTCCGGGTCTGAAATTTTGTAAGCAGTACCTTTTGGCCGGTTCAATCCATTGAACAATTTTTATAATATCTTCCTTTCCCAATAATCCCGGTATCATAGTGGTCCGAAACTCATAATCAATTTTCCCTTTTCTCAAAATATTTATGCTCTCCTCGATGCGTTCCACTAAATAACGGGAAAAGCGTTTCTTTAATCCGACTGCTTCCATATATTTTTCCTTAGGCGCTTTT
>Ga0100388_10005587_pt1 | contig 10234 bp, 5 predicted proteins | sample CryGeymeta201512_FD_81536 | JGI IMG/M metagenome (GOLD analysis project Ga0100388, IMG submission 81536) | Groundwater microbial communities from Crystal Geyser aquifers in Utah, USA - Crystal Geyser metaG 2015-12 | ecosystem: Environmental > Aquatic > Deep subsurface > Groundwater | place: USA... | reverse complement strand
TTGCTTCGGCCCAATTAATCTGAAAACCAAACGTTACTATAAGAATCAGGGCTAATAAAATTATTATTGTTTCTTTTTTAGATAAAGATGGAGCTTCCATATTGCTATAATTATAACTGCTAAGATTGCTAATATTACTAAAATAGCAGTAATAATCTTTGTTTTTGGAATTACTTTTTCAAAATTCTCTATTTTATAATCTTCTTTTAGAGAACTCAATTCATTTCCCTTGGCATCTTTTAAAACTGCCCAAAGAGTAAAGTTTTCAAGATTTCTTTGCGCTTTAAAACTAAAATTGTCATCAATGGTTTCTTCTTTAGGAAGAAAAATATTTTTTGTCTGGTCATAAAAAACATTATCCTTTTCATCAGTAAGATAAACTCTTAACTGACCCTCTACATCTCTATCCCCGGAAGCCGCCCCCACTAACCAGGCTTCTATTTTTACTTCTTCTCCTTTTTTAAATTTATAATTATTTAAACTAACATTAACAATTCTTCCAGATATACCCTGGCTAATAATTCTAGCATAGCCCTTGGAAATGGTTTGATTATCTTTAGCTACTTCTATTTCTATTGCATAGGCAGTGGGTCTTTGGGGAGTAGTTAAATCAAAAGAGAAAGGAGTGCTATCTCCAGCTGCCAAATCAATTTCTTTTTCAGTTTGATAAAAAATCTGGTCTTGACAATAATGCCATCCTTTTATTTTTAGCAAAAGATTTATTTTCTTTTCTACTCCTCTATTTTCTATCAATCCAGTTACTGTAAATCCTTTTCCTGGTTCCTGAATCCCCCAATTATAGGTAGATTCTAATCCACCTTCAATTTTTAAAGAATCCTGGACTATCTTTACCTCTTTTAGGTATTCATTTTCTTCTCCTTCTACTTTAAAGGAATCCCAGCCATTAGCTATTCGATAATAATTGGATGAAAAAAGGGTGGCTCGAAAAAAATATTCTCCTTTAGGCAAAGGTGATAATTTTATATTAAATTGTTTTTCTCCAAATTGCCTTAAATAGACTTTTTCTTGACTACAAAAACTTCTCAAAAGATTACCTTTTAGGGTTGATTCTTTGGGGCCCACTCCCTCTATTAATTCTATGTTTAAAATAACACCAGAAATTGGCTGATCTTCATTGTTTTTAATCTTAATTAGGGCATTAATCTCTTCCTCAGAATTATAAACCTCTTTTTCAAAACTTACAGTAATCGGAACATCAAGATCATAAATTGGCTTAGCCTCCAAAACAAAAGGTAGGGTTAAAGAAAATATTAAAAATGTTAACAGAACTAAATATCTTTTCATCTTTATTTTATTATATCATTTTTTTAACCGGAGCAAAGGTCAACCTGTGGATAAGTGAGGGGCCGTATTTTTTGAGCATTTTTAGATGTAATTTAGTTCCGTAGCCTTTGTGTTTATCAAAGCCATATCGTGGAAATTTTCTGTGATATCTTTGCATTATTCTATCACGAGTCACTTTGGCGATTATTGAAGCCGCGGCGCAGGAAAAAACTTTCTCATCGGCCTTGACGATTGATTTTTGAGTAATAGATTTGTTAATTCCCGCCTTCGCCAAGGCTTTGGCGGGCAAGGTAAAATTCCCATCCAAAATTAAAAAATCTGGTTTCCTTTTAAGCTTTTTAACTGCTTTAACCATTGCTAATTTTGTTGCCTCTAAAATATTAATTTTATCAATCACCTTTTCCGAAACCCTGCCTATCCCCCATTTTATATTGGGATGCTTAGCTAAAATCTTATAAAACTCATCTCGTTTTTTCGGCGTTAATTGTTTTGAATCTTTAACTTCCTTTAAAGGTTTTGGAATTTGAAATTTGGAATTTGGAATTTTTATTATTGTTGCCGCTGCCACAACTGGTCCGGCCAAACAACCTCTCCCTGCCTCGTCCAAACCAGCCACTCTTTTATATTCCTTTCGCCACAATTTTTTTTCTTCTCTCAAATTTGGGTATTTCATTGGTCTATTGTATCATATTTGACTTGGCCTTTGGAAAAAAGTAAAATGATGTAATCCATTAACTAGGGTTTTTAATTTTGCCTGAGAGTATGAAATTCACCCATCTCCACGTCCATTCTCATTATTCCTTACTTGATGGTCTGCCTAAGATTGATGAGCTTTTAGATTACGTTAAAAAATTGGGCATGGATTCGGTAGCCTTAACTGACCACGGAGCCCTTTACGGTGTAGTTGAATTTTATAAAAAGGCGGTTGAAAGAGGGATAAAACCCATCATCGGTGCGGAGGTGTATTTGGCTTTTGAGAAAATGATACAGGAAAGACCGAATATTGATGATAAAAGGTATCACCTACTCCTATTAGTCAAAAATGACCAAGGTTATAAAAATTTGGTTAAGCTTTTAACCAAGGCCCATTTAGAGGGCTTTTATTATAAACCAAGAATTGATGAGGAGTTATTAGCTAAGTATTCTCAGGGATTAATTGCTCTTTCGGCTTGTTTAGCTGGCAAAATTCCCAAGATGATTTTGGCTAAAAAAATGGATGAGGCGGAAAAAACGGCCAAAATCTATCAGGAAATTTTTGGCAAAGATAATTTTTATTTAGAAATCCAACACCACCCAAATTCCCATGACCAAAAAGTTGCTAACAAAGGACTAATTTCTATTTCCAAAAAGTTGGGAATACCCTTAGTAGCCACCAATGATATCCATTATTTGAAACCAGAAGATGCTGAGGCCCAGGATATTTTAATGCTCATTAATACTGGAGCTGATCCCAATGACCCAGAAAGATTGAGTTTAAGAGAAGATGATTTCTCAATGAGAAGTCCTGAACAAATGATTAAAGATTTTAAGGATTTGCCAGAAGCTATAGAGAATACTCAAAAGATTGCTGAGCTCTGTAACTTTCAATTTGAGTTTGGAAAAATTAGACTTCCTAAGTTTGAAGTTCCTTCAAAGAAAACACCTGATGAATATTTGGAAGAACTCTGTTATTTAGGGGTTGAAAAGAGATATGGAGAGCATCCCACAAAAGAAACTCTTGACAGGTTAAATTACGAGCTTTCGGTTATCAAACAAACTGGTTTTGCCTCTTATTTTTTGATTGTCCAGGATTTTGTCAATTGGGCAAAAGAAAATCGGATTGTAGTTGGCCCAGGCAGAGGGTGCCTTCTTCCTAATACAAAAATCTTGATAGGAAATGGACAACAAAAAAATATCCAGGAGATCAAGATCAAGGATTCTGTGATTTCAGGCCAAGGAAAGAAAAAAATGGTTACAAATGTTTTTAATTATGATGTAAATGAAAAGGTTGCAATAATTAAATCGAAAATGCCTACTTTTAAAAAAATCGAGCTCACTCAAGACCATAGAGTATTGGCGGTTAGACATCAAATGTGTCCAGTTATGAAAGATAAAAAACCCACTATTTGCAAGCCAACCTGCAAACGTTCTTGCAAAAATAAACTATGGCAGAATTATAAATTCGAATGGATCGAAGCTAAAAATTTAAAAAAGAATAATTTACTGGTTTATCCTATTACTCCTCAACACCACAGTAAAACATTTGTTTTTGATTTAATGAAATTTGATAAAAATCTCCAAGGCGATAATAAATATATTTGGTATGAGTTTGGAACAAATAAACTTATTTTTAAGAAAATTAAAAGATTTATAAAGCTTGACAAAGACTTAGCTCAACTACTTGGTTTTTATACTGCCGAAGGTTGGGGAAGGATAAGAAACGGCTTAGCCACTATTGGTTTTGGATTTCATAAAGATGAAACTGAGAATATAAAAAAGGTTAGAGAACTTCTCAAAAAAATCTTTAATTTAGATAGTGCTATAAAATTTCATAAAACAAGAAGGGGTTGTCAGATCTTTGGTTACTCTAAAATTGTACCCTTATTTTTTCAGAAACTTTGTGGGAAAGGCGTATTAAATAAACATATACCTCAACAAATTCTCGAAAGCCCAAATAAAATTATTATTCAGTTTTTAACTACACTTTTCAAAGGAGATGGTTCTCATAAGGATTCAATGAGAATATCTTTTGATTCTACTTCATTTGACTTAGTTTCCCAAGTAAAAATGCTACTGGCAAGATTAAAAATAATGTCATCAATTAAAACACGGAGGCCTAAGCAGAAAAATTGGCACACATCATTTAAGCTCACCATTTCAGGAAAACAACTTTTTTATTTCAATAGTCTATTTAAGGAATTTCAAATTCCAATTAAAAAACAAAAATTTTATAGAAATGATACTTTCATTCAAGAAAATTATATTTATTTTCCGGTTCAAAGTGTGAAATTTAAGAATTACAAAGGAAAAGTATATGATTTTACGGTAAAAAAAGATGTCTCTTATGTAGCCAATGACATAACTGTTCATAACTCAGTAGGCGGCTCTTTGGTTGCCTATTTATTAAATATTACTAACGTCGATCCTCTAAAATATGATTTATTATTCCAGAGATTTTTAAATCCCGACCGTATCTCACTTCCAGATATAGATCTCGATTTTGCTGACCGGAGAAGAAACGAAGTAATAAATTATGTCGCTCAAAAATATGGCCGGGATAAAGTGGCCCAAATTATTACTTTTGGAACAATGGCTGCCAGAGCAGTAGTTAGGGACGTGGGAAGGGCTTTGAGTTATAGCTACAGTTACTGCGATCAGCTGGCCAAAATGATCCCCTTTGGATTAACGCTGGACCAAACCTTAGCTCGTGTTGACGAATTTCGCCAAACTTACCTCAATGATCCGAAGGCAACTAAACTAATTGATTTTGCCAAAAAATTAGAAGGTGTCGCCCGCCATGCCTCAACCCACGCCTGCGGAGTAGTAATTTCAGCTGAACCTTTAGATGAAATTATCCCACTCCAACATCCCACTCAAGACGAAGAAGTTATTGTTACCCAATACGAGATGCGCTCCATTGAGGATCTTGGCTTATTAAAAATGGATTTTTTGGGATTGAAAAATCTAACCATTATTGAAGATACCCTGGCTCGAATATACAAAGTTCAAGGTAAAAAAATCAATATCGAAGAGATACCTCTAGATGATAAAGCTACCTATCGACTTTTGCAAAAAGGAGAAACAGTTGGCGTTTTTCAACTGGAATCAGATAATATGCAACGCTATCTTAAACAATTAAAGCCAACTGAGCTGGAAGATATTGTTGCCATGGTTGCTTTATATCGGCCGGGACCCATGGCCCTCATCCCAGATTATATTGCTGGAAAACAAAAGAAAAAGCGAGTCGAATATTTACATCCAAAACTAAAACCGATTTTAGAATCAACTTACGGAATTCCGGTTTATCAGGAAGAAATTATGAAAATTGCCCAGGAATTAGCTGGCTTTACCCTTTCTGAAGCTGATGTTTTAAGGAAAGCAATTGGTAAAAAAATTAGAAAATTGCTAATGGCTCAGAAAGAAAAATTTATTGAAGGATGTAAGAAAAACGGAATAGATGAAGAGGTTTCCCAAAAAATCTGGCACTGGATTGAACCCTCCGCTAGATACAGTTTTAATAAAAGTCATGCCACTTGCTATGCCATTATCGCTTATCAAACTGCCTATTTAAAATCCCATTTCCCGGTCGAATTTATGGCTTCCCTTTTAACTTCGGAAAAGGCTGATATCGAAAGAATCGGATTTTTAATCGGAGAATGCAAAAAAATGGGGATTGAAGTTTTGCAGCCAGATATAAATGAGAGTTTAGAAAACTTTACCGTGGTCCCACCCAAGAAAATCCGTTTTGGATTATCAACTATTAAAAATGTTGGTACTAACGTCGTGGAGGTAATTGTTAAAGAAAGAAAAGCTTCTGGTCCCTATCGGTCAATTGCTGACTTTATCACCAGGATTAGCTCAAGGGACTTGAATAAAAAATCTTTGGAGAGTATAATTAAGGCCGGGGTTTTTGACAAACTGGCTGAAAGAAATCAGCTTTTATTCAATTTGGAAAGATTATTAGAATCGGCGAGAGAAACCCAGAGGATGAAAACCGAGGGTCAAAGAGGTCTTTTTGACGGTATTTCCCAAAATATTGAATTTAAATTGACACCAGCTACCCCAGCCTCAAAAGCTGAAAAATTAAGCTGGGAAAAAGAATTGTTAGGGCTTTTCGTTACTTCGCATCCTTTAGAAGATTTTCAAAATATTCTTGCTAAGAAAGCCTTAAGTATTAATAAAATAAAAAATAATTTAATTAATCGCCAGGTCAAAATCGGCGGGATTATTTCGAAAATTAAAAAGATTATCACTCGAACTGGTAAACCCATGCTTTTTATGAATTTAGAAGATTTGAATAACAAAATCGAGGTGGTTGTTTTTCCAAGGGTAATTGAAAGAAATCCCTCAGCTTTTCAAGAAAACAAAATTGTTTTGGTTTCAGGTCGAGTTGATATGCGAGACGGAGTCCCCAAACTCATTTGCGAAGATATCGAAGAAATAATAAATGAGGTTTGAATGTTAGAAATGTTTGATCGCTTCGCTTTGTTAGATTGATTAAACCGACCAACATTCTAACAATCCAACATTCCAACAATGAAGCTCGAAACAATTAGGCATTCTTTAGCCCATATCCTTGCTTATGCAGTTCGGGAATTGTATCCTGACACTTGCTTTGGTATTGGGCCAGCAATTGAAAATGGCTTTTATTATGACTTTGACTTTCCAAAACCCTTAACTCCTGCCGCCGAAGGCGAGCCTCGCCCTCTCGGGCGGGAGGATTTGCTAAAAATTGAGGAAAAAATGCGAGAGTTAATAAAAGAAGATATTGTTTTTAAAAAGAAAAAAATCATAAAAAAAGAAGCAAAAGAGATTTTTAAAGACCAGCCATATAAATTGGAGTTAATAAATGAAATAAAAGAGGATAAAGTAACTGTTTATGAAAGCGGAAATTTTGTTGATTTATGCGCTGGGCCACATGTTAAATCAACTAAAGAAATCCCGGCTGATTCCTTCAAATTAACAAAAATTGCTGGTGCCTACTGGCGGGGTTCAGAAAAAAATCAAATGCTTACCAGAATTTATGGAGTGGCTTTTAAGACTAAAAAAGAATTAGAAAATTATCTTCAAAAAGAAGCTGAGGCGGAAAAAAGAGACCACCGAATCTTGGGCCAAAAATTAGAATTATTTAGTTTTGACGAAGAAATAGGAGCTGGTCTCCCACTTTGGCATCCCAAGGGAGCAATTTTAAGAAAAATTATCGAAGATTATTTATACAAAGAATTAATTTTACAAGGATATCAATGGATAGTCAGCCCCCATATTGGAAAATTGGATCTCTGGAAAACTTCCGGCCACTGGGATTTATACAGAGAAAACATGTATTCCCCGATTAAAATTGATGAGGAGGAATATATGTTAAAACCAATGAATTGCCCTTTTCATGTTAAGATTTATCAATCAAAAATTCGAAGCTACAGAGATTTGCCAATAAAATACGCCGAATTAGGAACGGTCTATCGCTATGAAAAATCTGGTGTTTTACATGGTTTAGTCAGGGTTCGGGGTTTTACCCAAGATGATGCTCATATTTGGTGCACACCAGAACAGTTAAGTACTGAGCTAATAAAACTTTTAAAACACGGCTTTAAAATTCTTAAAACTTTTGGGTTCAAAGATTTTGACATTTATCTTTCGACCCGACCAGAAAAATATGCCGGAACTGAAAAAGACTGGCAAAAAGCAGAAAGTTCTTTAAAATACGTTCTCAAAAAACTGAAATTAAAATATCAAATTGATCCGGGGGGAGGAGTTTTTTACGGCCCGAAAATTGATATCAAAATAAAGGATTCCTTAGGTCGTCCCTGGCAATGTACGACTATTCAAGTTGATTTTAACTTGCCAGAAAAATTTAATTTGAATTATATTGACCAAAAAGGAAAGAAAAAAAGACCAATTATGGTCCACCGCGCTCTTTTAGGATCGATCGAGAGATTCATTGGAGTACTGCTTGAAAATTATGCTGGGGCCCTGCCTTTGTGGTTATCGCCAGAACAAGTTTGGGTAATACCGGTTGGGGCCCGCCATGAAAAATATGCCAGAGAAGTCGGAAGTAAGATGTTAGATGCTGGATGTAAAATAGAAGTTAAAGATGAAAATGAAACTGTTTCAAAAAAAATTCGAGAGGGTGAGCTCCAAAAAATTCCTTATCTTTTAGTTGTCGGCGACAAAGAAATGAAAACAAATTCGGTCAGAGTGAGAGAAAGAGGAAAGGGTGATATTGGAAAAATGAAGTTGAAAAAATTTTTGGAAAAGATTAAACCCCGTTAGAAGTTTGCGAGGGTTAAACATATTAAATTTAAATATTTATTTCAGTGGGTTAAACCTCCGCCAACAACTTGCTGACAAACTTCTAACGGGGTAAATCAGAAATAGAAAAGAAAAAATAATTAATTTAAAAAACAAGAATTAAACAAGAGAAATTAGAAAAAGTACTTCCCTAAATTAAACAGAAATTATAAAAAAACAGCTTTGAAAAAGGCTGTTTTTTATTGTAATATTAACGATATGAAATATCGTATTATTACTTTTGGGTGCCAGATGAATAAATCTGACTCGGAAAGAATTGCTACTGTTTTAGAGAATATGAAATATAAATTAGCTTCAGATATTAATGAAGCTGATTTGATTGTAGTTAATATGTGCTCGGTAAGGCAATCAGCAGTTGATAGGGTATTTGGATTAATTCCAAAATTTCAGAAACTAAAAACGAAAAACGAAAAACTAAAAACTATTTTAACAGGATGTATTTTAAAAGAAGACAAACGAAAATTCGAAAAAAGTTTTGATCAAGTTTTAAAATTTAAAGATTTGTTGGAATATCAACCAAAATATCAAAATAAGTTGACAGCTTTTATTCCAATTTCTAATGGTTGTAATAATGCTTGTTCTTATTGTGTTGTTCCTTATGTTCGAGGTCCTTTGGTCTGTCGCGACCATCGAGAGATTTTAGAAGAAGTAAAAAATGTCGTTCAAAAAGGATTTAGCCCCATTAGAAATGCAATTTCTAACGGGGCAAGGGAAATTTGGCTTCTGGGGCAAAATGTTAATGATTATACTTCCCCTGCTGATTCTTCAGTCAATTTTGCTAAACTTTTGGAATTAGTAAATGATATTCCTGGTAATTTCCAAATTAGATTTACCTCTCCAAATCCAAAAAATTTCTCTGATGAATTAATTGAAGTTATGGCGAAATCCAAAAAAGTTGCCAAATACATTAATTTACCTGTTCAATCTGGAGATAATGAAATCTTAAAGAGAATGAATAGGCCTTATACGATAGAACAATACAAAAATCTGGTAAAAAAAATCAGGGAGAAAATTCCTGATATTAATCTAACAACCGATGTAATTGTTGGCTTTCCTGGTGAAACAAAAAAACAATTTGAAAATACGGTTAAACTTTTCAAAGAAATTAAATTTAATCTGGCTTACATTGCTAAATACTCCCCTCGACCAGGCACAGCTGCTTTTCAAATAAAAGACAATGTTTCTTTGAAAGAAAAAAGGAGAAGAGAAAAAATTTTAAGAGAAATTATAGGAAAATATGCTTAAAAAACTTATTGTTATTTTGGGGCCGACAGCTTCTGGGAAATCAGAATTAGCGATAAAACTGGCTAAAAAACTTGCCCCGTACCAAACCGAAGATTCTGGTGCGGGGTTTAATGGTGAGATTATTTCGGCTGATTCAAGGCAGGTTTATAAGGGAATGGATATCGGAACTGGGAAAGTAACCCCCGATACTAATCCCGCCCTCTATGTTGCATCTAATTATTTTTCTATGCCTAGAGAGCGGGATAGTACGGGGCAGGCAAAAAAGAAAGATATTTTCACATATAAAGGAATTCCTCATTATTGCATTGATGTCGCCAGCCCGAAGAGAAGATTTACGGTAGTTCAATATCGAAAATTGGCATTGAAAGCAATAAATAAAATTCATAAAAAAGGTAAAATCCCGATTCTTTGTGGGGGAACTGGTTTTTATATTCAGGCAGTAGTTGATGGAATAGTTATTCCGGAAGTGCCACCTGATTGGAAATTGAGAAAAAAATTGGAGAAAAAGTTAGTTGAAGAACTTTATAAAATTTTAAAAAAACTTGACCCAAAAAGAGCTAAAACAATTGAAAAGAAAAATAAAAGAAGATTAATCAGGGCTTTGGAAATTGTAATAAAAACAAAAAAGCCGGTTCCGGGTTTAAAGAAAAATCCTCTACCCTATCCGGTTTTAATG
>Ga0100388_10005563_pt1 | contig 10257 bp, 6 predicted proteins | sample CryGeymeta201512_FD_81536 | JGI IMG/M metagenome (GOLD analysis project Ga0100388, IMG submission 81536) | Groundwater microbial communities from Crystal Geyser aquifers in Utah, USA - Crystal Geyser metaG 2015-12 | ecosystem: Environmental > Aquatic > Deep subsurface > Groundwater | place: USA... | reverse complement strand
TGAATTTCCGTGTCGACACCAAAATACGGCAGAGGTGGGGGCGTTCCGATCTCAAATTCTGCACCGATATTTACACTGGCGCCTGCATTTACGCCGAAACTTGAACCCTGCGTCATACTCATGGCAAAACATGAACTGGAAGTTTCATTCATATAGGCTGAACTCCCGTCTCCAGGAGGATCCCGAAGGATTAAAGTGGGGATATCCGGTCCGGTGGTGGCAAATGCCTGGTTTCGGGCATATTTCCCCTGAATAAACGCCCATATCGTCCCGGAATCCGTGCCATAGTTGTCCTCAATAACAACCTGTATCTTTTCCTGGAAGGGATGAGCGCCTCCGGATAATATATTCGGTTGTCCAACATCTATCACCCAAAATCCTGATCCATAATAAATTTGTTTTGTTTGTGTCCCACCGGGGATATCTGCAATATTATCCGTGATGTAGGCTGTCACCTCATCAACGGCACATTCGGCATTTGCTCTACTGCCAGCGGGACTATCAACCCAATGCGTATAGATAGTTCCATTATAATACCCATATTTTTCATAGGCCCGGATAAATAACGTATCTGAATCATATTGGTAGTAAATAGGAATATCGATCCCATCCGGTCCGGCGCATCCATCGGGGACACCGCTAAACTCAATGTTCGGTGGCGCATAATATTTATAGACCAAATCCACGTCACCGGTATGCAGATCGGCTGTGCGTGGACCAAACTGCGGATGTGATTCTGGGGTAATTAACGGATAGTCAAGGGGATCCACATTTACGATGTACGTGATCGGTGGAAGAATTAATTCCAGATGCCCGGTGGCATCCGTTTCATAGGTTTCATCCAGACACGAGGATGGATCTGTACTTTGGATCCGGACCTGAACCTGCCCCAGGGATCGATTACATGCGCCTCCCGTGACGTCAATCGTAAGTTTATTTTTCTTGTGATTGTAGAAGAGGATATTGGTAACTGGTCCCGTAAAGTTGTGTGGAGATGAACAATCGGCAAGATCGGGATCCGGATTATAACAATAGGGATAAAAACCGGGTCTAAAGTCGCCCAATCCATGTACAGGGGAAAGATAGTGCTGACCAATGGGAACATCGTAGCTAAACTCACCGAATGCGTTCGTTGTGCCTCCGGAAACAGGGCTGCCATCAAGATAAATGAGGACATCCGGATTATAACAATCTGTTCCTGAATATTTTACGACCCCTGCAACCGGATAGGATGAGATATCTGTGAAATCAACCTGATCGGCAATGGGGTTTGAGCCATTCAGGGTCCTTAACCGAAATACCGGATCAAATTCATGATGGGTTTTTGACGGCGTTACCTTATATTGCGTACCGCTTCTATATGATATTTTATTGACCGTGTAATTACCATAGAAATCCGTGTAGTCGCCCATGGTAACAGATGAATTCTGGGCATACCAGGTGGCGTTCATCAGTGCGCCGTGATTATTATTGACGGTGGCATCAAATGCATAATAAAATGTATTTTCATCAAATTTCCAGTAGCCGATCAGCCCGGATTCGTCTCCTTTTAACGAGAGTTCGTAATACCGTTTCATTTGCTGGGTGGTTCTCGCTACATTCCATACTCTCACTTCATCGATATAACCGACAAAGCGTCGTCCGGCATTGTCTGCACCGATAAACACATCCCCGGGATGGAGGTTTGGAGCCATATACACTTTGCTGCCGGAGGGAAGTCCGTCAACATACATCTGGAACCACCCACCAGTATTTACGACCGCAACATGGTGCCATTCGGAGTTGGTGACTTCATCATTAATATCAACCCAGGGCTCGGCATCATCCCAAACGCCGTTATTATTGATATCTGTGAGCGGTTCCCCTGGAAACCATTGACCGTTACCGTCTGTGTCAACAAAAGGTTCGTTGATATTTGGATCATATTGGCCATTCCCGTTATAATCCACGAAGGGTTCTGCATCATCCCATTCACCATTCATATTAAAGTCAATGTACGGTTCCGCAGCATCCCACTGTCCGTTTAGGTTGGTATCGGAATAGGATTCCGGGGCATCCCATTGTCCATTCGAATTTACATCGGTAAAACTCTCATCTTCGTCTCGGGTGTGGTTATTATTAATATCGGTGTAGGGTTCACCATCATCCCAAACATGGTTCCCGTTTGTATCATTTAAGGGTTCAGCATTGTTCCAAATCCCATCTCCGTTAAGGTCAGTCCAGGTTTCCGGAGGATCCCACATCTGATTGACATTGATATCAGAGTAGACTTCCACGTCGGTTGTCCAGTAGCCGTTTAAGTCCCAATCGGTAAAAGGTTCATGGCTGTCCCACACTCCGTTACCGTTGCTGTCGGTGTATACTTCGGGCGGAGCCCAGGATCCCAAATTGTTCAAATAGGGTTCGGTAGTCAGATCAGTATAGCTTTCTCCGATATCCCATAACCCATTTAGATATGAATGAGGACCGGTACTATTGGTGAGATCACACTGGACCTGATGGCTGGAGTTTGTATAGAGATACAACCCCTGGTTTGTGGAAGCACTTTCGAGGGAAAATATCGGCAGACGGTTGCTGGTTGACGAGGCTTTTACCTAGGCTTCAATTGTAAAGTTATTCGCGCCCAGATCAAATGTATTCGACGCCGATCCGTTTGGATATTGGGTATATCCATTATTATCCCAGTTAGATATGGGGATGAACGGCGTTAAATCGACGTATTGATTCGACCCATTGAAAGACAATGAACTTCCAATTGGCGACCCGTCGTTGGGCATAATATTGATTTTTGCCTCTTCCACATCACTGCCTCCTTCCGTTTCGATATGCCCGGAGATGGTCCCCGTTTGATCGATAAAGCCCACATCGCAAAATGCGTCGGATTCGGTATTACCGTTTAGGGCAGTAATACAATAGTTATAGTAAATCCCGACATCGGCTCCTGGATATATGTTTGTCCATGATTCTGTTGTTCCCCCCACGGAAATGTAGGAATTCCCGTTCCGATAAATTTTAAAATTCTGGTTTTCGTTCGTATCATCTACCCAGGTCACCTGAATGCTGTTCATATTTTCCCCATCCTGGGCATATACACTAAAGGTGCCGGGTCTAGGGATGTACACGGATAATACGCCACCATATATCCCTGCTGCAGTTGTGAGATTCGATGAAGACATGCCTAAATTACCGGTATTATTAAATTTAAAATAGTATAGAGTGCTCATTTCATCCGGGGTAATGGTCGTCCAGTGTTTATTCCAGGTGATTTCATTTCCGGTTCTGTCCACTCCCCAATATCGAACTTCATCCATGAGGCCGACAAACGATCCGGATATCTGTGTGTTTTTGCCGAGATAAGTTGTACTCGAATTATTATATACCCGTGTCTGCAAATAACCTGATCCATTTTGGTGTGCATACGCATACGTATTTACATTATTCCAGCCGGGAGTCATATATCCATTCGCGTGATAGTCAGTCCGGGAGCCTTCTACGATGCCATTCACATAAACTTTCATGGTCAAACGGTCAAAGGTAACCGCAATATGATGCCATTCATGCGAAAAATCGTAAGTGTTGGATGCATTGAGAGTATATGTGCCGGATTGACGGGATGAATGGATCTGGGAACAGGTATTTCGGTTTCCATAATCGGCACACTGAGAATAATTATGATAACAGGCACTTTCACAATACCCGTTGGCTCCATACCATGAACCACTCCAATATGTGTCTCTGCCATTAGAAAGATCGTAATGCCACTCGGAACACGTTCCCTCATAGGGGTTTTGGTTGTTTACCGAAGTGTTCCAGTGCTGATTACTGTAGCTGCCATAGTAGGAACAATTATTTTCGCAATTATGATAACCACAGACCCCGGAATCATAATAGTAATTTAAATCAGGAGTACTTTGACAATTGTGGGTTCCAAAAAGCCCTGAATCCTGACCATAGTTACACAGATCATGAGATGATACATAATATTGATCGTCATATTGTGTGGATGTTCCATAACCATAGCTGGTCGTCCAGAGATAATCCCATTCCTGGGTCAGGGTAAATTGCAGCCGGTCATTCACGATCCGAACCTCCCAGGACCCGTATTTTGAAGCCACCAGGGCGTTGGTATCATCAGGCCCCAGCTTCACCCATGCCTCAAAAGTCAATTTATCAACGTTATTATTATTCAGAGAAACGTAACCATTACCATTTGTTGGAAATGTTAATGAGTAGTTCGTGAGATCTACAGTGTGGATAAAAGAAATTGCAAGAAGAAGACTGGCGAAACGCCAAATATATTTTTTCATGCTCATGTGTGAATTCTCACTCTTGTTGTGGTTATGGTCTTCATGCTAAAGTGTTTGACATTAGATTCAAACTGTTCGTCTCCCCGATTAGTGAGCTCTCAGACCATTGAAGTGGACGAATTTTTTAGACTCTTACATTCTAAAACAATGGTCGTGAACTTCGATTTAGTTTATAACTAAATTTGATAAATCACAACTTATTTTTGTTTCTGAAACACCATAATTACAATTTGTTACAATTTATTTTTATCGATCCCACAGATTATTTAAATTCAATATTTTTAATTGTTTATTTTGTGTATAATAATTGCGTTAATTTTAGTTAAGATTAAATAGTGTTATTATCAACTATTTATTATTGAAAACCGGTATCCTTATGCCTATCCGGTTATCAACAGTAGAAATCAAAAGAGTCATCGATCTATGATGGATAATAGAACGTTTTATCGCATTAACATATTTTATATGTTTTATAGCTCATTTTATAGAATTTATGAATGATCCCAGCAACTTTTTTGTTCCAAAACGAGGTGAACATGATCAGATCTTCCACCTCTTTTGAATGGTCATCCAGGCTGGATGCTGTTACCGATTCAACATGAATTCTGTGCGTATATAATCGCTGTTTTAAAAACACAAACTCACCCCCGGTATTGCTCAACTCTGCCCAGGCAAACCAATCGAGGTTATTCTTGAAATCTGAAGAAAATTGAAAGGATACCAGTTTGTTCCGGTTATAAATAACGCCAGGGCAGCCAATTGAATTTCCAAATCGGATCACCCCCCGTTTGATCCACCGGTTCGAGATCCTGTTTTTAATAAAAAACGGGAACAACAGTAAAGATTTCATCCGGTTGGAAAAACTGACGGTCTTTATATCATTTTCGAACACTTCACGATAGCACGTGAATAGAATTTGAAATTCCGTATTGAAGTATTCTGAACATGCTGATAAATAATCTTCATCATATATGTCATCCTGATGAGCCAGTGTGACAAATTGGGCATCTGATTGACGAAGGGCGAAATTCCAGTCATCCGCAATACCCGCCGAATGGGAATTGATCAGCATTCTGATGCTGTATTTCTCTGCTAACGATGTGATCAACCTACTCGGCGTAGACGTACAAATGATGACTTTTCCCAACACGTTCTGATTCAAAACAGACTGAATACATTCCTCAAGGTAAGGTGAATTGCCATAGGCAACAATGGCAAAAGTGTGGTCAATCATTAGCTATTCCTTTTTGTGGTGTGATAACAGACGCGATTATGTTTGCATACCTTTTTAATACGAGCCCGCTGTTAAATTGATCACGAACGAGGTTTTGACCGTTTCTACCGAGGTTAGATCTAAGGGATTGATCTGCAATTACGCGTTTAATTGCGGAACAGAATGCATGCTCATCTTCAGCAATGATCAGATGTTTGCCATTTTCACCGCCAATGCCTTCACTGGCTTTTGGAGTAGTAATCACGGGCAGCCCGCAATTCATCGCTTCGATGTTTTTGTAGATCATTCCTCCGCCGGTGAAAACAGGGGATACAAAAACAGTGGATGTAAGGTATAAATCAGTCAAACTGGGGATAAATCCCGTGATTTTGATGTTCTTCGATCCGGCTGATTTTTCATACAAAATTCTGCCCGGTTTGTTACCGCCAAGTATCAATTTTATCTCCGTAATTTCCGATTGTAATGCCCGGAATATACGGTCAATGAGAAAGATTGCCGCCTGCTCATTATATTTTCGGTTGAAGGCGCCTGTAAATAACAGTGTCGGCAATTCAGGTTCAGTCCGGACAATATCACAATCCTCATCAATAATCAGAGGAATAATACTAACCTTTTCCCCATGAAAGTGATCATTGACAAATGTTTTCTCCGGTACGGAACGAACCAGGATGTGATCCATCTTTCGAACAGCAGTACGTTCCATGAGTTCATATCCAAATCCAGCCAAAAAATGCTTCATTCTGCCAACGATATTACAGGAAGCGTCACCATCCAGCCGGATTCTCCGGGTGACCACATCATGCATATTCAGCACTAATTTTGGGTTAGAACGTAGCCTAAAAAAAAACGCCGATTCGGAATATTCGAACTGTATCAGATCGAATGTATTTTGATGCAAAACCCGACGTATCCATCTAAAAAATCTGAAATAAGAGAATATCGTCTTCAGGCGAAACACCCAGGGGTATTTTGATCCGCAGGAGGTCTCCAATGGATAAATCTGATGGCATATCTCTGAGAGTTCGTGCAACTGGATTGACTCATTCGTCTCTAACCTGGCAATAAGGGTAACTTTGTGGTCTTGAGATAAATATTTTAGAATTTGATACGTAAATTGTCCTCCTGCGTGAGGAACATTCTGATACGGAAGAAATGGTGTGATCAGTGCGATTTTCATTATTTTGGATAATCCGAGGGATGAAACGTTTCAGAAATCTATTTTTCTAAGGTTCCGTCCGGCGGTAAATTTTTACATTATTGAATGAATAATAAAAACAAAAAGAGTCTGCGCTGAACCAAGTGAAAATTATCACCCCCGATAAAACGCCTGTCCTAACCGGCCTGAAAAATATTTTTATTTACAGACGTATTTTATATACTCTCTCGATCCGTGATATTAAAGCGAAATATTCCCAAACGTTTTTAGGTATCTTTTGGTCGGTCTTACAGCCCCTTACGGGGTTGTTGATCTTTACGATCTTCTTTTCGAAACTGATTAAAGTCGATACTCACGGAATTCCATATCCTCTTTTTGCTTTTACCGGTATGATTGCCTGGTACTACTTTATTTTTATTGTCAATCAGGGCGGAACCTCTCTCGTGGATTCCGAATATCTGTTACGGAAAATTTATTTCCCACGGTTAATCTTGCCTTTCTCAAAGGTGGTGGTTGGATTAGTTGACTTTGGGATATCTGTTATCCTTCTGCTGGTGATCATGATTTTCACAGGTCATTTGCCAAAACTGGCGTTAGTATATTTCCCCGTTTTTGTGGGTTTGACCATCTTATCCGGGCTTTCGGTGGCAGTCTGGTTAAGCGCACTAACCATCCGGTTCAGGGATTTTCAGCACATCATTCCTTATTTGGTAAACTTCGGGATATGGATGACCCCGGTATTTTACCCATCTACTCTCATTCCCCCTAAATATCAGTTTATCCTGTATCTCAATCCCATGGCGGGAATTATTGGCGGATTGAGATGGTGCCTGTTGGGGGATGCACCGCCTCCGGTGCACTTCATTGCCGGTACTGGGATCATGGTACTGGTCTTTATTACCGGTTTAATTTATTTTGACCGGATTGAACATGAAATTGTTGATATGATATAGGGGTTATCATCTACATGAACGAAATTCTGATATCTGTCCAAAATGTTTCGAAATACTTTCATATCAACGATGAATTTCAAAAGAATTTTCGTGAACTTCTGATGTCCTATTTGAAATACCGAAAACCCGGGATTAACCGTCACATGAGTCACTCATTTTGCGCGCTTCGGGATATTTCTTTTGAGATGAAGCGGGGGGAATCAATTGGAATCATCGGACGGAATGGCGCCGGAAAAAGTACCCTCTTGAAAATTATTGCCGGGATTACGCCTCCCTCAGAAGGAAGAATCGAGATCAAAGGTAAATTGGCATCCATTCTGGATATCGGTACCGGTTTTCATCCTGACCTTTCAGGTCGGGATAACATCTATTTGAGCGCATCGTTATTGGGGATGAATAAACAGGAAATCAATTTAAATTTTGATAAAATCCTCACGTTTAGCGGAATCCCGGATTTTATCGACACACCCGTAAAATATTACTCCTCGGGGATGTATGTTCGGCTCGCCTTTGCGGTAGCAGCTCACGTACATGCGGACATCTTGCTCTTCGACGAGATCATTTCTGTCGGGGATGCGGAATTTAAAATGAGATGCCTTGAAAAGATCAATGAATTAAAGAATAAAGGCGCAACAATCCTGCTGGTGAGCCACAGTTTCAACGATGTTGTGAAATTTTGTGATCAGGCAATTTTAATGGTCAATGGACAGATATCTGCAATGGGAGATCCGCAGGAGACCATAATCCGGTACGTTGAGACGATATTAAACCAATCCGGTGAAGGAATTTCCCGATTGGAAAAAACTGAGACCGATACGCAAATACAAACGACAGGACAGGCGGATGAAGAACCTCACACAAATTTTAAACAATGGGATGAAAAAGATCATCCGCCTGGAAATGATTATATTCGAATTCTGAAAATTACCGTCAGCGCTGATAATCCCGCTGAAAAGGGTTCGATCACAACAGACGATGAAATTAAAATAGACATAAAATACCGGCAAATGATGGATAATACATGTATAGATATCGCATTCGTGCTGCAGGATGAATCTATGAACCGGATTTTCGCAGGTAGCCCGGCGTTATCCGACATGATGTTGAGTACCGTTTCACCGGGGTACTATTCTGCAGAATGTACCATCCCCAAAAAGTTTCTCAACCAGGGACTATTTTTCCTGAACATTATTGCGGTTCTCGACAAACAGGATATTATTTATAAGTATCAGAATTTATTTCATTTCCGGGTGAGATTGAGCCGTGGGACAAATAAACAGTATATAAAGCTGACGCCCGGACCAATTCGACCTCATTTGAATTGGACGGTGAACGAAATACATGATTTTCCCGGTAGAGCCGCAGACATAAAAACCTGATTTAGCGCTGGTCACAAAAATTGATAAAGTATAATCCAAATGATCATTACCGATAAATTCATCTTTATCCATTTCCCAAAGACTGGTGGTACGTTTGTAAAAAAGGTCCTGACAAAAATGAAAGAAAAGGGCATCCTCCCCAAACCACGGAGGATTCTTTTTTGGCGAATATCCTATCCCGGTCATTTTCAGATATTTGAGGATAATGTTTTCTATCCCTACCGGTTCAAACGGAACTTCCAGCACAATTTCTGCTCACATATCCCGAAAGACAGTGAGCATAAGTTCATTGTGAGTAATAAACGAAATCCCCTTGATATTTATGTTTCATTATTTGAAAGCAGAGACTGGATTTTAAACCTGAATAAAGAAGAATTATCTTGTGTAATGGAATTATTCCCAACCTACCCGGATCTTAATTTCCGGCAATTTTTATCCTTTTGTCAGGATTATCTAAACGATCGTTTATTACCTTCTCTACTTCAGATGGAAATCCGGACAAAGATGGGATTTTTAAGTACCCTTTTTCTGCTTACTTACTACAAAGATTACAAGAATATACTGAATACGTATTCGGGAAGAGTCGGGGCCATGCAAATCAGGGAATTTCAATATCCTGTGATCTTTTTAGAGCAGCAAAATCTCAACCGCAGTTTATATTTATTTCTTGCCAATCAGGGATATCCGTCGGGAAAAATTGATTTTATCCTCAGCGCTGACAGGATCAATGTATCGGACACCAGAAAAGAAGATGATTTTTTAAAGTATTTCGACTCGGATACCCTGGCTTACATTGTCGACAGGGAATATCTCATTTTCGATGTCTTTCCAGAATATGTATAATTATTTTATTTGATATTCTATCTAATCTGATAACCTAATATCCTTTTGGTTTACATCCTCATCGCTCAATTTGCCGTAAGGCATGATCACTGATTGGTTCTAAATTACCAGATAACAAAAATCAGGTAATATGTTAATTGTAGGCAGCAAAGGATTAGGGCGGGAAATATTGGCATCGATGCATTGGTGTGACCCCCATGATGAATATTACTTCTTTGATAATGTGGATAAACATGTCCCGGACAGGCTGTTTGGTCGCTTTAAAATCTACCGAACATATGAGGCGGTACGTGAGCATTTTCAATCCATTGGCCGGAACTTCATCACCGCCCGTGGTAATCCCCTGAAACGGTATCGGATCAACCGAACCTTCAAAAACCTGGGA
>Ga0100388_10005539_pt1 | contig 10279 bp, 8 predicted proteins | sample CryGeymeta201512_FD_81536 | JGI IMG/M metagenome (GOLD analysis project Ga0100388, IMG submission 81536) | Groundwater microbial communities from Crystal Geyser aquifers in Utah, USA - Crystal Geyser metaG 2015-12 | ecosystem: Environmental > Aquatic > Deep subsurface > Groundwater | place: USA... | reverse complement strand
TTGTCCGCGGCCATGCGCATCATGGCCAGGGCAATCTGCATCCTCCGCTGGTCCGCCTCGCAAAGGAACCGGTAGCGCCGCCACTTGGCAACGAGCTTTGCCACGATCTCCTTGAATTCGTCATGCATTGCCTGTTGCTGAGGTGTCAGGGGCACCAGGAAATTCTGGTCAATGCGGGCCGGAAGCTCTTTGAGAACTTCGTCTTTTTTGCGCCGGATCATGACACTTTGGAGGGAGTGCCTTACCTTATCAAGGTCCCGGTAGCCTACAACCTTTCCTTCATCGCTCACTACCTGATGTGTGTGGACGAAGCGGTAGAGCGGTCCCAGATGGTGCCGGTCAACAAATTCCATGAGAGAATGCAATTCCTCGATACGGTTTTCGATGGGAGTGCCGGTCAGGACCAGGGCGAAGGGCGATTCCAGTTGCTTGACCGTCTTGGCGGTGCGTGTCTTCCAATTCTTGATCCTCTGTGCCTCGTCAAGGATGATAAGATCCGGCGCCCATTCCCGGATCCGGTCCATGTCTCTTGCCACCAGTTCATAGTTGATCAGTTTGTAAAAAGACTCGCTCCGGTAGCATTCCCGCCGCTGGTGATTCAGGCCTTCCACAACCACCGCCTTCCGTTCGCAGTACTTCTCGATTTCAGTCTTCCACTGGTACTTAAGTGAAGCGGGAGATATGACCAGGACCTTTCCGATTTTGAAGAGTTCAGCCATCAGTTCGGCTGCGGCGATAGCCTGGACGTTTTTTCCGAGTCCCATGTCATCTCCCAGCAGGCATCGGCCTGACCGGAGCGCGAAGAGCGCGCCTTCCCGCTGGTAGGGATAAAGGCTCGTCTTCAAAAGGCCCTCAAAGAGCGGACTTTTAATCCCGGCCGGAAGCCGCGCATCCACTACCGCCCGCCTGTGGGCTGCGTCCTGGCATTCGGCCACATAGGCCATAACGTCGTCATAGCAGCGCAGCTCGTGACCGTTACGGCCGGGCACTGCTTCCAGAAACTTGTGAAAATCCAGCAGACGATCCTCCCGCAATACGCCGCGATTGTCGAAGTAACGCTCTGCCAGGGCGTGGAGTTCTTTGGGGGCCCCCTGTCCGGCACGGAACCGGATCTCCCGCTTCAGGCCGTAGCTCAGCCAGACCTCCGACCACTGCGGGGCGTATCCCTTTTGCAGCAAATCCTTGGCCCCTGGCAATTGCGACAACCTGGCGAGGGTGAATTCTATGTGCTTGCAGGTGCCGAGGTTGTTGACGCGGTAATCGGGGCAGGAGCAGTAATTCATCCCCGGCTCTTCACCGCGTATGGCGATCTTATAAGTCTTACCCGATTCCGGATTGGTAAGGGAGTAATCCGAGAAAAAAGGACGTCCGCCTGTATTCTTCAGGATGAAATGCTGCTGCTCGCCAAACTGCCGGCGGAGGGCACGCTGCCATTCCTCCAGTGAAAAGTTATCAGGTTTGTGCGTGCGCGAGACCTTCTGTGGCTGAGTGGTTGCCTTTCCATTTTTAGGGGCCTTCGAGCGGTCAGCGGGCATCTCCCCGGCCGTCTTACTTTCCGGGAGCGATTCCGTCAAATATCCAAGTTTGACCTTGGCATTGGATTTCATGCAGCGTCCTCCATGATATTCGTAACTGCTCAGGTTGTCAGGTTCACGGTTAGTTGGCTTTCGTTTTTCATATTTCTTGAGATAGTTGATGAATCCAAGAATGGCAATCCTGGCTTCTTTGTTAAACGGTACACTTTCCGGGTCAATTCACGTGCCGGTCGTCAGGCCTCAATATCCTAAAACCGTTCAATCTTCATCGCTCTCTAACCTTGAACCCTTGAACTTTGAACCTGAGTAGTTGCGAAGATAGATAGTCATAGCGGCGTAGGCCGCTATCCAGTCCTTGTTCCGGCCTTCGCCGGAATGACGGCCTGGATTCTGGATCAAGTCCGGAATGACATCCGGCATTTTCATGCTTCGTTGTGCCCCGACAGGTCATGGCGGTTAATACGGAAGCATAGGGGGTCACAATTCGGCAGAATTTCCGAAAAAATCCCTTCGGCCATGGATCACACCGAGGATCTCTATCCCTTCAGAGCCGATCTCATAAATCAAACGGTATGAGTATACGAAAATTTCCCGTATGTTCATGTCTTCAATTTCTGGGACTACCCGTCCTATTCGAGGAGAGCGAGAAAGAAGCTCTGCCTTGTCCACAATCGTTTCTAGGACTTTGCCGGCGTAGTACTTTGAATCGAGAGCAATGTATCTATGGATCTCTCTTAAATCCCGTTTTGCCGGGGCTGACCATTTTACCATGTCTCGATTTCTTTCCTTAGCTCTTCAGTAGAAACCGTATCCCCTCTTTCAGCAGCCTCTCTCCCTTTTCTGACCTTATCGATCACGTAGAGGCGGTACATGATATCATCGATCTCCGCAGCGTCATTCATCTTGGAAATAGCGTTGACTGCTTCCTGTTTCAAGGATTCCATTGTTCCCTCCTTTTTCTTCTCAATCGGAACGGAATTCAACATGGATTTACGGGAGGAACGGAATAAGGGCAAATCCTGTGCATCCATGTTAACAGTCTTTTAATTAGCATGCCTGTCTTTTGCGGGCAAGGGTCAGGTAAATCGGCTGGCCTCAGCCTTTGGGACGGCCTTTGAAGATTCATTGGGTCGGAACGTCGCTGTGCGGCTGCATATTTTTTCTAGATAAAAATGGAGTCTGCCTAATGGCATAACTCCATAGTTTTTGAGATGGTGGGCGGTACAGGATTTGAACCTGCGACTTCCACCGTGTGAGGATGGCACTCTCCCGCTGAGTTAACCGCCCGGTAAGTCTAAAACCTAACATAGCTTATTGAGCTTGTAAATAAAAAAATCAGGCAAGACCCACTATTTGGTTTATGGCAGAGACCTCCTCTTCGGTCAGATGCCTGAACTGCCCGATCTTGAGGTCGCCGAGGACAAGAGGGCCGAATCCAATCCTCACAAGATGGATCACATCATATCCAACTGCCTCAATCATTCGCCTGATCTGCCTGTTCCTGCCCTGGCTGATGGTGAGGCGCAGAATGCTGTGCCTTTCGTTTTTCGTTATTAGTGTGACCTTGGCCGGCCCGCTTGGTCCGTCTTCAAGAATGACGCCTTTTTCAAGGAGGTCCATGGCCTCCTGACTGATCATCCCGGCGACGGTTGCCTTGTAGGTGCGCCTGATCCCGAAGCTGGGATGGGTCAAACGCCTTGTCCATTCTCCATCGTTGGTGAGAAGCAGAAGGCCGAGGCTGTTGAAGTCAAGACGGCCCACAGGGTATATCCTCTCCTTAATGCCCGTGATAAGGTCGGTTACAAGGGCTCTGCCTTCCGGATCGCTCAATGAGCATATATAACCGAAGGGTTTATTGAGCATCAGATATATCTTCTCGGGAAGCCCCGGGATGGCCAGACCGTCAACCGTAATTGAGTCCCTGCCCCAGGAGGCCTTTGTCCCAGGTTCAGTTACGATGAGCCCGTTTACGGCTACCCTGCCTGCTAAGATCATCTCATCGGCCTTTCTCCTTGAGGTAACCCCGGCCATCGAAAGGATTCGATTGATTCTTAAGGTATCACTTCTTGAGGAGTCACCGCGGCCCTTGTCTTCTGATGATCTCTTTTTTTCCTTTCTGCTAGTTTCCCTCATCGAGTTCCTTTATCTCCTTAAGTTTCGGAAGCGAATCAAGGTCCTTGAGGTCGAATACCTCCAGGAATCTCTTTGTGGTCCCGTAAAGCAAAGGCCTTCCGGGAAGGTTCTTTCTGCCCATGATCCTGATGAGTTCCTTTTCCATAAGAAGCCTGAGGACTCCTCCTGAGTCAACTCCTCTAAGCCTTTCTATCTCCTGGCGCAGGACAGGCTGTTTGTATGCAACCATGGCAAGGGTTTCCATCGCGGCCCTGGAAAGCCTTGCAGGGGATGCCCTGAGCATCCGCAGTATGAAGGGAGCAAATTGTGATGCCGTGCAAAACTGAAAACCCCCGGCAACCTCTCTTAGTGAAAAGCTTCTACCGGCCGAATCATAATACTTTTTCAGCTCCTCTATTGCCTCCCGTATCTCCGCTTCGGAAAAACCGGTGATCCAGCCGGCCAGTTCTTTCGGCGACACCGATTTTTCCGATGAAAAGATAAGTGCCTCTATTATCAGTGGAAGAATGCCCCGGTCCATATCAAGCTCTACTTCCCTCGGGCACGGCCATGAGCTGGATCCTGTTTTCCGGCCCCGGCTGAAAGACGATCAAAAGCCCCCTGTTTACAAGTTCAAGAAGCGCAAGAAACGTGGCGATACACTCGGCAATGGTCTTGTTTTCTCCGAAGAGATCCTCGAAGAAAAGCGCGGTTTTCTCCCTGAGACGTTCCATGATGTACTCCATCCTCTCGGCAATTGACCAATCCTCGCTTCTGAAGGTAAGAGCCTCTGAAGGAAGGCTCCTTTCAATCAACCTCTTGAAGGCGTCCATAAGCTGAAAAATACTTACGGAAAGAGGCGCCTCGGCAGGTAACGCGATGTCCTCCGCTTCGGCCTGAAACCCTCTGGCAAAGATCTCACGCTCCAGCAAAGGACGCTTGTTAAGTTCCTCCGATACCCCCTTGAAGGCCATATATTCCAGAAGAGGTCTTGTTATTTCCATCCGCGGGTCTTCCTGATCGTCACCTTCTGAGTTATCAGGTAGAAGCATCCTGGATTTTATATGAACAAGGGTTGAGGCCATTACCAGAAAATCGCCGGCGACGTCCATGTTCATGGCCTTCATTATCTCCAGATACTCGAGATACTGGTCGGTGATACTGGCAATGGGTATGTCAAAGATGTCCACCTCGTTCTTGCGTATGAGGTGCAACAGCAAGTCGAGCGGGCCTTCAAATACATCCAGTTTTATCTCATACTCCATGCCGCGCAGGAGAAAAGAGCTAGATTTTTACGGCCTCCCTTACCCTTCGCATGGTTTCGGAGGCTATGAGTCTCGCCTTTTCGTTTCCCCTTTCAACTATGTTTCGAATGGTTTCCCGGTCGGCCTCAAGCTCCATTCTTTTTTCTCTGACAGGCCCGAGACCCTTGATGAGATTTGCCGCCATGCGCCTCTTGCACTCGACACAGCCCACTGAGGCCGACCGGCAGGCCGCGTCTATCTCCGCAACGTCGGCCGGATCGGTGTATATCTCGTGGAAGGAATATACGTTGCACACATCGGGGTTTCCGGGATCGCTCTTTCGCATCCTTTGAGGGTCGGTTATCATCTGGGAGACCTTGCTCCTTATCACCTCATCCGTGTCGGTCAGAAATATCGCATTGTCATAGCTCTTGCTCATCTTGCGGTTGTCTATTCCCAGGAGCTTCGAGGTCTCCTTTACAAGAAGGACGTCGGGCTCAGGAAAGGTAGGCCCATAGAGGAAATTGAATCTTCTTGCAATTTCTCTTGTAAGCTCCACATGCGGGGCCTGATCTTCTCCCACCGGGACACCGTTTGCCATATACATAAGTATATCTGCCGCCTGCAAAACAGGATAGCCCAAAAATCCATATGTGTGGATGTCTTTTTGGGTGATTTCTTTGAGCTGTTCTTTATAGGTGGGATTTCTTTCAAGCCATGCAAGAGGAGTTATCATTGAGAAGATAAGGTGCAGTTCGGCATGTTCTTTTATTGAGGATTGCACGAATATGGTAGCTACCTCAGGGTCTATCCCGACCGATATCCAGTCCATGACAATTCCGTACGAGCTGTTGCCTATGATCTCAGGCTTTGCGTAATCGCTTGTGAGAGCGTGCCAGTCTGCAATAAAATAAAAACATTCATAATCTTTTTGAAGCATCTTCCAGTTGAGGAGCGCACCATGGAGGTGACCCAGGTGCATCCTCCCTGTGGGTCTCATGCCGCTTACAATCCTTTTTTTGGTCATCTATTTTTTCCCTTCCATAAAATCCTCTATTCAAAGAGTTTGATCCAGGTAGCGAAGCTCCCTTTTTACAATAGCCAGTTCTTCCTCCCTGGTCTTCACCTCGTCATTGAGCCTTGCCTCAAGGATGCGGTCAAGCACCCTTTTGAAGACAGGCCCCGGCTTGATTCCCATCTCCACAAGGTCCTTTCCCCTCAGGATACACCTGGTGCCCTTCAGTTTGGTGAAGAAAAGAGAGATCAGCCTTCGAACCTTTTCATTTTCCGAAAGCGCCATGACATGGAGTATAGTCTCTGTAAAATACTGCGCAAGAAGGTTATGAAGGGCATAATTAGTGTCTGCAAAGCGCATGAGCGAATGAAGAAGATCATTTACCGCTAAATGCTCTTCTATGAGCTTTGCCTTTTCAGTTTCCGTCATGGCAAATCGCTGCCCGATATGCCTCAATGTGTAGGAATCAATTCCGGATATGAGCGCGTGCCAGTATAATATCCATAGCTCCGCCTTCTCCTTTAGATAGAGAAGCTGATACCAGGCTATAACGTTCCTTGTGTTTCCGAAGAGCGCGCGCATTGAATCATCGAGTCGAATACCTTCCGAGACAAACCGCAGCAGATCAAAATCAGACATCCTCTCTATGGCCTTCAAGGGTTCTTCCTCTTTGAGGACCAGCCTGAGTTCAAGGAAGAGCCTGTGTGCCGCGATCTCTTTGAAACTGTTTATCTTCACCGCGTTCTTAATGAGGGCGGCCGTGAGTTTTCCTATCTTGAATCCGAAGCGCTGTTCAAACCTTATGGCCCTGAGCGCCCTTGTGGGATCCTCAACAAAGCTGAGGTTATGGAGCACCCGTATCCATTTTTCCTTTATGTCTGCCTGACCGCCGAAGTAGTCAATGAGAGTGCCGAAGTGCTTCTTGTTTATCTTGATGGCGAGCGTGTTTATTGTGAAATCGCGTCTGTAGAGATCAAGCTTTAGAGAACTTGTCTCGATGATAGGTGGGGCGCCCGGAGATTCATAATACTCCATCCTCGCCGTTGCCACATCCACCTTGAAGCCGTCTGGAAAGATCAGGACGGCGGTCGCAAATTTCTTGTGGCTTCTTACCCTTATGTTTGAATGGCCCGCGAACTCATGGGCAAAGGCTATGCCGTCTCCCTCTATTACTACATCAACGTCGAAGTTTTCCCGGCGAAGAAACAGATCCCTTACAAACCCGCCCACTACATAGGCATTGAATCCCATGACATCGGCTACCTGGCCGAGTTTGTCCAGGATGGAGAGTATCCTTTCCGGAACCCTCTCCCTCATGATGGCGGTCATGTTTTTCTTTCGGAGCATATAAGATCGAGTTCTGGCCGGCGTTGTGTCTTCCTGAGACACCTGCTCGCCGACGAGGATATTGAGGATATCCGTTCTGGTTATGACACCCAGAAGCTGACCTCCCTGCATTACCGGAAGTGCCCTAAGCTTTTTTCTTATGATGAGATCCTTGACTTCAGCCATTGGGGCATCCGGTGATATAGCAGAAAATTCTATATTCATGTATTCATCAACCTTCAGGTTTTCCAATCTGAAATACATTGCCTTTTCAACAATCTGCCTTGTCACATACCCCATGAGCCTGTCATGAGCATCAAGAACCAGCAGCACATTTATGTTATACCTGGTAAGGAGGCTTGCCGCAGTCTTAATGTCTTCTCCTGCATGGATGTGTATTACGGGGGAAGACATCATATCCCTGGCCGTTTTGACTGGCCTTACCCGTTCAGCCAACAGTTCTCTAATTCTTCTTTCCACCTGTATGATGGTTTGATCCTTGATGGTAGCCGATGCCGCCTGAGGATGCCCTCCGCCACCAAAGGCAGCAGCTATCTCCGCGGCATCCACCTCCGGGACCCTGCTGCGGGCAACCATGTAAATCCTTTCCTCCATCTGGGCCAGGCCGAAGAGGACGTTCAAGTTTTCCATATCCATAAACTTGTGGACGACCACGGCAAAGTCGCCGACGTATTCATCCCTTGTGACCTTTGCTATAACCGCTTCGATACCTTCCAGATTCACAAAGACGGCGGAGTTCATCAGGTCATAGAGGAGCGTTATCTGCTGGGAGGTCAGCTCTCTGGTTAGAAGATCGGCTATAACATTATGGTTTGCGCCCAGGGTTGTAAGCCAGCCGGCGGCGGCGTAATCTTCACCGGTGGTGGAGGCGAAGGTGAATGAACCGGTATCTTCATGTATTCCAAGACACATTATCGTTGCCTCATCCTGGGTCAAGGCAAGGCCCCTATCCCTGATAAGCCCTGTCAGGATGGTGGTTGCAGCCCCGGTTCTTCTCACTACTGAAAGGTCTGCTTTGACGTCGTCTTCGGAATCGGGATGATGGTCATAGACGTGAATCTCTATGCCTTTTTTCTCAGCAAGGGATGCAAGTGCGCCTATGCGGCCTTTTTGCCTTGTATCCACAAGGATAAGCCTTTTTACATGGGCCGGATCTATTTGTTTGAATTTCTTGAAACTGAAAAGATACGAGGTGCTCTGGAGAAAGAAGTCCCTAAGGTTTTTTTCCTGTGATCCGGGAAATACCATTGCCGCCTCAGGATAGAGTTTGCCTGCAGCGATCACGGATGCCAGGGCGTCAAAATCTGCGTTGATATGTGTGGTTATGACATCTTCGTAAATGCCTTGCCCGACTTCAGTATTACCTTCTCTTTCCCGGTTATCCATCTTTTTTTTGTGAAAATGCCTCTTTCCTTTACCCTTCCCCCCTGGACGGTTAAGGGAGGCGTGAATGAAAGCCTCCCTGAAAAAAAAGGCCGGGCGTTTCTGCTGCACCGGCCGGAAAAGAGAGTCTTTCTGCTTGAGGGTATCTTAGATTCCCCTCAGCTTCTCGCTATTCTCTTGCTTTTTCTTGCATGCTATGCAGAGGGTTGTGACCGGACGCGCGCTCAGCCTCTCAAAGGATATCTCCTCCCCGCACTCTTCGCAGATGCCGAAGGTGCCTTCCTCAATTCGCGCAAGGGCCTCCTGTATCTTTGCGATAAGCTTTCTTTCCCTATCCCTTATGCGAAGCGTGAAATTTCTGTCTGACTCCATGGTGGCCCTGTCGTTGGGATCAGGAAAGTTATCATTGAGGTCTGTCATCCCGCTGACTGTTCTGTTGACCTCCTGAAGAAGATCGCCTGCACGTTTAGAAAGAAGGTTCCTGAAATATTCCTTTTTTTCTTTTGTTAGCATGATATAAAGGGTCCTCCCCTGCTTTTCAACGGTCTTATTTATTTCTCAACTTATCCCAAATCCGCTTGGGCTTCTTTTCTTTCCCGTTTCCATTGTTTTGAAGGCCTTCCGTTTCAGCGAATGCTTCGAGTATCTCCCTCTGTTCCTTGGTGAGTCTCTGAGGTATCTTGATCTGTACCTTTACATAGAGTGATCCCCTGCTGTTCTTATCCCTCAGGCTGGGCATCCCAAGCTTTGGTATCTCAATGACGTCCCCCGGTTGGGTTCCGGAGGGGATATCAATCTTGTAGGGCTTATCATCACCCAATACCGGAATATTGATGGAATCCCCCAGGGCAGCCTGGACGAATGATACAGGAATCTGACACACGAGGTCATCGTTTTCCCTCATGAATAAATCATGTTCCCTGACCCTTATTACCACATAAAGATCGCCCGGGGGGCCTCCATTTTCACCGGCTTCACCCTCTCCCCGGAGTCTCAACTGCGACCCGGTTTCCACTCCGGGCGGGATGCTTACGGTTATCTTCCTTTCCGTCCGCAGCTTTCCGTGGCCCTTGCAAGCCTTGCAGGGGTTGAGCACTATCTGGCCCGAACCCTGGCATGTCGGGCAGGTGGAGCTTATCTGAAAGAACCCTTGAGTCCTTATTATCTGGCCTCGCCCGTGGCAGGTGCCGCATACCTCTGCTTTTGCCCCCGCTGCCATCCCCGTGCCCTTACAGACATCGCAGTTGGTCAATCTGGGGAAGGCTATTTGGGCCTCCTTGCCTGTGAATGCCTCCTCAAGAGTTATCTCAAGGTCGTATCTTAGGCTGTTTCCCTGTCTTGACCTGGGCCTGCCTCCCCTTCTTGAGCCGAAGCCGAAAAAGTCCTCGAATATGTCTCCAAAGCTGGAAAAGATGTCTTCAAAGCCCCGGAACCCTGTAAATCCGGTTCCCTGGAGCCCTTCATGACCGTATCTGTCATAGATCTGGCGCTTTTCACGATCCCTCAGCACTTCATAGGCCTCTGCGGCTTCCTTGAATCTTTCCTCAGCCTCCTTGTTTCCGGGATTCTTGTCGGGATGATACTTGAGGGCCAGCTTTCGATAGGCCTTTTTCATCTCCTCTTCACCCGCGTTTCTGGGGACC
>Ga0100388_10005514_pt1 | contig 10308 bp, 6 predicted proteins | sample CryGeymeta201512_FD_81536 | JGI IMG/M metagenome (GOLD analysis project Ga0100388, IMG submission 81536) | Groundwater microbial communities from Crystal Geyser aquifers in Utah, USA - Crystal Geyser metaG 2015-12 | ecosystem: Environmental > Aquatic > Deep subsurface > Groundwater | place: USA... | reverse complement strand
TGGAAACTGCCAGTTGAGGGATATGCAATGAACTGCAGCGACTCACTCGAAAAATCTTTTCTTCGGCGGAACTCAAATAAATCTCTCCCTGACGAGTCTGTAACGGTCAAAAATTCCCAGTATCCTGTACTTTGTTGCCATGTTGTATCCGGAGAAACCCACAACTCAATAGTACCTGCGTTATCTGGGAATAGTTTTGTCGAACCTATTGACACAACGTCGCTGGTGTCAATTTTTAAAGAATTTCCAAATTGCCCAGTACTGTAAGTTGGGGTAAGCGAAGGTGTGGTAGGTGTTGTGGTGGTTACGCTAGGTGCTGTGACTGAAGAAATTTTTAACGGGTAAACTACATGGGGGGCTTCAAATACCAGCTTCACTGGCGTCGCCTGACCAGTACGAAATGACGTTTGAATTGGATCCCACGAAATATTTTCAGGGTTAATGCGCATAGCGACAAAACACCATCCGTTGTCAATGTAGCTATGTAAGACGTGGGATGCCGAGGAAGGATAAGTATATTTATTATCGGTAAACCATTTAACGAGATCAGCGGAATTTTGTGCCTGCAGTGTTGTTACTTCATAATAATCAACATTCGTGACATCAATAACGGAGACTGTGCTTGTTGTTACTTCATCAACGGCACCAAGCCCGAATGTATTTTTTGTGTATGTAGGAGCGATGCTCGTCGCCGACTGAAGGTTTGAAAATAACTCTTGTGAGCCACGGCTCACTTCAGGCTTATTCGGTACAGGGACAATCCATCCAAAATCCTCTGCGTCCCCCTGAAAAGAAGTGGAAAGCACAAGGGTTTCAACTCCATTTTCATACATAATAACAGCTTGCTGGCCAGATTCTTCAATCCATTGCTCCGATGGTGGAACCATCATGCCGTCTGCATGGACAGAAAATGGCATGAGAAGCGCTAATGCTATAAAAATGCTTACTACTTTTTTCATACGCGTCTTATTAGTTTTCTTCTTTGTAAATGGAAGTGTTTGTTGAGATCCAAATGTTTTTTTTGCCGCATGTCTCCCAATGCCCGTTAGCAACACTTCATAAAGAAACCATTTCTCTTTGGTTTTGCGCCCTTTGCCCACTATATACCCTTGGTCAATTAAGCGCTCAAGCGATCTGATAATACTTGTTTGTTGATCTGTCCCTTTGGGGGGATTCGGGATGCGTTTATAAAATGCGCGGAAACTTTGGGGCGTTGCCCGTCGTAAAGTATATAATTCCTGAACAATATATTTTTGTAAACGGGACAACATACGTTTTATTTTTTCTTTTTTGATAGAGCGATGTGCACGTCTTCAAGTTGTTGGGATGGTAGCTCGGTTGGTGCACCCATCAACGGATCCCGTGCGTCACCGGTTTTTGGAAACGCTATCACTTCCCGAATATTATCTTCTTGTGCAAAAATTGCGACCATACGATCTGCCCCGAACGCAATACCACCATGTGGAGGCACGCCATACGCAAAAGCACGTAGCATGTGCCCAAAACGGGTTTCGGCTTCGTCTTTCGGAATTTGCAGTATATCAAAAATCTTTTTCTGCATCTGCTGATCATGGATTCGGATGCTCCCACTTGCAATCTCAAAACCATTCAAAGCAACATCGTACAATTGCCCGCGTACTTTTTCTGGTTTTGTGTCGAGCAAGTCTATGTCGCCTGGATGTGGCGCGGTAAATAAATGATGCATAGAAACAAGTTTTTTATCTGCTTCAGAATACTCAAACAGTGGGAAGTCGACAATAAATACAAAGCCCAGCTCATTATCATCTTTTTTATTTTTTCTTATATCCGGTTTGTCTGTGCCGTATGTTTTCATTGCTTCAGCGTATGTTATACGAGGAAACGGCACTTGTGTTATATATTTCTCAGGTGCGACCGTTTTTACAAGATCAACTAACATTTTTTCTGAAAGCGCAAGCACCTCTTCAGAATTTACAAAACTCATCTCCATATCAAGTTGAGTAAATTCCGGCTGGCGATCGCCACGCTGATCTTCATCTCGAAAACATCGGGCAATTTGAAAATATCGTTCAAATCCCGAAACCATTAAAAGCTGTTTAAATTGTTGTGGACTCTGAGGCAATACATAAAATTTGCCAGGAAAATTTCTTGCGGGAACAATATATTCACGTGCGCCCTCAGGAGTCCCCTTCGTTAAATATGGTGTTTCTATTTCTACATAATCTTTAGTGTGCAAAAAAGTACGCAACGTAGAAAACATTGCATCCCGCAATCGAATATTTTTTGTCATGCGTTCGGTTCGCAAATCTAAATACCGATATGTAAGACGAAGATCATCGTCGACTTTACGCGTGTCTTTCCCCACTTCAAATGGCGGTGTTTCGGACTTGCTGTAGATACTATGCGACTTGTAATATAATTCAAACTTTCCTAATTCTCCATCTTCTTTTTTTACTTGTGCGTCTGGACGCTTGTTTACTGTTGCCTGCAAAAAAATCGTATACTCGGGTTTCAGTTCGAGCACGGTGTCAACAAATTTTTTATCAACGAAAACTTGAATCGTGCCTGTAAAATCCCGAACCTCAAGAAATATCATTTTTCCAAGTTTTCGAACTACTGAAACCCACCCACGGATTTCTACGTCTTTTGATGCATTACTTGGAATATCCTTAATAACTGTACGTTCCATTATTGAATAAATGTTAATGAATCAATCGCAGTTTCAAATTCATCAAATCGCCGAAGCGCCTGTTCGGACAGCGCGCGAGCCTTTAACTGGGCAAGCGTGTCTTTGCCCTGCTCAATTGCATCTGCTTCAGATACCTCGTTTTCTGCAATCTTTTCAATTGCACGAGAAATCATAGCAGTTGAATATGTAGAATTCTGATATGGGACAAGATATGCAACACTTAGATAATGGCTATACATCCCAAAATAATAATACATTTTTACGGCTTCACGCCCATCCAACTTAACAACGCTTACCTCGTATGGCGCAAATCCCAACGCGCGAATTTGTGACTCAATCGTCCCGACTGACGCCTTTGCATCAACTGTTCCAGCAAACCAAAGTGGGGTACCATCCCACTGTACCGGAGAATAATTAGCCGTTGCACCGGTCACATCTACGAAGCCCGGGACATCAAACCGATCTACGTTACTAAAATATGCCAAAAGCATATTTCCATTAACGCCCTTTAGCTTGACAAGTTCAGGGATGACGACTTCCCCCCATGTGTCAGGAATATCCATAGCGATATTCAAGTCTCCATTCACAAACCTATGAGCTGTGGCAGTATTGGTATTCCCATTTGTTGAATTCGTAATAGGAATATTTGCTACTTGGTTTGTAACGCCAGTACTAAATATATTCACGCTTATTGTGTGGGTAGCTGTCAGTAATCCTTGCGTAGCAGTAAGAGTTACCTCTGCATTTGTATTCAGGCTTTTACCTGTCATATGGAGCGTGACTGTATCACCTACATCTATCGACGCAGGTTCTACTGTTGCGGTTACCTCATTTGGCGCGTCAACGGTAAGAGAAATTTTATCCGTGCCGTTATCTGAGGTAACAATACCCTCAAGATTGGTGCTTTCCCCTAATTCTATCGCGACGCGATCTTCCATGGTGATTGAAAGCGAAATCGGATTATTCGTCGTGCTTTGATATACGAAAAAAATAGCCACGCCGACGATCACAATCGCTATGGTAATGATAAGGATGCCGACTGTCGTAGTAATCCCTTTTGGTGTATACATAAATTTATGGTCTCAAACGATTAATAAGGCGAGGAAATGGAATTGTTTCTCTAATGTGCGAAAGACCGCAGAAAAATGCGACTAAGCGTTCCAATCCAATACCAAATCCTGCGTGCGGGACAGAACCATACCGTCGCAAATCGATATACCACGCAAAGTCAGTTTTTGATAATTTATGCTCTTCAATCTTTTCTTCAAGAAGCTTCAAATCGTCAATACGCTGACTCCCACCGGAAACCTCGCCATACCCTTCTGGGAGTAGTAAGTCGCTACAGAGTGCGTATTTCGAATTCTCTGGATCTGGTTTCATATAAAATGCCTTTATCGCAAGCGGGTAACGCGACACAAACACGGGGATAGTATATTTTTGCATAAGCATCGTCTCATCATCGTTTCCAAAATCTTTACCATCTTTAATATCGGATCCCAGCGCCCGTAGCTCATCTAGTGCCTGTGTATACGTCATGCGAACGTACGGTTTGGTTAGTTGTTCGATTTTTATCGTATCTCGTTCAAGTATGTGTAGTTCTTGAGCGCATGTCGCCAAGACATGTTTTGCAACATACTGGAAAATCTCTTCTTGAACGTCTATATTCTGCTTATAATCACAAAACGTCATTTCAGCATCAAGCATCCAAAATTCAGTCAAATGCCGGCGCGTCTTTGATTTTTCTGCACGAAAAACAGGGCCAAAGTCATATACACGCCCGAGTGACATTGCTAGTGCCTCAAGATATAGCTGCCCAGACTGCGAAAGGTACGCGGGCTCGCCAAAATAATCAGTTTGAAACAGAGTAGTTGTGCCCTCACACGATGTTGGAGTGAGAATCGGCGTATCCGTGAGACGGAAGTTATGTTCTTTAAAATACGAACGTAACGCCCATATAACTTCATCACGAATAGTTAAGATGGCTCGCTGCTTCGGGCTACGAATCCAGAGATGCCGCATGTCCAATAAAAAATCAGGTCCATGCTCTTTTTTTCCGATCGGGTAATTCTCTGCCACATGAACAATAACAAGGTTTATCGCATGAATTTCATATCCCGAGGGCGCCCGTGGCTCTTTTTTTATAGTTCCTTCAATATGAACTGAGGATTCTGTGGTAAGGGCGCGTATTTGGTCTCCTATCTCTTGAGAAACGACTCCTTCGTCAATTATTGCCTGAATTTCGCCCGAGCCGTCGCGCAGGTGTAAAAAATGAATTTTTCCAGACGAACGAATTCGAAAAATCCATCCAGAAAGCCTGATTGGTGCATCGATATATTTTCCTACATCACGAATAGCAATATTCTGCATAGATGAATGTACTATACTGAAAAATCGCTATTTTTGCAACTTAAAAAACCTTAAATGACGTGTCCTGTCTTCTTTTTTCGATAGACCCATTTTAGTGTCTCAAACGTGATCGTGCCAATCATGGAATATACAAAAACAAGGAGCCAATCAAAGAACCCCGGTGACGTCGTGTGGAGCACATTTTTGAAAAATGGAAGATATACCGCTATCAATTGGGTACAAAATGCCACCCCAATTGCTCCTAATAACCAAGAATTTGAAAGAAAGTTCTGTTGAAAAAATGAACGCCGGAGTACGCGGACACTAAATACATACACAAGCGAATCTACGGAAACTGCTAAAAACGTAACTGTTCTCGCTCGATCAACGTCACCCGTCACTTTCCAGTAGGCATAAAAGAGGATAAGCGCACCAATACCAGTCAACAAGCTAATAAGAAAAATACTTTTGCGCATCCGTGGCGTAAATATGGCTTCTCCGCGCGCAATCGGAGGCTCTGTCATAACATCAGCCTCTTTGTGTTCTAGCGTCATAGCTAGAGCAGGAAGACCATCAGAAACTAAATTAACCCATAAGATCTGCGAAGCAAGAAGCGGAATAGGAAGTCCCAAAAAGAGTGAAAGCGAAATTAAGATCATTTCCGTAAAACTGTCGGACATCAAGTACAAAATGATTTTTTTTATGTTAATGAATATGACACGACCCTCTTCAATCGCATGGACGATCACTGAAAAATTATTTTCAAGTAGTACTATATCCGCGGTCTCTTTTGCTACGTCAGTCCCCGACCCTAACGCGATACCAATATCAGCTGATTTCAGAGCAGGTGCGTCATTGACGCCGTCACCGGTCATTGCAACAACCTTGCCTTTTCGCTGCCACGCATCTATTATGCGCAACTTATCTTTTGGACTAACTCGCGCGTATACTGAAAAATCTGTAATTCGCTTATCTAATTCTTCCTGAGATAATTTTTCTAGTTGTTCGCCATCGATAATATTTTCATTTTCTGCAGGGAGCCCAACTTCTCTCGCGATTGCCTGTGCCGTTAAATGGTTATCGCCAGTAAGCATGACTGGGCGTATACCTGCCTCAACAGCTTGTTTAATTGTTTGTTTTACATCTTCACGCAAGGGATCTTGTAAACAGAAAAATCCAAGAAAAGTTATATCTGACAATTCATCTTCCTGTTGCGGAAGTCGCGTATCTGGGCTGCAGTCAGAATAACCAATACCAAGTATTCTCAATCCTTCTGATGATAATTTTTGATACTGGTGTTGGAGTGCATGTTTTTGCTCCATAGTAATCGGATGGACTTTACGATTTTTCTCTATTGTAGTTACGTGACGAAGGAGTATTTCAGGAGCACCTTTCACGATAAGAAGCGCGCCATGGCCATTCGCATGGCTCGTCACCATAAATTTTCTATCAGAATTAAACGGAACGACATCAAGGCGTTTAAACTCTTTTTGCTCAGTCGATCGAAAAAATCCAAACTTTGCTGCGGCCGCAACTAAGGCTCGTTCAGTCGGATCCCCATAAATTCTCCACGCATGAATGCCATCATTTGGATTTTCAAGATTTGCATCAGAAGAAAGCAAGCCGAATCGTAAGGCTTTAAATACACTATCCGGATGTCGGATAGATCCGTCTGTTGATCCGACATGCGCATCATAATCTCCCGTCAATATACGAACGACATGCATTTCACCCATAGTAAGAGTACCTGTTTTATCGGTGCAAATGACGCTGGTTGAACCTAGCGTTTCAGCGGCGACAAGCTTACGAACCAATGCATGCTGATTTAAAATCCGTTGCATACCAAGCGCGAGGATGACTGTGAGCACCACAACAAGGCCTTCGGGGATTGCGGCAACAGCGAGCGCGACTGCTGTGGTAAACATTGCGACAAATTCATACCCAAGCGCAATACCCAAGATAAACAAAACTAAGCTTATGCCCAAAATTAATCCTGCTATAGTTTGTGAAAACTTTTTTAATTTCGTTTGTAATGGAGTTTCTTCGCGTGACGTGCCAGAAAGTAATTTTGAAATATGGCCTATTTCAGTTCGAAGACCTGTTGCAACAACAACACCAGAAGCAGAGCCAGACACAACGGTCGTTCCAAAAAAAGCCATGTTCGTTTTTTCGGTTATAACCAACGCAGCATCAAGCTTTTCATTTTTTTTCTTAACAGGTGCTGACTCACCGGTCAGCATTGATTCATTAATTGCAAAATCGTGCGTTTCAAGTAATCGAATATCGGCAGGAACTCGTGATCCTGCTTTTAATAAAATAATGTCGCCCGGGACTAACTCGGCGGGATCAATCGCTTGTTCTTTTCCGTCTCGCATTACACGAGCGGTGAACGTTACGATTTTTTTCAGAGCCTGTAGTGCGCGTTCCGCACGAATTTCTTGAAAAAATCCAACGATAACATTAAGGACCACCGCTGCTAAAATAACCCACGCATCGGTCGAATTTTTTAAAAACATACTGATTGCGGCGGCTATGAGCAAAATATAAATAAGAGCGCTTTTGAATTGACTCACAAAAACAGTAATCGCGGAAAGACCTTTCTCTGAAGCGAGAATGTTAAAACCAGCGTCAGCGCGTCGATGTTCTACGTCCATCGCATGTAATCCTGTGTGTTCATCTGAATGAATCTTTTCTAGGGTTTCGCGTACTGAAAGCGATGCCCATTGTGTCTCCTTCATATACATATTGTAGCATGAACACAATACAGCAAAAATACGACGATCTTTTCCTGTTATGGAACATCAAAAAACACCACGCGAAAGGATGATGTATTTTGATGTGCGCCGTGGGGGAATCGAACCCTCAACCTTGGGCTTAAAAGGCCCCTGCTCTACCAATTGAGCTAACGGCGCATAATTTATTACTGGAGTTTACAATGCTTATGAAAAAAAATAAAGTTTACGCTGATTTCGCTTTAAAAAACGATTAACCGCCTAGTATGGGATGTTGAAACTTAACTCTTTTGAAATGCGCTATACTTGGTATATATGCATTTATCAGGCGGAGCCAAATTTGTGGTCATACTCCTCTTCATCGCTGGCGGTGCCATCTATTTCATGGGCAACAAAAAATTCTAGCTGCTCTGAGTCTTTGATGACAACGCACGATCAAGGAGTTTCAAAAAAACCTTCCTGGTCACCTCAACATCAGATTGCGCTCGATGCGCCTGTTCGTTCACAACACCAAAGTATTGCGCAACCCTCCCTAAACTGTACGAGGGAATAATGAGGAGTCTTCGAGAAATTTCACACGTATCAAGTGATTGATTGCGTGGTTCTGGTACACCAATTTTTCTGCAGGCAGCAAACAAAAAACTGAGATCAAACCCAACGTTGTGGCCGACAAGAACTGATCCTTCAATAAATCGTAAAAACTCAGGAATAGCATCAGCGAGTTCTTTGCCGTTAACCGCAACAGCCTCCTCGGTTATCCCGTGAATTTTCATTGATTCCTCTGGAATCGGCTTTGTTGCCTTTACTAGTGTATGAAAATAATCGACAACCTCACGGTCAATAAGTTTTTCTGCTCCTATTTCAAGGATCTCATGACCTTCTTCAGGCTTTAACCCTGTTGTTTCAAGGTCGAAAACAACAAAAGATTTTTTTGGGTTTTGCGCCCCATCTGGATTCATGGTCTAGAGTGTACAAAAGAAAGAGTTTTTAGGCAAGCGCGAAGCTTTTCCCTCATCTATGGGGACAACCTGTGGGCATAATGTGCCTTGATTTGTAGGGCTCCGGTTGATAATATGAATAGCACACCATGGCGAAACAATCTTCATCAATCCAAGAGAAAATCCCTCCACAAAATATCGAAGCTGAACAATCAGTTCTCGGCGCGTTGCTCATAGACAAAGACGCAATTATTAAGGTTGCGGACATGTTAGAGCAAGCTGATTTTTATAAAGAAACTCACGGGGCCATCTATCAGGCCATGCTCGATTTATTTGAACATCACGAACCGATTGATATTCTCTCATTGTCTGGAAGACTCGAAGATCAAAAAAAACTGGAAATAAGCGGTGGGCGAACCTATCTCTCAACACTCGCAAACATTGTGCCAACTGCCGCTCACATAGAAAGCTACGCAAAAATTGTTAAACATAAATCCACGCTACGTAAACTACTGAGCGCGGCACAAACAATCACCGAGCTAGGATACAACGAAGAAGAGGAAGCTGTCGAAGTTCTTGATCAAGCCGAACAGGCGCTTTTTTCTGTTTCACAGAAACATTTAAAACAAAACTTCATCCACATTAAAAGCATTCTCGTCGACACATTTAATCGTCTTGATGAACTCCACCAGAACAAAGGAATGCTTCGCGGTATTCCGACTGGTTTTCCTGATTTAGATTTTAAGCTTGGGGGTCTGCAAAAATCTGATCTGGTTATACTAGCAGCGCGTCCATCAGTTGGAAAAACAACGTTTGCTTTGGATATCGCACGACATGTTGCAGTCAACGCAAATGTACCTATCGGTATTTTTTCGCTCGAAATGTCAAAGGAGCAATTAGCTGATCGACTCCTTTGCGCTGAAGCGAGCGTTGGGTTGTGGAAAATGCGTACTGGGAAACTCGATGACGATGAAGACTTTACCCGGATCGGCGAAGCAATGGGAAAACTGTCTGACGCGCCTATTTTCATTGAGGATTCTGGGTTCGTTAATGTCATGCAAATTAGAACGAAAGCACGACGATTAAAAATGGAACACAATCTCGGGCTCATCATTGTAGACTACCTACAATTAATGGAGGGGCATGCAGGCGAAGAAAATCGCGTTCAAGAAATTTCTCAGATTTCACGTGCGCTCAAATCATTGGCTCGTGAATTAAATATTCCTATACTCGCCCTTTCGCAGTTGTCCCGCGCGGTTGAAGCGTTATCACCCCCAATTCCAAAACTTTCTCACTTGCGTGAGTCGGGTTCTATCGAGCAAGATGCTGATGTTGTTATATTTATATACCGGCCATCAGTATATAAACGAAAAGAAGAGTTAACTCAGGAAGAACAAAATCTCGCGAAAATAATTATTGCGAAACACCGCAATGGCCCAACGGGAGAAATTAGTCTCACGTTTGATGAAGAGCGGGTTCGATTTATGAATCGAGCAAAAGAACAATTTGCTGCGCCACACCCATTTTAACATTACTAACCGCAAGAACTTATGTCTATGTTTTCAAAAATAAAAGAAATAAATGATTTGCGAAGTCAAGCAAAAGAACTTGAAAACGCGCTTTC
>Ga0100388_10005476_pt1 | contig 10354 bp, 15 predicted proteins | sample CryGeymeta201512_FD_81536 | JGI IMG/M metagenome (GOLD analysis project Ga0100388, IMG submission 81536) | Groundwater microbial communities from Crystal Geyser aquifers in Utah, USA - Crystal Geyser metaG 2015-12 | ecosystem: Environmental > Aquatic > Deep subsurface > Groundwater | place... | reverse complement strand
CGCCGTGATCAGGCGGTTGCCATCGGCGACAAGGTCGCCGCGGTGCGCGCCCGGCTGGCGCTGGCAAAATAACCACGAGAGGGATGTATGACCGCAAAAAGCCTGGTCAGGCAACGCTATAGGCTGCGCAAGGCGCCTTTCTTTATAATCTTCTTTTTCTTGCTTTGCGTGTGCGTGGGTATTGCCGCCGATGAGCCGGCCCGCGTCTTCGAGCAGGCGGTGCGGGTCTGCCTGAGCTGCATAGGGATCGGCTAACTGATGAGTTTCTTACGTAAATGGGTGCAGGCAATCTTCAGCCTGCTGACCAACGCTTACTGGGCCTTTCCCTTTACCCGCACCATCTACCAGGGGCCCATGAAGGTGATCTGCGCGCCGGGGCTCAACTGTTATTCCTGCCCGGCCGCCACCACCTACTGCCCCATCGGCACCATCCAGCAGCTCCTGGCCTCGGTGCGGCTCACCCTGGCGAGCGGCCAACTGCTGGTCGGCTTTTCCGTGGTGGGCTTCATCGGCATGCTTGGCGGCCTTTTTGGCCGCATGATCTGCGGCTGGGCCTGCCCCTTCGGCTTTCTCCAGGAGTTGCTCTACAAGCTGCCGACCCGGAAATTCTTGGTGCCCAGGGTGTTGCGCTATGGGAAATATTTTTTCCTGGCCTTTTTCGTGGTACTCCTGCCCTTGATCGTAGTAGATGACTTTGGCGGCGGCGTCACCTGGTTCTGCAAGTATGTCTGCCCGGCCGGCACCCTGGAGGCAGGTCTGCCCATGCTGGTCATGCAGCCCAGCCTGCGGGCCCAGGTGGGCGGACTTTTTCTGAATAAGTTCGTCATCATGATTTTTGTCCTGGTCTGGAGCGTGCTGGCCAGCCGTCCCTTCTGCCGCACTATCTGCCCGCTTGGCGCCTTTTACGCCCTGTTCAGAAAGGTGAAGCTGGTCAGACTGCGGCTGAACGAGAACAACTGCACCAACTGTCACGCCTGTCACGCCGTTTGCCCCATGGGCGTGAAGTTCAACGAGTCGCCCGACGACGCGGAGTGCATAACCTGCCTGGCTTGCATGCACAAGGCCTGCCGGTTTGAGGCCATCTACCTGGAGGTGGGCGGCATTCCCCTGGGCCCCGCGCCGGCGCCGCGGCATGTCCGGGACGCGAGAGAGGTTTCTTAAGGTTTGTTGTCCGCGATCCAGACGCCTTTAATGCACAAAAAGCCGCCTCGCTTGCTGTGCGGGGCGGCTGCGCTAACATAGGCAGTCCACAAATGAACAAGATAATAAATCACTAAAGCAGGATGTTCGCATAAATAAGTAAAAGCGGTTTTTCTCGGGCATTTATCAATATTGATGGACTCGTAAAAACTCGTCATTCCGGCGAAGGCCGGGGTCCAGCTTTGCTGACCTTTGATCTAACGCGGCGCGGCTATCAGACGGCTAGTTCACTTCATGCCGCAACTGACATGTGATAATCATGAAAAAACGTTTTAACCTACTCATGGAGTTTTCAGTCCCGCTCCTTACCGGGGTGGTGGTCGCCCTGGCCTGGGCGAACCTCGCTCCGTCTGGCTACCACCATTTCATCCATGCGCCCATGCTCGGGACGCGCAGCTTCCATTTCCTTACCAATGAACTGTTCATGGTGCTGTTTTTTGGCATGGCGGCGGTGGAGATCACCAAGAGCTGCATCCCCGGCGGGGATCTCTATCCCCTGCGCAAGGCGATAAACCCCCTTATGGCAACGCTGGGCGGGGTTATCGGCCCGGTGCTCGTCTATCTGGGTCTCAACGCGGTGATCGGTGACCCCACGCTAACCAGGGGCTGGGGCATTCCCACCGCCACCGACATTGCCCTGGCCTGGCTGGTCGCCAGCCTGGTCTTCGGCCGGCGCCATCCCGCCATTGCCTTTCTGCTGCTGCTGGCCATAGTCGATGACGCCATCGGCCTGGCCATCATCGCGGTCTTCTATCCGGACCCGCTGCATCCCATAGCCTTGCAATGGCTTGGGCTTACATTGGCCGGCATGGGTGTCGCCTTCTTGCTGCGACGCGGCAAGGCCGCCAGCTATTGGCCCTACCTCCTCCTGGGCGGCGGCCTGAGCTGGGCAGGCCTGTTCAAGGCCCACGTCCATCCGGCCCTGGCCCTGGCCTTCATCGTCCCCTTCCTGCCGCCTCCGCCACGGGAACGGCAGCATCTCTTCGAGGATGACCCCAGGGATCTCTCGCCCCTGGCCAGCTTTGAGCACGAATGGAAGGTGGTGGTCGATTGCGGGCTGTTCATGTTCGGCCTGGCCAATGCCGGAGTCGAGTTCGCCGCCATCGGCGTCGCCACCTGGCTGGTTCTGGCCTCGCTTGTGATCGGCAAGACCGGCGGCATCTTCAGCATGGGATTACTGGGCAAAAGGCTTGGCTATCCGCTGTCGGCGAAGGTCGGCAAAAAGGAGCTTTTACTGATCGGCCTGATCGCCGGGCTTGGCCTGACGGTCGCCCTGTTCGTGGCCGGCGAGGCCTTCACCGATCCGCTTATCCAGGGCGCGGCCAAGATGGGGGCCTTGTGCAGCGTTGGTTGCGGCATCCTCGCCATCATCGCCGGGAGACTGATGAGGGTGCGGCGCCGACCATGAGGCAGGATGCCCCCCCGACCAACCCGCACGGGATTCTCCGGGGCACCCATGTCCATCAAGGTCAATCTTGCCAACAATCTTGCTAATCAAACTTGACTTAACTGAGCCTCATGCAATAGTTGTTCGTCATGCCGACGCTCTTTGCAGTACCCCCTTGAGGGGGAAAGGCCGGCATCCAGCAATTACAACAAGTTGCAAAATCTCTGGACTCCTGTTTCCACCGGAGTGACGACTTTTGCAACAGGCTGTAATTTTGACCACAGGGAGAAATCTTTCCAGTTCATTGACATAGACGCAATTAACCTTCGCAACTTTCTCCCCTGCATCCATGCAATGCACTGCATGCTTGCCAAAATTCAATCATTGGATCAACCTGATAAACCCATTAGCTCTACTGGTTGTCCGACTCCACGGCCTCGCGCAAGCGTTCGGCATAGTCAGGAATTGCCGCGACAATACGCACCCAGGCTGCCATCATCGGGATGCCCACCGGGTCCTTGACAAACTCCTGGATGGCCAATTTTAGCGAGCAGACAAAGGCATCCACCGCCTCGATCTCGCCGTGCCGGTCATAAGACAGGCCGTTCACCAGCGACAGGGCATGGTACTTCTCGATGGCAATACGGGACTCCTGGATATAGGAAGTCAAGAGGGTACGGAAAAACGCTTCGCGCATCACCAGGCCGTCCTGGCTCAAAACCCGGAACAGGGCCTGAGCGATATCGTTGGCCATGCGGACCAGCCCCTGGTCCGGCTTATCCCGTTGCAGCCCTTGGTGCTTGTGCTCGTAGCTGCCAATAATCTCCACCTGGCAGATGCGATTGACCGAGGTCTTGTGGTAGACCTCACTGAGCATCGAGACCTCCAGCCCCCAAGTCGGAGATATCCTCAGCCCCCTGGCTAGACTACTGACAAAGGCAAACTCGCCGGACAGGGCGTAGCGGAAATCATCAAGGTATTCGACAAAGGCGTTGTACCCCAAGATCGGCTTCAGAGTATGGACCAGCGGGGTTTAGAAGAGCCTGGTCACCCGACCGTATAATTTTTCCGAGACCCGGGCATAGTAACCCTTGCTGAATTCGAAATCGATGGCCGGATGCACCACGGGATAGACAAGCCGCGCCAGCATTTCCCGCTGGTAATTGACGATGTCGCAAACTCAACAACGGTATACCCAGCCAACGCCCGACCAGCTTCGATGGCAAAACCTTGATAGCCGGCCGGAAAATAGATACCTCCGCCGTTCTCCACGACAAAGGGCTCGGCGATTCCCATCTCCTGCTGAATAATTTCGACCTCGCCACGGGTTTCACTGGTCACAAAAACCAGAGGAATCGCCCTGGCGCCGATCCTGGCTAGGACGGGCCGCGCCGCCTCGAAAGAGTAATCAGCGTGGTTGAGCAGGCTGCCGTCAAGGTCGGTGAAAATCAGTAACGCCACAGTATCAGGCCTCCTGCCGCCATGCTGCGGTGATCCCGCCTGAGGCGGCAAAAAAATCAATTGCTCAGGCTGAAAATGGTCGCCTTACCACCCCCAAACCAGGTCCCTGGCCACCCAGCCAACGAGGCCGTTCTCATGCCGCACCTTGACCCAGCGCTTCCTCTTCTCCAGGGTGGTGAAAACGACGCCGTCCAGGGCCATGCCCACGACACGGTGTTTACGACTCGGACCACTACGGATGTTGATCTTGGGCTTCTTGACAATAAAATGAGCGGCAGTGGAAAGCAGTTTCTGGTTCACCCAACCGGTATCGTTGGCCACATCCCGAACCTGCACCCATTGCCCCCTGGTCTCTAGGACCTCAAGGGGATAACCCCGCCCCAGCTCCCAGACCACCTCGTAGTTCTTGCCCGGCCCGCTGCGCATATTAACCTTGGCGCCATCGATGCTCACCATCCTGGCCTGCGCCGCAGGTACGGCAAGAAGAAGAAAACATAGGACAGCTACGAGTCGTGTCATGATAAGTCTCCGAAATAAAGATGACCGGGCGGATTTACCGGCTTACCGCCGCCATATCCTCCTTTCAAAGCGGCGTCGCGCCCAAGGGAATGCCACCCGCCTCCAGGCGAATGGCGTTGAAAACCGCAGGCTTTGCACGAGCAGGCCAGGCAGATGATGCTCTCAGCCCGAGCGGAGAATGTTTTGAACTTGCCCCAGGGGGCGGACGCCGTAACAGACCCGGCAATGGATGCAGTTGTTTACTTTGAGCCGCAGCCGGACCTTCTACCCCTTGCGGAACAAGGCTTAGAATGCTCCCCAGCGGACAAATGGTCCGGTAGCAAGGCCGGCTGGCCAGAATGCTCCAGGCAACGACGACTTACAGTATTACCAATTTATGCAAAAAATGCAAACCCGCCGGACAGGCCTGCGCCAGGAGATTCAGCGGTTCGGACCGATTCCCCTTGACCGGTGCAGGTTATCCGGTATGGTTGGGCACAGGTGATGCTGTCGCGCTCCCGGACAGCACGCCCCTCCCCGACCAGCCTGCCAAGGAGGAATCATGCACAAACGTCTTAACCTGCTCCGGGAATTCTCGGTCCCACTCCTGGCCGGGGTTGCGGTCGCCCTGACCTGGGTGGACCTGGCGCCAACAGGCTACCACCAGTTCAACCACGCGCCCATGCTCGGGTTGCTCAGTTTCCATTTCCTCACCAATGAACTGTTCATGGTGCTGTTTTTCGGCCTGATCGCGGGGCTTGGCCTGACGGTCGCCCTGTTCGTGGCCGGCGAGGCCTTCACCGATCCGCTTATTCAGGGCGCGGCCAAGATGGGCGCCTTGTGCAGCGTTGGTTGCGGCATCCTCGCCATCATCGCCGGGAGACTGATGAGGGTGCGGCGCCGACCATGAGGCAGGATGCCCCCCCGACCAATCCGCACGGGATTCTCCGGGGCACCCATGTCCATCAAAGTCAATCTTTCTGACCCCGAGGACCGCAAGGAAGAGAAGAAGGTGAAAGTCATCAGGATGTGGACCCATTATGGGTGAGAGGCAGTATTCTAGCCGGCAAGCTTTGGAACCAGCATGGGAATAGCTGCGGATCTTGTCATCATCATGGTTGCCGCCCTGATCGGGGCGCTCATCGCGCAACGGCTCAGGCAGCCGCTGATCCTGGGCTATATCCTCGCCGGTATCGTCGTGGGGCCTTATACCGGGGGGGTCACGGTCAGCGGCATCCATGAAATCGAGCTGCTGGCCGAGATCGGCGTGGCCCTTCTGCTCTTTGCCCTGGGCCTGGAATTTTCCCTCAGCGAACTGAAACCAGTCCGCCACATCGCCCTGCTTGGCACGCCGATTCAGATCCTGCTCAGCATTGCCTTCGGTTTTGCCCTGGGCAGATTTTTCGGCTGGTCTACAACGCAGTCCATCTGGTTCGGGGCACTGATCTCCCTGTCAAGTACCATGGTGACGCTCAAGACCCTTACCGGCAGGGGTCTTATGGGCACCCTTTCCAGCCGGGTGATGCTCGGCATCCTGCTCGTGCAGGATCTGGCCGTCATCCCGATGATGATCATCTTGCCGCATCTGGGCAATCCAGAGTCAGGCCTGCCCCTGCTGGCCGTGGCGGCGGGCAAATCCATGATATTTCTCGTGCTGATGCTCTACGTGGGCACGAAACTGCTCCCCTGGCTGCTGGCCTCGGTTGCCCAATGGAACTCCAGGGAACTCTTCATCCTGTCGACCACGGCCATTGCCCTGGGCATCGGCTACGCCACCCATCTCTTCGGTCTGTCCTTTGCCTTCGGCGCCTTTGTCGCCGGCATGGTGATCAGCGAGTCTGATTATGGCCACCAGGCGTTGAGCGATATCATTCCCCTGCGGGACATCTTTGGTCTGCTGTTTTTCACCTCCGTGGGCATGCTCATCGATCCGGCATTCGTCTTTGCCCACTGGCGGCAGATTCTCTCCCTGCTGCTGGTGATCGCCCTGGCCAAGGGCGCGATCTGCATCGTTCTGACACGCCTATTCGGTTATGGCAACATTGTGCCCCTGGCGGTCGGCTTCGGACTCTTTCAGGTTGGGGAATTCTCCTTCGTGCTCGCCAGGGTCGGCCTGGCCGCACAGGCAATCACCCAGGACATTTATTCCCTGGTGCTGGCCGTGTCGGTACTCAGCATGGTGGCAACTCCGTTTACCGCTGCCCTGGTCACCCCGATCTATGCCTTCAAAAAACGCTTTTCCCGGCCAGAACCTTTGCGGATCAGAAACCTTCCCAGCCAGGGACTAAAAGACCATGTGGTAATCGCCGGCGGCGGCAGGGTCGGGCAGCATATTGCCCGCATCCTTACCGAACTCTCCGTCCCCTTTGTCCTCGTCGAGTTGCACCATCAACGGATGCTGGAATGCAAGGGTGCCAATTTCCCCGTTATTTACGGCGACATGAGCCAGCCCACGGCCATCGAGGCCTCGCATCTCCATCTGGCCAGACTGCTGCTTATCACCACGCCTTCAGTGGTGGTCAGCCAGGCTATTGTCAGGCATGCCCACCGCCTCAAGCCAGACCTGCATATCGTCGCCAGGGCAGAGGGGGTTGCCCAAACCCGGCGACTGTATGAAAACGGCGTTTACATGGTGGTGCTGCCGGAGATGGAGGCAGGGCTCGAGATCGCACGCCAGGCTTTGCTGCATCTAGAAATTCCAGTGACGGTCATCCAACAATATACCGATGAGATCAGGCAGAAGTTGTATGCGCCGATGTATTCCCAGCAGAACTACCATCTCCTCACCAAACTGAGCACGATCAACAACCTGCTGGAGATCTCCTGGGTGGAAATCAATCCTGACAGTCCACTGATCGGTGTAAGCCTCAAGGATGCGGCGGTGCGAACCAGAACTGGCGCTTCGGTGGTGGGGGTGATGCACAAAAAAGAATTTTACTCCAACCCCAAAGCGGATTATCATTTTTAATGAAGGGGATCTGATCGTGGTCGTGGGAAATCAGCAGGAACGGTTCGCATTCAAAGCGATGGCCGCACCCCCAGCAAAACAAGTGCCACCTGAGTCTGTCTTGGAAGACATCCTATGAAAAAACTTCGTTGCCTCCCTACCTTGCTTCTGTTTTGCTGCCTGCTTTTCTCGCTCATGGATGCCCAGGCTACGAGGGCCACGGATCTTTCACAGGGGCAAACCATATACGTGCCCGCCTACTCTCATATCTATGTGGGAAACCGAGAACAACCTTTTTTGCTGACCATTACCCTCAGCATCAGGAACACTGATGCCCGATACCCTGTCACCATAACCACTGCGGACTATTACGACACCAAGGGGAAGCGCATCAGAAAATATCTGGAGAAGCCAGTATCCCTTGGACCTTGGGAATCGATCCGCTATGTGGTGCCGCAGAAAGACAAGAGCGGCGGCTCTGGAGCCAACTTCGTGGTTGAATGGAACTCGGAAAAGGCTGTTAACCCGCTGCTCGTCGAGACAATCATGGTAGGCCCGGAAGGGATATCCCTCATCTCGCGCGGTCAGGCAATCAGCGTCGCAAAGTGATGTTGCCTGCAGGCTCGTCGATTTTGTTGGGAAGCGATTAGGGAGGCACCAAGGGCACCAAGAGGCACCAAGGGGACGTTGGTGTTTTAGTGATTTAAAAGCATAAATGAGTCAGGCGAAGCAGGGCGGGGAGATTTTGTGGATATATGGGTCCGACAAGCTGAAAATCAGATCGGGAAATCCAGTACCAGCCCAGATTTCATTGCAGCATTTTGATAATGTGTTTCGCCAGGGTATCTTTGATTTCGCGGTGCCGGGGAATGGGCTGGCTCGCCTTGGTCGCCGGGTTATGATACCAGTCGTGATTTCCGCCATGGCGGATGAGCAAGCAGCCCATTGCCTCGATGGTCCGGATCAATGCGGTGCGCTTCATGCGACTTGCAGATCTCCCACCCGGTGGACACAAGGGATGTGGTCGGCGTTGAGGTCTTTGTAGATGTCCAGCAGGTTTTGCTTGAGTTCTTCAAGCGTCGTGCCCTGGCTCCTATAGTCTGGGAACTCCTCCATCCAGCCGATGAACATATCGTCTTCCGTATAGAAGATGAACTTTTTTGTTTCCATGGTGCCTTCCCTCTCTCTTGTTTGGACGGACAGTGCTTACGATAACAACATACCTATCGTCTCGGGACATTGTCAATGGGGCATTCTGGACGCAATAGAAGGCACCAAGAGGCACCAAGGGGACGTTGGTGTTTTAGTGATTTAACATTATAAACGAATCAGGTAAATCAAGGGGCAAGGCTCCGGAATCCGGCGTTCGGCGGGCAATGCGGGACAACTTCAGATTATAAGTTTTTTGCGGGCAGGTCCGGTTTTCGGCCCTGCCAGCTAGCGTTTTGGTGGTTACCCTTGACGCCGCTTGACTCTGGCGTAAAAATATCAATATCAGGTCTTGCTGTTAGACGCGTGTTTTTTTCGCCGGGATGGGGATGCGTGGCAAGGTTCACTGTTGACCAACCGCAAAACAGGGGTGGCAAATGGCAATTGCATTTGAAGTGTTGGAGGCCGAAGCTCTCAAGCTTGCCGCGGCTGAGCGTACGAGACTGGTTGAGCAATTGCTCGTGAGTCTCGACGAGGATTCGGAGATCGAGAATGCCTGGGCTGTTGAGATAGAAAAAAGAATCGAGGCCGCCGATAACGGAACAGTGCAACTCCTGCCCGTTGCTGACGTTCTTGCTCAAGCCCGCGCTGCGCTCAAATGATTGTCTATATCCATCCTGAGGCGGCTGCGGAACTAAGCGAGGCGGCGTTATTTTATGTGGAGCGTTCCAGTAAGGAGTTGGGGCCAAGAGAAGAGGGGAACGGGCCGAGACGTTTGATTTTCTTGGCCTGACCCACTACTGCGGCACAAAACGGGACGGCACAGGGTTTCGGATGAAGCGGGTGACTACCCGCAAGAAGTTTATCGCCAAGCTGATAATCTTCAAGGAATGGTTGAAGAAGGCCAGGAACTTGAAGACCAAGGACCTTTGGGAAACAGCCAAAGCCAAATTGCGGGGCCATTACAACTACTACGGGGTAACCGACAACCTGCGCGGCATTGCCAGGTTTGGCAATGAAGTGGAAAAGCTGCTGTTCAAGTGGCTGAACCGTAGGGGAAAGAAAAACTGCCTCAATTGGGAAAAGTTCAAAGAGATGCTGAAGCGATTTCCTTTACCGCAACCAAGGATCAGGGTCAGTATGTTTGGATTTTCTGTGAATTGACCATGCGAGGAGCCGTGTGCGTAAATAGCGCAAGCACGGTTCTGAGAGGGGCCGGGGACAACGGTTAAAACACAACTGACACGATAGGCACGTAGTAGCCGCGTGCGGCGAGGCGTCAAGAAAAGACTCGTTGTGGACGTGTTGTTTTCATCGGAGAAGCCAGTCTACTCGACCTCGGACAAAATGTCTCGAGTCCAGACCCGAGGACCGTCATAAAGGTCAAGGTGGGCAGCGTGGCACCCCATGGAGGAAAAACATTACATTGAGTGGATCGAGGTGATTGCCGACGGCAAGGCTGCAGCCAGTTCCTGGTGCCCGACCAGGCACCGTAGGCGACCTTCTGCATTGAGGCAACCAAGATCACGGCCCGGAAGTACTGCAACCTGCACGGTCTGTGGAAGGCTTAAAGCTGTCAGTTCCCAGTTGTCAACGGTCTGAGGTGGCCGCCTTCGCGTCAGGTCAACTGGCCGCTTTCACCGGAATACCCACACTGCTTTCATCCCAATATTTAATTTTTAAGATGTGACCCTGCTCTATCCCTCGCGGTG
>Ga0100388_10005466_pt1 | contig 10358 bp, 8 predicted proteins | sample CryGeymeta201512_FD_81536 | JGI IMG/M metagenome (GOLD analysis project Ga0100388, IMG submission 81536) | Groundwater microbial communities from Crystal Geyser aquifers in Utah, USA - Crystal Geyser metaG 2015-12 | ecosystem: Environmental > Aquatic > Deep subsurface > Groundwater | place: USA... | reverse complement strand
TTCGCCGCGTCGCCGGAGGCGAAGGACCTCGGCGAGATCCACGCCTGCCGCTTCGTGATGGACCTCGGCGCCAACCATATCGGCCACACCATCGCCACCCTCGGGGCCACGGAGCTACGCGAGGTGCTTTTCGAGCTCATCCCACGCAAGGTCAGCATCGAGGCCTCGGAGGCGCGCTGGATGGTCGAGGAGCTGCGCGCCTTCTACACCTTCTTGAAGCGCGAGTTCGGGCTGAAGCAGGCCGACTCCTGCCTGCGGGTCCTCGATAGCAACGCGGTGAAGAAGCTCGAAGCGGCGCTGTCGGACAGGAGCAACTTCGGCATGGCCAAGTCGCTCGTCATGGCCGGCGCCGATGCAGGATTCGACATGCAGTCCAAGGACGGCATCGAGGCCTGGATGCAGTCGATCCAGGGTAAGCCGCTGCCACCATCGATCCAGTTGCCGGGTCTCCCGCCCCCGTCGTCGAAGAAGGCCGCCAAGGCCAACAAGCACAAGCGCAAGGCCGCCCGGAATGCGCGGAAGCGGAACAGGTAGGTCATGAGCCCCCGTCGTCGCTCGCCAGTGAGCGTAGGTCTGGGCGGCGACCACCGGCTCCGTCACGGCGCCCACTCCTGCATCCAGAGCTTGGCGCGATAGCGATCCCATGAGTCAGGCAGCCCGGTCACCACCGGGCCGCCGAGGTCGCCACGGGCTGCGAGCCGACCGGATCGGCGAGCACCACTCGGACACTGGGGAGCGCGAGCTGCGCCCGCCCACGGGAGTGATGACGACCTTCGCGCCGCGCGAGGCGCAGGTTCGTCCGCGCGCGATCCGCTCGGTCGGCAGCGACGGGGTGCGCCCGATATGCTGCCGGACACCTGGACGATCACGCTTCAAGGTCGGCTACAGCTTCGTGTACAGCCACGACTTCTCGAACAGGACCTTGCCGAGGTGCCAGCGCCTGCTCGGTGCGCGCACGGTCAGGAGGGGCTTGGGCTCGGCGTAGAAGTCGCCGGCGCCGAAGCCAGCCTTGCCACCCCCGATCTCGATGAAGCACTCACCGTGGCCGTTGAAGCGCTCGCCGGCAGCCCGGCCGGCAATGACCGAGGCGATGTTCTTGGCGACGACCACGGCCTGGCCGTGCGCAAACACGCCCGCCTTGGGCAGCGGCTTGCCGAGCTTCAGCGGGATCGAGACCACGTCGCCGATGGCGTAGACACCAGCGAAGCGCGTCTCGAGGGTGTGCCGGTCGACGGAGATCCAGCCACTCTCGGACGCGAGTCCGCTCTCGCGCACCACGCGCGGCGCGCGGTGGGGCGGGACGTATGCGAGCAGGTCGAAGTCCGCCTGCGCACCATTCGCGAACTCGAGCCGGCGCGCCGCCGCGTCGACCGTCTTCACCTGGTGCTCGGGGTGATAGGGGATGCCCTTGGCTTCGAGCAGCTGCTTCACAGCGCCCGACATCTCGGGACCCGCCACGCCCATCGGACCGGGCTCGGCGGCGTAGACGTCGACCGTGACCGCGTCGCGTAGACCGCGCTTGCGCAGGTCCGCATCGATGAGCAACGCGGCCTCGTAGGGGGCGGCCGGGCACTTGTACGCGGGCGCCGCCGTCAGCACGACGATGCGCCCCTTTCGCGTGGACTCGAGCGCCGCGCGCAGTCCTTCCGCGCCGGCCTGCGTGTAGAAGCCGTGCCCCGCGTCCTGGAGTCCGGGCACCGTCTCGGGAGCCAGCTCGGCTCCGAGCGTGACGATGAGGTAGTCGGCCTCGAGGGTCTCGCCGGCCACCGTGACCCGACGCGCCTCGGGATCGATCTTCTCGACCTCGCCGAGGCGGACCTCGATGCCTTTGCGCTCGAGGCGCTCGAGCGGGCGCTTGATGCTGTCCGCCTCGCGCAGGCCGACCATCAGCCACAGCAGCGAAGGAGCGAAGAGGTGCTCGCGCTCTCGGTCCACGAGCACGACGCGATGCTCGCGCGGCAGCCGCTTGCGGAGCTCGCGGGCGGCCACGACGCCGCCGACGCCCCCGCCGAGAATGACGATCGTCTTGGGCGCGCTCATCAAAACACCAGCGTCTTGTCGGCCCACTGGGTCCAGTTGGTCAGCTCTTCGAGCGTGCTTCGCTTCGTCCCCGGAGCGAGCTCGGTGTCCGCGATGCCGCGTGCGTCCATGCACGTCCCGCAGACGCCGACCTCGACTCCGTGGCGCGCGGGACCCTTCACCATCAGCTCGAGGTTGTAGTAGCCCTGCGGAACCTTCTGGTTAGCCTTCGCGCACGCCGCGGCGTCGCCGATGAGGAAGACCTTCACTTCTTCGCCCTCGCGCTTCGAGAGGGCGCCGGCGAGCCGCAGCGCGTTGTAGCTGCGTTCGGTGCCGTAGGGAGGATCGTTCAGGATGAAGAGCGTCTTTGCCATGGTCATGTTCCTTGTGCGGCCAGTTGCCTACAGGCTTGCGTCCCGCCGCAGAGGGACCGAGCCGACGAGAACCCGCTCGCGCGGAAGCTGCTCACGCGCATGCCCCAGGCACCGGGCGAGCACCGTGTGAACATCACGAACCCGCGCCTTCCCGCTCGGCTTCGACGCGCCAGCCACGTGCCCGCCAGTCGATGACGCCTTGCTCGAGACGGTGGGCCGTGAAGCCCTTCTTTCGGAGCAGCTCGACAGCCTCGACCGCCATCACGCAGTAGGGGCCGCGACAGTAGGCGACGACCTCGCGGTCCTTCGGCAACTCCTTGAGCCGGGCCTTCAGCTCGCCGATCGGAATCGAGAGCGCGCCGGGGATGTGCCCCGCGCGGTACTCCTCGGGCGGCCGGACATCGAGGACGGTGACCTCGCCGTTCCTCACGCGGCGCAGCAGCTCTTCGCTCTCGACGGCCTCCATCGCTCCGCGCTGCTCGAAGTACTCGCGCGCGACCTGCTCGACCTCGGCGAGGCGCGACTCGGCGAGCCCGCGCAGCGCGAAGAAGAAGGTGCAGACTTCGTCGCCAGCCAGGCGGTACTCGACGTAGAGACCCTTCTTCTCGGTCTCTACGAGTCGCGCAGCGCGGAGCACCTGCAGGTGCTGGGAAGCATTCGCGACGGAGATGCCGGCCTGCTCGGCGAGCGCTTCGACCGTCCGAGGGCCCTGGCAGAGGAGGTCGAGCAATTCGAGCCGCTTGGGAGCCGAGATGGCTTTCCCAAGCCGAGCAAACTGCTCGTAGATGCTGTCCTTGAACCTCCGAGGGAGCGTCCTCATGCGCTCAAGTATTCAACCAGACGCTTGAATAGTCAAGGCGGACTTCCGTCCAGTTCATGGAACCGGGACTCCAGCGCAACACACTCTGCACCTCGGCTCCTTCGTCAGGGTGTGACGCTCATCGACGCGGCGAGGTAGCCGGCGCCGCCTAGCTCTCCGTCGCCTCGGGGCACGATGAAGCCTCCGCCTGCTTCGAGGCCGAGCGCCCAGACGTCGTCGAAATGGATCAGGACGCCTCCCGATCCCATGACGTAGGCGGCGCCCTCCACGGTGCCTGCATCCTCGCCCGAGACAGTCCCGGTGGGCCCGATGGGCTGGCTCAGGGCGAGGCGGATCTGACCGAAGGGCTCGATGCGAGCTGGCGTCGAGCGCCCCAGGATCAACCCGACGCTGGGCGAGACGAAGGCACCGATCGGCGTCACGCCGCCGCCCATCCCGACCACGACGCCCACGCCTGGTTGCATCGCCACCTTCAGCTCGAGCTGACCTGAGAGATCGCCGATGTGAAAGCGATCACCCGCTGGACGTTCGAAGTCTGCGTAGTCGTGCCCGAGCCAGAGCGATGACGCGCCCAGCTCGACCCGGTCGTTCAAGCCCGCGCGCAAACGCACGCCGCCGCCGCCTGCGCCGCCGGGCCAACCACAGCAGCCGCCACCGCCGCCACCGGCCGCCAGGTCCAGGCGCACGTTCGAGCCGCCAACCGTCGAGGGTCCCTCCAGACCGTAGAAGGGTCCCGGGGGCGTGACGCCGGAGGAGCAACCCGCCAGCGCCAGGCACAGCGCGATCAGAGGCGCACACGATGTCCAGTTCGGCATGGGCGTCCAAGCTGCACGAGGCATGCCGTCGCGGAACTGCGCGGATCGTCCGAATGGCATGGCACAAGCCGTCCAAAGCGTGAGTCGGATGCACGCCAGTGCCGCGGAGGCACAGTCGCCGCACCCGCGCGCGCCGCGTGCCGGTATGTTCTCGCGCGTGACCGAAGGTCGTGAGGTGACGACGAGAGAACACGTGCGCTACGCGATCGCCGGGCGGGCTTGCCAGCAGCGCGGCGCCAAGGCCCGCGTGCGCGAGCGTGGAGGGTCGCTCGGCGTGTCAGCGCTCATCGCAACGACTGTAGCACTGGCCCTCGGCGCCACGGCATGGCCGACGAGGGCGGCGCGCGGCGTGAGCCATGCGGTCACGAGCCCCACCGCCCACGTCACGCCGCCTTTCCCTCGGCCCTTCGCGGCCTACACTCTGGGCATGCTGATCATGCACCATCTGCAGGCGTGGCCTTGGGCGCTGGCCGGAGCGGGCATCGCCGCCATCACGCTGCTCTTGCTCTTCGTGTCGGGGCGCCGCCTGGGCGTCTCCGGCGGGCTCGACGCCGTCTGCTCCTACGTCGTGCGGGCGCCCTACTTCCAATTGCGTGGGCTGCTGGACGCGCGCTCCTTTCGCGCGCAGTTCCTGCTCGGGCTCTTGCTCGGCGGCTTCCTCTCCGCCTGGCTCGGCGGCGGTTTCTCGCCCAGCTGGGACATGGGCATCTTCGATCAGTTCGTGGGCTGGGGCCCCATGGGCAAGGTCGCCTGGATGTTCGTGGGCGGCTCTTTCATCGGCTTCGGCACGCGCATGGCGGGCGGCTGCACCAGCGGGCACGGCATCTTCGGCATCTCCCACTTCGAGGGCGCGGGACTGGTCTCGACCTTGGCCTACATGGGCGCGGGCATGGTCACCACCAACCTGATCTACCGCGTCGTCTTGGGAGCCTTCTGATGCCGCTCTTCTACATCCTGTGCGGCACGGCCTTCGGCTTCGTGCTCAGCCGCAGCGGCGCCGCCGACTACGACATGGTGCAGGGCATGTTCCTGCTCACCAACGTGCAGCTCTACGGCATCATCGGCACGGCCGTGGTGTTGACCACCCCCGGCCTCTGGCTGCTCGAGAAGCACGGCAAGACGCTGTTCGGCAAGAAGCTGACTATCGAGACGAAGCCGCGCCACAAAGGCAACATCGTGGGCGGCGTCTTGTTCGGCATCGGCTGGTCTCTGACGGGCATGTGCCCCGGTCCCATCCTGGTCAACGTCGGCGAGGGTAAGCTCTACGCGTTGGCCGCGCTGGCCGGCGCGCTCGTCGGCGCGGCGCTCTTCGGCAAGCTCTACGCGCCCCTGGCCAAGAAGCTCGGCCTGCCGCCGCTCTGAGCAGCGAGCAGGGGCCGCTCGCCCGGCTCCTCGGCCCACGCCTACGCGGCAGACGGTGCTCGTCACGGACATCGGCGACGGACCTCGTCATGCCATCACGAGCCTCGCCAGAGACGGCATGACGAGGTCCGTCCCCAATGCCTCCGCCAACGCCCCGCCAGAGACGGCATCACGAGGTCCGTCCCCCAGGGCGGCGGCTTCGAGGGCGTGACGCCTGCTCTGGACGCGCGTAGGCTGTCGGCTCCTCCGGCGATATCGATGCGCATCCTCCACACCTCGGACTGGCACCTCGGCCGGCTCTTTCATCAGGTCCACCTGACGGAGGATCAGGCGCATGTGCTGGAGGAGTTCGTGACGCTGGCGCGCGAAGAGAAGCCGGACGCCATCGTGATCGCGGGGGATCTCTACGACCGCGCCGTGCCTCCGCCGGAAGCGGTGGAGCTGCTCGACGACGTGCTGACGCGCCTCACGCTCGACTTGGGCATCCCGACGCTCGCCATCGCGGGCAACCACGACAGCGCGGAGCGGGTGGGCTTCGCGGGCAAGCTGCTCGCCAAGCGCGGGCTCTACCTGGTGGGCACCGTCGCACAGCAGGGCGCGATCACGCTCGCCGACGTGCATGGGGAGGTCGACTTCGTGGCCTTGCCCTATGCCTCGCCCGAGGCCGTGCGCTCCGCTTTGCGCGACGACGCCGTGCGTGGTCACGAGCAGGCGCTCGCGGCGCAGCTCGCGCAGGTCGCCGGCTCGGCCACGCCCGGACGCCGTCGCGTGGCGATCGCGCACGCCTTCGTCGAGGGCGCGAGCCACAGCGAGTCGGAGCGTCCGCTCACGGTTGGCGGCACCGGCTGTGTGAGCGCCGCGCTCTTCGAGGGCTTCGACTACGTCGCCCTGGGCCACTTGCACCGGCCGCAGCAGGTCGACGCCAAGGCGCGCTACGCGGGCTCCCTCCTGCCCTATTCGTTCTCCGAAGTGGACCATTCGAAGTCCGTCAGCATGGTCGAGCTGAGCGCGGACGGCAGCGTGAGCGTGGAGGAGATCGCGCTCTGCCCGCGACGCGTCATGCGGGTGATCGAAGGCGCATTCGACGACTTGCTCATGCATCCTGCGAGCGACGACTACGTGCTCGCGCGGCTCAGTGATCGCGAACCCATCCTCGACGCCATGGCGCGGCTGCGGCGCGTCTATCCGAACGCGCTGCAGATCGAGCGACCGGCGCTCTCGCGAGGCGCGGACGGTCCACTCCCCGCGGGTCAGGATCATCGCAAGGTCGAGCCGCTGGATCTGTTCGAGACCTTCTACCAGCACGTAGCGGGCGAGCCGCTGAACGAGGAGCAGCGCCAAGAGGTGGGCTCGGCCATCGAAGAGGCGACGCGATGAGACCGTCGCGCCTCCGCATGCAGGCCTTCGGACCCTTCGCCGGCGAGGAGGTGATCGACTTCGGTGCGCTCGACGGCAGCGCGCTCTTCCTGATTCACGGCCCGACGGGCGCGGGCAAGACGACCATCCTGGACGCCATCTGCTACGCGCTCTACGGCGAGACTTCGGGCGACGAGCGCTCCGGCGCGCAGATGCGCAGCGAGTTCGCGCCGGTCGAGCTGTCGACCGAGGTCGTGTTCGACTTTCGCTTCCAGGGGCGCGTGTATCGCGTCAAGCGCAGCCCCCAACAGCTGCGCCCGAAGAAGCGCGGAGAGGGCTTCACCCCGGCCGCGCCCGACGCCGAACTCTGGGATCGCACGGACGTGACCGAGCCCGACGCCGACGGCGAGCACCTCGCATCCCAGCCCACGAAGGTGACCGATCGCATCAAGGCCATGCTCGGCTTCAGCTCGGCGCAGTTTCGTCAGGTCGTGATGCTGCCCCAGGGGCAGTTTCGACGCGTGCTCACGGCGCCGACGGCCGAACGCGAGCAGATCTTCGAGCAGCTCTTCGGGACGGATCTCTATCGCGTCGTGTCCGAGAACCTGAAGGCCAGGAGCAAGGCGCTGAACGACGATCTGCGCGAGCGGCAGAGCAAGGCGACTCACATGCTCCAGCAGCGCGGTGTGGCTTCGGTCGACGAGTTCGCGGCGCTGGAGATCGCGGCCGCCGAGACCTTGCGCGTGAGCGAGGAGAGCGCCGAGCAGGCCAAGCGAGAGCGGGACGCGAAGCAGCAGGCGCACGACGTGGCCAAGGAGGCGCAGCGCAAGCTCGACGAGGTGGGCACGGCGCAGCAAGCCCTGCTCGCACAGGAGGCCAGGCGCGGAGAGACGCAGCAGCAGCGCGTGCGTCTCGCGTCCGCCCGCAAGGCCGAGCCCCTGGCACACGGCATGCGCGCGCTCGAGCAGAGAGCGACGGACGCTACGCGTGCGCGCGACGAACATGCAGCGGCCCAGAAGGACGCGACCGCCAAGGCGGAGACTCTGCGTCAGGCCTCGGCGGTGCTTGCATCCGAGCACGCGCGTGACCCGGAGCGTGCGGAGATGGCGCGGCGACTGGTGGAGCTCTCGGCGCTCGAAGGCAAGGCGTCGGTGCTGGTCGCGGCCACCGACAAGCGCGAAGCAGCGATGCACGCACGCGCCGAGGCCGATCGGGCCGTGAAGAAGGCCGAGGCCGAACACGCCAAGCATTCACTCGCGCGGACGGAGACGACGACGGAGCTCGAGAAGCTGCGCGTGTCGGCGGCGACGCGGGCGGAGCTGCAGCTGAAGATCGACCACGCGCGCGCCCGGCGAGGTGCGGAAGAGGAGTGCGAGAGGCTCGAGGCGAAGCTCCTGCAGGCTACCCGTCGTGCCGAAGAGACGACAGGCGCGGAACAGACGGCCCAGACGATCCATCGCGAGCTCCAGCTTCAGCTCGAGGGGCTCGAGCAGCGCTGGCGTGCGGGGCAAGCCGCGGTGCTGGCGCGCGGATTGACGGAGGGCGAGCCGTGTCCCGTATGTGGCAGCCCGGATCATCCCGCCGTCGCCGTCGCGGCTCAGGACGTGCCCGAGGCGACGGAGCTCGATGGCTTGAAGGCCCGCGTCGGTGAGGCGCAGCACTCCGTCGTGGAACGCGCCTCCGCCAAAGCCGCTGCTCGCAAGGAGATGGAGGGTACAGGCGAGGCGTTGCGCGCTGCCCAGGACGAGCTCGCGAAGAGATCGGTCGAAGGCGTGGACCCGGCCGAGGTCACGGCCCTGGAGGCGCAGCTCCAACAAGCGATCGACGCGGCCAAGCGTGTTCCCGACAAAGAGAAGGCGCTCGCCCAGGCGCAGGCCAGCGTCGAACGCTCCGACCTCTCCCGCCGCGCGTGTGCGTCGGCGCTCTCCGATGCGGACAAGACGATGGCGGTCGCGCAGGAGTCCTTCGCGAGCGCGCAGGCGACGCTGCCCGAGGGGCTACGCACGGCGGACGATCTGGAGCGCGCGCAGACGGACGCGGCGACCCGCGACGCCGCCCTGAAGCGCGCCTTGGCCGATGCCGAAGACGCCGAGCGCACTGCCGGGCAACAGGCGGCGAAGGCCGAGTATGCGCGCGAGGCGGCGAAGGCTCAGCTCGATCGCGCCACCGAGGCGCTCGAGCAGGCACAGGAGGCTTCGGGCACCGAGCGGCGTGCGGCCGGGTTCGACGACGAGGCCGTGTTCGAGGCGGCGATGGCGGACGTGCCGCAGATCGAAGCCCTCGCCCAGGCGGTTCAGGCCTTCGACGTGGCCGTCGACGCCGCGGCCGATCGTGTGGAGCGCGCCAAGCTCGCCGCGCAGGGCGTGTCCGCTCCCGACCTAGCGTCCGTGCTCAGCGCCCTCGAGCAAGCGCAGCAGGCGCACGATCGGGCGCTCGGCGTGCAGGCGGCGGCCAAGCTACAGCGTGAGCAACTGCGCGACGCTCTGAGTGCGGTGCGCGCGGAGCTGAAGGGCGTCGCGGGGCGCGAGGCGCAGCAGCGTCGACTCGCCCATCTCTCGGAGGTCGCCAACGGCAAGAACGAGCGCAACCTCAGCTTTCAGCGCTTCGTGCTGGCCGTGCTGCTAGACGATGTGCTGCTCGCCGCGACGGAACGCCTCCATCGCATGAGCCGCGGTCGCTACCAGCTCGTTCGCAGTGATGAGGTGGGTCACCGCGCGCAGGCCGCGGGGCTCGAGCTCTTCGTCAACGACTCCTACAGCGGCACGCGGCGACCGGTCGCGACGCTCTCGGGAGGCGAGAGCTTCCTCGCGGCGCTCTCGCTCTCCCTCGGCTTGGTGGACGTGGTGCAGGCCTACGCCGGAGGTGCCGAGCTCGACGCGCTCTTCATTGACGAGGGCTTCGGCTCCCTCGACGACGAGTCCCTCGAGCGGGCCATCGACGTGCTCGCCGAGCTGAACGGCGGCGGTCGCCTGATCGGCATCATCTCCCACGTGAAGGAGCTCCGTCAGCGCATCGACGCGCGGCTCGAAGTGCGGCGCACGCAGTCCGGCAGCACCACCACCCTCAGCGTCGGCTGACGCGACCCATGCGGCTCAGCGCACGCGCGCTCACGACGTCCACTCTTCACCGTGGGTGGTCAGCGCTCGCGCGATCAGGACGTCCACTTCTCACCGCGGGTGGTCAGCGCTCGCGCACGCGCGGTCAGGATGTCCACTCTTCACCGTGGGGGGTCAGCGCTTGCGCGACCCCGACCGCGACGCGGACGTCGACGCCGGAGATGCGTCCGGTGCAGGACAAGTCCTGCACCCCACGAACGCATTCAGCGGTGCGTGATGCGAACACCTCGACCACTTCTCACCGTGGGGGGTCAGCGCTTGCGCGACCCCGACCGCGCTGCACACGCCGACGTACGAGAAGGATGCGGCACGGGACAAGTCCCGCGCCCCACGTTCGCATTCAGCGGTGCGTGATGCGAACACCTCGACCCCTTCTCACCGTGGGTGGTCAGCGCTTGCGCGACCCCGACCGCGATGCGGACGTCGACGCCGGAGATGCGTCCGGTGCAGGACAAGTCCTGCACCCCACGTTCGCAACCAGGCGTGCGTGAGGCGC